>WLWD01002375.1_pt1 | contig 28816 bp, 21 predicted proteins | sample 6712731 | NCBI WGS metagenome assembly WLWD01 (sample SAMN12718690, study PRJNA576275) | sponge metagenome | isolation source: marine sponge | host: Mycale hentscheli | place: New Zealand: South Island, Marlborough, Capsize Point | collected 2014-11-01
ACAGTTCAGCTTCTCTGCATTTTTACATCTCCTAGAGCTCCAATGGGGAAGCCTACATCCACATTTCAGTAATTCTTGACAGGCTTTAGCAATTTCTGGAAGGTGTGTCCACACTAGCTTCCAAAGTTTTTCTTGAAGCATCCATCCAAATCGGATTGGGCAGTTTTGCTGGGGTATGAGGCAAGTTGTCCATACACAGGGTTGGTAAAGAGCTCTGTTAGTATGCTAGCTAGATAAAAGCAGCTGCCTATACATATAAGAATGATAATTAAAATAGTTATGAACTCATTTGTCTGTAACAGACTTGAGTTGGTGGGATGTTTTCCATTAATTTGGCTTTATGAGAGAAAAGTTCTTGATGCAAGATAGTCACTTTGCAGGTGGATGTGGTTTTATCATAAAGAACGTAAGTAAGTTCTCTTTCGTTCAGTTCTCTTTTCTTAATCCTTTAAACTTTATAGGTGGCATGCCTTGTGCCACTTAGCTTTTGTTAGTCATAAAGATTTCAGCATCTTCATCATCACTTAATTTTACCTTTGCTGGTAAACATTGAAGGGTCTTGGAACTCTTCAGCTTGCATACATTTCTCGTCCATTGCCTAAAGCTAGCAGCAGGGCATTTCAGATGACCTCCACCACCATAAATAACACAGCATTCCAATTCATGGTTTCTAAAACTACCACATAGTCACAACATGGATTTTTTATTTTCGCGTATTTTAATTTCGCGTATGCAAATACATTATTCGCGAAAAAAAAAATCGTGCATATCAGAAATTCATTGACTATTGACTACTAGGACCGTTAGTGCTTATGATACGCCGGACCGTCGGTGTATACAGGAGACTCTCCGGTCAGACAACTTTTGGGTGGAATTGTAGTTTGATATTGCATGAGAAACCCCTTACCTAATTTACACTGTTTGTCGATATGCGGTATAAGGTCAAATTGGGTGTTGATCTAGTGTGTGGGTGTGTGTACATAGTGGCCGCTTGGAGGGGCGGGGCATCAGCACCTTCATCTGCTACTGAACTACCAAGTGTACGCTATTTTAACGTCTCGTTATATCGGCCAAATGGCTAGGAGCTGTTGCTTTTGTATATGGACCATACTCATAGCTATATGTGGTGAGCAGTCTAGATGGTTGGGCATGATTTGATGTAGGAGTGGTTAGGTATTGACATAGATCAACAAAGTCTGCCCCCTTTAGAGTTGCAATTAGTCAAAGTTCTGGTATTTATTGGCAATCAGGAGAAGATCCAGGGGAGAGTCAAGGAGGCCAGCCCTCCCCCCATCCTCCTTCAGACTAAAATTATAATGTACAAATACATCATATGACAACTGCATGCAACTTGTCCAAATCCAATCATAATAAACTTTTTAAGTTTTGATCTAAATATACTTGGGTCCCTCCCTGGCAAATATGCTTGGGCCCCTACTTGTCGTTAAGGCTGGATCCGCCCCTCCCCCTTTTTTTTTTAAATTTTAACAATGCTGTACCAATCTACTGTGGCATAATATATCATAGAATCACATCCACATGTCTCCTGTTCACTTGTTTGTTATACTTTTACCATCATCTCTGGATCTGAGTCAAGGGCAACCCAACGCCACGGGCGTATTTAGGGGATACTTAAAGAATGATTCCTCTTTTTTCATCTACCAATTTACTTACTGTGAAGTGGAAGAAAACTTGTTGTTGACTCTCCCTCCCCCCACCCTCTGTAAGCATGTATGACATTTTACAAATAGTAGCTCATTTTTACAAGTAGACCCCATTAAATAATCCTAGATATCTCCCTGAATATTATTGACAAATGACCAACTCTTTTATTTCATTAATAAATGGCCTGGTTTGGTAGATTATTAGTATAAAAATTGAAGAGTAAAAAAACGAAAGTGAGGAACCTAATTAGCAGGAATAATGGACTTTAGATATAAAGGAATAGTGCAGTTTAGAATAAATGAACCTACATCAGCCAATAGACTCATAGTGTTACTGAAAATCTAAAGAAGCTTAAACAATTTTAGTGCTATTACGTTTGAAGATATCAATCGACACGTTATAGGCAGAAATTTTAGCAATCAGGTACCTAAAAATTAACTTTGAAAAAAATGTAACAACCAATAATTCTTCATGTGCTAAAAATAACGTTTAAACTTAAAGTACCTACAAGATTCACTACGATAAGTACAAATTTATTTAAATTATATTCGAATTCTATTATTTTATAATTATTGTAACAGCTACAGTATATTAAATAGCTACGCCCCCATTTCCCTGCCTGCCTCTCCTTAATTGCAGTATAAAAACCCACTACTTTTTTGTATTAGCTACACTGTGCAAGTCTACTTGTATAACCTCTATTGTATACTATGTGTATAGCTATCTACTAGTTATTATAATTTTCTAGTCTCCCCTTTCAATGATGAATCCCCAAAATTCTAGTGTTCCACTAACTAGGCACAATAATCGTGGTCGTTCAAACAGAGACGTCATCCAGCCACACCATGGAGGGTAAGTTACTGGTCTAAATTATAGCTCTGGTTAATGTTTTCTAAAAATAACTACCTGTCAGTTTTAATTCTCTGCTCAGTGTTGGCCATCTATATTTCAACTGAATCTTTTTTGTTTGAAATGTTGTTTTAAGGAATCATCAGCACAGAGCACAACAGCCAAGTATTTTCCATTCACATGGAGCTGGTTACAACCCGGTAAGTATCACTGAATTGAGATATTGCACAGAGGTTACTATTGTTGACTATGTTGCCATCTTGATGATGTTATTTCCTAGATGCGACCTCCGCAGGCACACCACCGGGTGCTACTAGCGAACACTCCTACTATTGCTGGATATCCAGCGCCCATGGCGGCACCCAGGCCTAGTCTAACAGGCAACATGATGCAGTCAGTAGGGAGACAGCCACCTCTGTACCCACCCCAACAACAGGTGGTGACTCAGCAACAATTCCCTCACCAATATACCCCTTACCTACCCGGCCAGGGTACCCAGATGCCCATCAACTTGATGCCGAATCCCGGAGCTGCGGCTCAAATGATGACCTCCCAGTTGGCATTGCAGGCACAGCAACCTCAGCTACAGGCTCCTCAACAGGCGCCATTACTGAGGCCGGGACACAACACCATGATGGTGTTCACTCCAGAACAGCAGCAGCAACAACATCAGCAACACTTGCAGCAACAGCAACCGCAGCAGTCAGCGAGTCTGCCACAGACAACGAAGAAAAGATCAAGTGGTATAAAGATCATTGACCCCAGTACCAACACTGAAGTGAATGTTAAAAGTAAAGACAGTGCACCAGTTTTGATGAGTAAGTATCTCACAGCTAGTGAGTTTTAATGGTTTGTAGACACTCATTGTATGCACTGATTTGTCTTACGTGAACATGGTACGTAGGTGTGGTAATGAGTGCACCAATTTATCTAGGCTTATCATTTCTTAGCTATATCCAAATTGAATCTGATCTAACGCTCCTCCTGTATATATATTGCCCTATCTCGCTATGTTTTTTTTTCTAAAGTGACATAAAAGAATTTTTTTGAGATGGAATCTTCAGCTCGCTTATACCTCCTCTAAATTTATTATACCAGTTTTTGCTGTATGAATATAGATCAAAATAGGTTGTTACACAAGCCTACAACCAATAAGTCATTGTGCTTCTCAAGAACATTCACTAGATTCATTAAAGAGTATGGAGCACTAGCACCCAGTGCACCCCTGCTTCCTACCCCCTGCTTTTATTGTATTCCAGTCACTATGCAGCATTGCACTCTTTTCGTGTTGGGTTTTTTAATGGCTGCGTTGTATAGTGACATATACAAGAGCTATTGGTGTGAGTGGCAAAATGACTAATTTGCAAGTGAACTCAAGCATAGAAATGTTTTCCTTCATTTTTTTTTAAGTTTGTTTTTTAAGTTTGCTGTATTGTTTTCTCCTGCAGATGAGGGTTTTTCTATTTTTATTGTTTCGTATTATTGCTTCTTTTTTTTTTCTTCAGCAGACAGCAAGATTAGGTATGGCCGGGAGTTTTTATTGGATTTGAAGAATATGCCAGTGTGCAAAACAATTCCTGCTTACCTTGAAAATCTCAAAAAATCTATCATATATTATATCGAGGGTCATGGAGGGACTGGTTCCCATTACCAAAGACCTGAACAAAAAGACCGGAATAGAGTGAGTATCATCATCTAAGTGCTGCTGGAATTCATGGGGGGCAATATTTCTTGTGTGAAGTATCCATTGTGTCCAGTGTCTACAATATGTGGGTGTCTGAATATCTTCATTTGTACGCATAACGATTTTAAGAATACCATATTTTTTCAGATATGAACTGGAATTTTAGGAATGTTGTTGTTGTTGTTGTTGTTGTTGTTGTTGTTTACCAGAGAGGAGGAAGAGTGCCAAAATCTAAGAAAATGGTTATTCCAATTCCAACAGAAAAGGCAAGGAAATGCTGGATATGCTTATGAGCATTGTGTGTGTGTGTGTGTATGCATGTGTGTGTGTGTGTATGTGTATGCATGTGGGGGTGTGTGTTATATGTAGCAAAACAAAAACAAAAACAACAATAAATATTTACGAGGTAGGTCCAGTGAATTTTTTTTATAAATGTCTCTGAAGCCTTCTCCCAGGGGAAGTGCCTGAACACTGTGTCAAATATATCATTTATAATTTACCATTCAGCTTGTTGCTTTGGGTAAGGATGTAGTTGTAGTCACTGCATCATAGTGCCCATGGCGTGGGTGTGGAGTGTCAGTGTTGTAGGGAGAATCGGAGGTGAACTTCTCCTCTCTTTCCTTTGACTGTAGTGGAAATTTATATTGCCTGCACTAATGTGAATTTTGGGTATCTCACTCTGTTAGAATGTGAGCAACTATGATTGATATAAGTTCTATTTGTATTTACATCACCACTCCACTTAGCAGTAGAATTGGGCATCAATAGGCCAAAACCATTTTTGAAGGTCTAATTATAGGCAATAGTAGGAGGTTTTTTAAACAGTGTTATTATGTTCAGGCTGAAGAAGAACTGCTGCCACATGCCCTCGGTTTGTGGAGACCACATTATGATTGCAGTGACACAGAAGAAAGTCAAAAATTGTATCACAAGTTCCAAGGAATTCTGAATAAACTTACATTTAAAAATTTTGATGTTCTGGCAATGCAGGCTCGTCAACTGGACATTAATACTGATGTAGATGAATTGATGAAAATCGTGGACATGTTGCTTGGCTTGGTAAGTTTTCTAATAGTTAGCATAAGTTGAAATCGTGTGATACAAGGTAATATAATCAATGATACAATATTGATTGTGATTTCTTGGGACACATTGAAATCATATATATGTATACTATGTTATAGTTATAAACCAAAATTGAGGTTTGTATGCGATTTATAAATCGAAATACAAACCTAATGATTTTGGTTTATAACTATTTTATAGCCCAAACATAAACAACGAGCAAAGTATAGCGTTAGCTATCTTAGTAATTGTATTAAAGTACCCAAACTCTTCATTATTCCATTTTACTTTGATCTGCCTTCCACCATAATTATGGTTGCTAAGAACTATATCAGACTTTTCCCCACTAATACATTTTCTTACGAGCATACCAGCTGTATCCAATTTATAGTTACTAACGACAAGCGCGGTCGCTCGGGTAACGGGCTATAAAAAATGCAAAACATATACTTGGTCTAAACATGTACTTGGTCATTTTAAATCATAAAATACCCTATTATATATTACTATCAAGTACCCCGCTACACAGTGGTACTTGACGTATTGCAAAGTAAGAATGCAGTAGTATAAGTTATTTTTATTCATTGTTATTATTCTCTACTATTGCAGGGTTTCTTTTAGCTTTTCACTCAATACCTGTAAGATATGTAATTCTGTACTATCACTCTGGTTAAAAAAAATTGCACTCAAGCGTTTTCCTACTTAGCCTTATATCTTAACCACTTTACTTTTATTTATATCGTTGTTAAATTGTGGGCAAGTTAAGGAAGCCCTTCACAAATGACTTGTAGAAACAAGAGGAGAGATATTTACAGTTAGGTCTTACAAACTTAGCAAAGTTCATTTTTTATTGAAATCAGTGGCAGTGGTAAGTTATCTTGGTTAAGGCCCAGTTTGTCAGAGCTATACACCGTACCAACAAAATAGTTCTTACCTGAAAATCCATTGTCCAATAGTCAAGTCAAGGAGAGTATACAATCTAAGTCTTGTGTTGGTTATATCCATTGAACAAGTGTATGTGTATATGAATGTCGTATCTCATGTGTTGCTAAAAATCGCACAAAGAATCTGTAAGCAAATATTTAACTAACAAATACACCATATTAGCTGATAGCATTCAATAAAATTTTTAATGTCTGCTTCTTCAGCTAAGCCAGCTCACTCATTCATGATAAATGGAAAAAGTGTAGATAATCCCACTAAAGTACTTGGGGGAGGTGGGGGAGGGGATATATCTTATTATATAGTTGCATGGCTGGGTGTTTCAATGGGCTGAGGAAGCTGAACTGCAAATAAACAATACTGGTCACTTAGCAGTATCTTCTAAAATATTTGTTATAACCTTTCATAAATAGGTAACATAAATTCCAAAGGGATGGGAACTTTGGCCATAGGGGGCAAGTTACTGCCAAGGGGGCAAATGCTCCCCCCTCCCCCCCAAAGAAACTTCCTCTCCTACTCTCGTTTTTTCCTGAACTATCACAACTTTTCTAATCCCCCTCCTTTCCGTTTTTCTCCTCGTTTGTCTATCTCTCCTGCATCTGAATCACTCTGTCCTTCTATCATGATTGTGGACTTACATTTTGCGAAACTTTTGCCTTCTCTTTCGTACTTTCACCTTCCTTTTTGAAACCTACGCCGCTTTCCCTTGCCTATTTCACCCACTTTTTAGTTCAAGATATGACCACATTCAGGTAAAGACAACGCTTTACCAAACTGTTTGAACTCGTGAATTATTCATGAATACACACAATTTGTGTTTGCTTATTTAATGCATGAATGTGTTTTGATGTGCAAATATTGAGCTATTTTGAGAACATGCAAATAACCCTTAATCAAAAACTTGGCAACAATGTCCAGTTCCTGCCATATCACAAGGATAGATTGTGCCGACAGACTTTCCCTTATCAGGGTACTTTAGTACAATTTATTATCCAGTTTTAGTTGTTCTATGTTTTTAATGGAAAGTTTTAAATTATTTGTCTCCTGTCACTATACCCTGATTAATATTACAATTGTTTGCAAGGTTATTCTCACTGAAAGTACCACTACATGCATGTTTGTGTCATCATGTTGTTCAGGTGGAAGCTGATCGGAAGTTCAGTTTAGTTTGTGCTCAACTGGGAAAAGAGATGAGTTCTGTAATAGTAAAGAGTCCAACTGGGAAAAGAAAAATCAGCTTCACATCAGTTCTTCATGATAAGTGTCAGGAGGAGTTAGAAATGATAAATAGTCAGGAAAGAAAGATTAGAACAGAAGAAGATAGAACAGAGGTGAGAATATTGATTTTTGAATAAAAAAGAAATGCAGCAAGGGTGTGACAATTCTACATCATCAAATTTATTTTATTAGTGTGGTTGAGTATTACATAACAATACTATGCAAGTAGTACTTCTAATTTAAGAGGTTACATTGCCAACTCTCCACCTTTTGAATGAATAAAAACGTATAGCTGTGATAGTGACACTCCTTAAATTCACGGAAATTGCTAGATTTTTGTTGTACAATTAGTGATACAACTTATTGTCACTATGTACCACAACACACACACCTGTCAGAACCTGGCTAGCAACACTCGTGTCCAGCATTTTTTTCCTCATATAGTAGTTTTGCTGTGTATTAATCACTAATTTACACTGGTGATACCATGCGAATGGTGATACCATGCGAAACAAATAACAGCATTTATCAAAACAATGCGAAGCTCTTCTAAACACTTTGAATTTTTGTCTCTCCTGTTTCATTTGCACAAACAGTTCTAATTTTTGATTACTTGAAGTTTGCTGTCTGTAATAAAACATCTGTTGATACCAACAGTGTACTTCCCAGAAAGTTCTAATAAGAAAGAAGAGGCAACAAATGAAGACGTTGGCGAGTATTGTTCTCATTGGAGAGATGTTTAAACTGAAGATTGTTCAACCAACTTATGTTCATAAGTGTATCACTAACTTGCTCAAGGACAAATTAGATGAGGACAATTTAGAGAATGTATGCAGACTGTTAGAAATAGCAGGCAAAGACTTGCAAGCAACAGTGAAAAAAGTGAGTTCAACTGATTCTGCATTGGCTATGAAACTTTTGTAACAAACAATATTAGGGTTAATGGTAAATAATGTCAATATTGTAATTTTTTGTAGTAACAATATAGGTATCGGACTAGTACTAGAGACCAGTGAGATAAACAATTCATATGTTTTGGCTCCAGAGAGCCCTTTATCAGTGGTGATGACGACTATGAGAGTGAATATAAAAAAATATAGAAATTATTTACAATTAGTATTTTACATAGTAAAATTGAATGCTTATATGAAATCATTAGTGTTCTTTAAATAGAGAAACTATGTTGATAGGTATGCTCTCTACACATGCAATTTGATGACTGTACAAAAGCAGAACAAATTTTCACTATATATAAGTGACAGAATGTGGTAAGGTTGACCAAACCCTGACAATGCTGTCAATAAACAACACTCTGATGCCTAATTAACTTCAATCTTTTTAGTTAGAAATACAGCAACCAATAGATTTATGTTTTAAGTTAACTCAATGTTTTAACCTCTGAGAAAGACTTTAGCAAGAAGTCAAAATGGTTTAAATATGATTTTTTTGACTGTTTACATCTAGAATATACTGCAGTATGCTATAACATGGAAGTTGGGACTGCCTTTGGTCAAATTAAATGTAGGCTACAGCATGATGTGGAGCTCGGTAATGGATTAACAAACTGAGGCCCAAGGCCCAAGGATAGTATAAATCATGTACTGACCGAATGAATTAGTGCAACTGACTTGTACCATGACTCTAGGCTATAGGAAACACTGAACAATTCTAGTTATATATATATATATAATTATATATATATATATAATTATATGGGTTAAGTTATAATAAAAAATATTGGCTGTTAAAAAGAGAAAAATTTCCTGTTATAATTATTTCAGCCGAGAATGACAATCATTAGTTTTATACACGTTTTCATTACATTTCTATGATGAGCTAATTAATAGGCACACTGACTTATTCTTTTCAAGAAATTTGTAAGTTTCTCGGCTCACATTTTCTTGAAGAAGTAGCTAACATTAGCAGCAAGTTGAAGTGTTAATTGGTTTACCTGCTATTTTAGCATGGTATGTTCAAACTTAATCAGAGTGCTCAATTCAAGGTGAATATATTTCACGAGGTGAATATATTTCACGAGGTGAATAAATGAACCGTCCAATCAAAAATTAGTTTCTAGGCTACCACACTCCACTATTGTGCTGAAGCACACCATTATTTTAATTATTTTGCTTAATTTTATTCTATATTTAATATCCAAATAGGGTATTTTTAATCAGTACTTCAAGACTATTAACGATTTAATAAAAGAAGGTGAGGTAAGCTGCAGAGTGAGATTCCTGCTGATGGATGTTGTAGAGTTGAGAGCAAGACAGTGGAAGCCACGCCCACTTCAACAACAAATGAAAATGACTACTATAGACCAGGTATAAGGTTGCAGAAATATTAACTAATAAAATGACTGAAAGTAGTTACAAGTAACTGAGCATCACAAAGCTAATGGATATAACAAAGAGTAGTAGCTTGCTCTTTTTCACTGTATATTTTATTTGTCAGATTGTTGTGGGTGGCTTGCAACCTCTTTCTTTATTAGCTATGTTATGCTTTAGTGAGTAATAATATCAAAGCTTGTTTGGGAAGACTATAATTGTCTTGTATATAATAACATTTAGGGAATTTGCTTAGGTATGTTTCATTCGTATTTGTAAATAGGGGACCCAATGAAAGAATACTAATGAATCAGATATTTTGAAATGTTTCAGTCTCATCAAAATTTCAGACATTATAAGAGCAGGTATAGCTAATATCCTTTCATCACTTTTGCACTCTGTGATATTAAAGTCTTCCTCTTATTAGCTGTTATAATAATTGCTTGTCACAAGATTTATTGGTTTTATGAATATTGAAAAATAAAGTTTGTTAGCTAGCTCGGGGTCACATATCCACAACTTATTTCATATTCACAGATCCGCCATGAAACTGCAATAGAGAAAGCTAAAGAGGATGAATTGTTATATAATTTTGAAACTGCTGCAAGAAGGAGTAAGAGATTAGGTCTCCAAGTTGGGGAATTTTGACAAGAATAAAACATTCATTTTATGTCACTTTATATTTTTATTTTTTGTAACTAGCTAAATCACATTTATGACAAACTGTTTATATAATGAAATTAAAAATTAAAAAATATACATACGGAGTTTCACTCACCATTACAGCTGTACTTTCTAATGATCACCCAAGGCAACCTAGCCACACCCACCTAGGTGCTGCTACCTTCATGTGCAAGTCCAGGTCTTATAGTGAAAGTGAAATTAAGAGAGACTAAGTCACCAACAAGTCATTCCACCCAATTTTAAGGTATTAATTTTAGTTGTTGAAATTAGAATTGCTACCACCTAGCTATATAGAAATTGTAGCTAGGTAGTCACTGAGTTTTTTTTTGTTTTGTTTTTCATTCATTCCAATAATTGAAAAGCTGCTTTGCCAAGACTAGATTCATTCCCATTCATGTGAAGCCACATCCATCGGATTCCCAAACTTTCTTGAGACTAGATAAATTGTGATATTTGTGAGACTAGAGCCACAACCAACCATGAAGCTCTTAAGGGAATAGGATGGCTCCTCCCTATCAGCTGAACACTAAAGTGAACTTTAGTTGGAGGGGGAAAAAAGAAAGAGTGGAATTCATGATAGCTACACTACAAGCAACATTGTACAGAACCTTCTAAATTAATTGTGGTAAACTAAGGAATTTCAGAGACATAGCTATCAACTATATAACACTTCCTGTCACTTTCTGCATTCATGTACCACTTCACACCAATTAATAACTCTTTCATAGTTAATGCATGCATAAACACCATGGTTTTGAGTACACCATATTAGTTTATTCTTTTTGTAACTTCAGTCATTCTTTGAGATTCATAAAATCTATAGACTGGTTCTTGCACTGCTGCTTCATGTGCTAAGCCAAGTTATTACATTAACAATCCAGGGAAATCCAAGCAATCACTAAAGTGAAATAAGATGCTTAATTTTAAGTGCAATTAGCTAATACATTTTCAAGTTAGCTCTACACCAATAAGTTAGCACACACTTGTACACACATACACACACATACATACACACAACACACACACACACACACACACACTGCTAGATTTCACATCTTTTGGGGCTCTATTCCAACCTACCTGTAGCCTTACCACAACTTCCCTCATTAATATATAAATTTAATTTGCAGTGTAGTGTAGACTTGGCTAGCCACTCCCATTGCAGATGTGACAGAATGTGCAGCCCTGGCAGCTGACTCTTCTGGCTGGGTCACAAAACAAAGTCAATAACTATCAGCTACAAACAACTACCCCTGTGAGATCAGGGCGAAGGTAGAGTTCCCCCACTGCCACCAAAGACAGAGTCAGACAGAGAATATATGTCGGGTGTTCCTTATCTCTGGCGCCCAGGTTAAGGGGACCCAAAGCCTGACCTCAGGTTACTTAGCTCACTGGGGACACAGAGGGATCAACCTTTACAAACTCTGACTTTGCACAACTCTGAACTTATGTATAATCAGCCACAGCATATCACACATACTCCAGCTCATAAAGGCACATACACACAAATACTAAATGTTAATCAGATCTTCAACGACTTGAGCGCCCTTCATGCTTCATTAGTGGGTGTTCCCACAGCCCCCACATTAATTATGTAATAACAATAGCAGGGTTGGGAGTACATGGTCAGGCTGGTCGCTATGGTCTGACCACATCTTTTGGGGGGATACTTTACATATTCATAGGGTGGAAATGGGACAATTTATCCTTTGAGGCATGTTTAAACACTTCATGATCACATAGGAAGGTTATTTGTCATTGTGGTTACCTGCAATGTAATTCATTATAATTTGAGTAAGCACATGTCTACTTACTTAGAAGAAGTAGCACATTTAATTACATATATATATGTACTGGTCACACCCATGACCACACCTTTTCCTGGCCTGACCACTAAAAGAAAGCTCCCTCCAGCCTTTAAATACTTGTAGGTGGGGAAAAAGAAAAAGGTGATAGAAGATAAAACGAGCAACATAAGTGCATTTTTTAGCTTATAATAGGTGGTAAAACAGCAGATTTAATCTAGGCCTACACAGACATATAGCTACCACTCTCTTGCTAACAGTTCAGTGGAACGTTTCACAAACAGGCTAAAATCCAAGCATGCTTTTGTAGGGGTGTGTAAAATGGCATCAATACCACTAGCCAGCATGGGCTGTTACGATATGACAGTAAATCATCCTCTAAATATCCATATGCTGTAGTTACACTGTGCAAGTAGTAGACTAGCACTGCGGAATGCTGCTGTACTACAGCGTACATAGCTTTTCTCTCTGTCTCTCTTTAAAGTCTTCTTTAAATTACATAAATATTTATTAGTCTGCACACGAACATGCAATATCATGATACAGAACTTGGCAAAAAAAAAGTGTTATAAAATTTTCAGAGAATAACAACAAAAAATATGATATAGCTACTATGACAACAACCACTGAAAGTATATATGACAGGTAAGGCATACATGTAATAATTTTGCATACAAGTTATAGCTCACACGATTTCAACTTAGCTAAATGTCTTGCACAGAAACCAAGAGAAAAAGTTGAAATATCAGACAACCACATGAAGTGCCAGATTATAATGATTGCCATAGAACTGGTGATAGCTGGTTTTGTAGTAGTCAGTTATCCCATCAATCATCTACAAAACATAAAATTAGCACCATTGGAAGATTTCCTTATGTAAACATCTTTTTGATGTCTCAAAATAAAATAATTTGGGATAAAGCTGTTGGTTTCACATTTTGGACTGACACTTTTACAAAAGCAAAAGAACTCCATTATAAACTGACCAAATAACAAGTATTAAAATGTACCTATTCAATACTTATGATGGGGACCTATTGCTCTTGTAATGCAAAGCAAATAATAATCTTTACAAAACTGTGCTAAATTACATAGCTGCATAAAAAGAACTGACAGAGCAGTATTTGGGAAACAATGAAGATTATACATGTACAGAAAGGAAAAAAAAGTACAATAGATGTATGACTTGTATATTTAGAAGGAGAAAGTTTTGATTAGAGTAAATCTGACTCTGTTAGTACTCATCCTTATTTTTGCTGCGCTAGTGACATTCACATAGATTCAGTAGTCATGGTGATGATAATAAATTATTTAACCCCTTAATCATTGCGTTGATGTATGAATATGTTATCATTTTTTATTTTTTTCTTCAGAGACATTTAGCAAGAGGTGAAATTTTAAAGCAAGTTAAAACACTTTACTATGATGGAATAAATATAGTGTATTAGTCCCCACACAAAGAATAGTAAAAAAAAATTCAGACATACCATAACCAATTGTACTCACTGAAGCTGAATTTCTGACGGTCTCATAGAGCAGCTACAGGCTTCAGACAGAGTACACAGCTAATTCACTTTCTACTCGATGGGCTTTGAGTTCTGAACCTCGAACCAAAATATTTTGGGCAAACAGATGCTTAATGCTTAGTGTTCCAATAACCTTTTTTTTTTTTTTTTTTTGTAAAAACAACAACAACAAAATGCAAGTTTTGGTTTTGACTTTTTTATTACAGGAAGTGTTACATCAGAGCAATGTATAAGCATTTTGTTTTTGTTTTTCAATGGAGATATACACTTTTTTTTTTACAAAGTAGTACACTTGATAGCGCCGCAATAGTGAGCTAGCTAGCCCAGTGACAAGCTTACATGGGAAGTAAGTAGACTTACATGCAGGGTCAGTAATAAATTATTTTCCTTTTTAAGAATATTTTTCCAAATAATTCTTTAGTTTTCTTTATTCTGTTGTTTATTTTAAGTAATTCTTCAAAGATTCCCAGAGCTTCTCATCTTAGTGCATGCTGTTTGCTAACATTGGCAGTGAAAATATGGCCATTGTGCACTTCTGGAGTAAAAATTAACTAGATTAAAATGAGGCATGAATTAGAACAGTAGCCTACAAAGCATTGTGAATATTAAAATGCTATTCCTTGTCCTATAGCAATTAAGAAAAAAACACACGTTTAAATGGAATAACTGTCACCAAAACCTTGCCCGTCGATATAATGAAGTTCAATATACTCACCTATTCTTCCTCCTTTCAGACTTTTTATCATCAGGCTTTCGCACCGAGAGTATTAAATTTCTCCATTGCACACTTTCCTGTTCACCTATGATCAATACTTATCGTTCCGTTGTGTTGGTAGTGCATACAGTTTTATCGCTGTTTTGTCTTCAGTTTGTATTGCAAACCTCAGCATCCTAATATATATAGGTCACATGACATCACATGTATAATTATTTAAATACCACCATAACTATGATAGGCTAATACAATATATCACATAAACGAAACACTATTAATAATGTTTTCATACCTACTCATTTCGTGCCTTGCCACATCTTGATGTATAGTACTGTAGGTGTAGCCAAGAATTATACAGCAAGATGGATGACAAAGTGATGTCCAAAGGAGAACTATGCATTAACTGGAAATAACAACTGCGATGGTCACCTTTGGTTTCCCTTGCCACGAGAAGTCACTTTTCCATGCTAGTACCAACTAATATGGAATTTTATGGAGTGTCCATACTGTATCCCACTTTACACACTTGTACAACTGTGGGCAAATTTTTAGTCTAAGTGTGAGTAGAGTAGTCCATATGGAGTGCAGCGTAGAATTCAAGTAGTGGTGTAAAATTCTATTTGGAGAGCCAAAGTTCACAAATTTGTGGATGTGGTTCAAAGAGATTATAGTTGATGTAAATATACCAGAAGATTTGAGTTCTGGATTAAGTTCACATAAGGATTGTGAAAATTTTAAAACATAAGTAAAGTTGTGGGGGTGGAAGAAGAGCTTAAGTATTTGGCTGAACTTTACGTGAGGATCTTCTGGCCGATTTTCACTGTCCATTGCAGATACAGAGATATCTTGAAAGGTTGCTGAGAGACAGAGTTCCTAAGAGAAAAAAATTGAATAATAGATTTAGTACCACCATACTATTGTTGTTACACATTTACTACTAACATGATACTTACCTACTCATATGAATATTCAAGGAGATTTGCTGAGCCAAGCATATTCGACAGCATAAATCAATTTCAGAACAAACATAAGTTTGGTGAAACATACTCCACATGATGTTTAGGTATAATTCAAAGTATAAAGACACGAGAGAAGGTGTTAGATGTGCTGGTGAAACTTCAATAACGTGGAGAAGAGTCTCAACAACAAACTGGAAGATTCCATAGAGAAATTAGCTAACATAGTAAGAGAAGTGGAGTGTAAGTCAACTTGAGGTGGGGAGAGTCACACTTGAAATCATGGATGGAATTCATATATCATGTGGAGTCCATGAGAGTTCAAGTTAAAGTGTGAAAGTTTTCTGTAGAACATAACTGAGCTTCATGAAGAGATGACCAAAGATCACCTGAAGCATGGGTGTTAATAAACAGTGAGTAAGTGGTTGTGGCACAAGTTCAAGTAAACTACAGCAATAGTATAGTGAAGATGGTAAGTAGAGTTAGCAAGTGCATAAAAAATGGTAATGATGGGCTGAGAGAAGTGTAAATATTGATGCAGAATTCCAATAAAAAATACATGAATTTTAAATGTGACACAATAAAGTTACATAGGTAGAAGCAAAATAAAACTTGAGATATTGCCTGTCCAAATGATGTCTAGACAAGAAGTGTTATTGTAAAGTTAAAACAAATATAAGTTACTTTTAACAATGAGTGCATTACTAATTTTTTTATTTTATATGCTTTTTTGTCTGAGGTTTTTTCATTTTGAAAAGTCGATTGATTAGTTCTGTAAGTATAAATTGATTGTTACACAAGAAGTTAGTTGCGAGAAGCCACACTGGCCGTATCTGTACTACGTCGACATACGAGTTTTGGTAAAGAATAGCTTAACACCAAATGCACATAGTCAGTGTTGTAATATAACTCCAGTAAATCATCACAGCTACTACAGCATTTCTCTCCTTTCTGTAGAGCTGAATGATGAGGTTCACCAAAACAACGAGCTGCGTCCAATCTCAAGGGACTCTGGCGTTTCCACACTGTTAAAAATGGGGTGTATGGGAATCCCGTTTTGGGGTGTCCAGGTAACACTGGCTGTACTACTCCGCATGGGGTGTTTCCATTTCACCTAGAGGAAGTGTTCAGTTACACCCCTGTACACCCTTTATTATACCAAATGGGGTGTTGTGGTACACCCATGTCCAAGTTCTACTACACCCCTATTAGGGCACATAATGCACCAAATATGGTGTTATTGATACTCTACCAATGGGGTGTTGTGATACTCCCTTAAACTAGCTACTACAACACTCCAAATGGTGTTCTACAATACCCACTTTATAGCCATATATTTTAGTGTGTAAAATGTATTCCAGTAATCAGCAAATGCAATAAATATTGGTCCGTGATGTGACATTGTATCTGTGTGATAGGTGAAGAATCAACTGTTCGTGAATGAATGAAGATGTTCAGCAACTCGTACATCCAGGATGATTAGAACTGTTCATCACTCATGTCAGCTGTGATCTACAAACAGCAACAATAAACAAAAAACATAATGGTAATTGACTTCGGATATTCCATACCTTTCCCAAATATCAGCATGTCATACTTTTTTCAAAAGTAAATATAAATAAAACATATATTGCACTTGTTTAAAAATGACTACAACAACAATAGTAATGTTTAGAAGACAATAAGGACCGACCCAACTTCGTTTATTATTCCATGGACATAATTTGACACTCAAGTCATGTCCCACACTTTCTCTTGAAGTCTTTATGAAGTTCATCCACACTTTCATTTAACCTATTAGTATCATATCAACACTATATGATTGGAAACATTCTACTAAATGTCTTTTGTATTGATACCCACTTGTGTACAAACTGACTGTTCAGTTCCCTACCAGTCTTACTGCACACTTCATGTAATAGTTAAGAACAAACTAAAATATTTCTCTCTCCTCCCCACCATACACTCACACTATGACGATCAAATAATTTTCAAATATAGCTTAAGCAAGGTCCTTTACCAATAAGAAGTGCCCATGATACAGAGTGCCTGTGACCCTTTATCAACATGAAGTGTCTATAACACAGACCTTTATAGTGCCTGTGACCCTTTACCAATACAAACATGATACAGACCTTTATGAAGTGTCTGTGACCCTTTACCAACATGAAGTATCTATAATACAGACCTTTATAGAGTGCCTGTGACCCTTTACCAATACAAAGTGTCCATGCTACAGACCTTAAAGACGGCCCTGTGACCCTTTACCTACATGAAATGTCTATGATACAGATCTTTCCAAAAGGTCCTACAGGATCAAATATTGTTTACCTAAGTGCCTATAACAAAAACCTTTTTAAAAATAGTCCAAGTCTATAGTGTATATAACACAGACTTTACCAAGTGGAATCAGAAAACTTTATTAAGTAAAGGTTCACTGAAGTCATTTTATAGGGACCTTCAGTGGGATCAGAAACAGAACTGTATACAAGTGCTATATGATTGTATAGGCTGCATGTGACCCTTTACCAACATGAAGTGTCTATAATACAGACCTTTATAGAGTGCCTGTGACCCTTTACCAATACAAAGTGCCCATGCTACAGACCTTAAAGATGTCCCCGTGACCCTTTACCTACATGAAATGTCTACAATACAGATCCTTCCAAGGTCCCACAGGATCAGAAATTGTTTACATAAGTGCCTATAATACAAACCTTTAGTCTATAAAGTGTATATAACACAGACTTCACCAACTGGAATAAGAAAACTTTATTAAGTAAAGGTTCACTGAAGTCATTTTTATAGGGATCTTTAGTGGGATCAGAAACAGAACTGTATACAAGTGCTATATGATTGTATAGCTGCCAATTGCTGCCTACACGGTCTATCAAGCCGCTTATTTCATTCAATCAATCAAACTATAGCTTACAATAAATTACTGCTGTTAATCTAGCTCCACTATTATAGAATTTACGCTAAATTGGATAGCCGTAAAAGTTACTAGAATTTTGCCGCTACCCCACTGTGGGCCTGCCCACATGAGATCTTTATCAATGTTAAGTTTTGTAGTCAGAAGTATTTTTGTTGAGTTTTATTGTCATGTGCAGTAGGTAGCGGTAGCGTGTGTATGTGTGTTAGCAAGGATTGTACGATCACAAGACCAGAACATTGCAGCATTTTGTGTGAACAGTAGGCGGGAGTTTGTGTCTCGTGGTTCGAGTGAGTTCTATGTCACATCATCTCAATTCGCTGTGTCGTTATCCTGTGTTTAAAGTAATTTAATCCTACCTAAAACCTATTCCTTCGGGCGGTACAGTTCGCCGGGTAGTCAGCAGGAGGCATACACTCTGGTGGCAGCAACTACTTTGCTGTCTCCAGGTGCGAGCGAGAGAAGGGAGCGAGTAATCCAGACCTAATCGAGCCCACACCCACATCATTCTAATTTAATACAGATAATAACGTTTATCAATAACATATGGCATTTTAAAATAGTAATGTTTAGCACTCCCTATGAATCTTCTAGAACACATCTGCTCGGTAAGGAATGTCTTGTCACAACAACGTAAATCAGATATATGGTAAAGGGTTCCTGATCTAAACAGGTACTTGAACCTGGTCAACCAAATAAATGGTAAAGGGTGTGTTGTCACAATAAGGTAACACAAGTACTTGGTAAAGGGTTCCCGATCCTACATCAACCAATTTCATGGTAAAGGGTGCCTTGAATATTTAGTAAAGAATTCCTAAAACCTTGGAAAATATTGAGGTTGTGTCACAGGCATTTGGTCAACCGTAAAGTATGTCAAATACAGTAACCCAGTCTAGAACTTGGTAAAGGGTCCCTAATTCCAATTAACAGGCCCATTCACCAGGACTCACATTTAGTCAGCAATCACACGTTAGGTATCTGACAAGCATAAAGTATTTAAACAGTTATTGTTGGAGTGAGAGAGTTGACAGTCCTGTGATAGGCACTATTAAAGGTGTATCTTAGTTACTAGGCTAATCCTACACAAGGAGTCTAGCTATCATGGTATTTGGTAAAGGTCACCAATCCTAAAAGAGGTGACATTTCAATATATTGGTATAGGGTGTCTTGTCAATAGACATGTTAAACGAAACTAACTCTCAATTTTTTGTGCCACATGATGCAGTTTTCCAACCAATGGTCACTAATGTATATTAGCCTCTCTACTCTAACGTTATAAGTGATCATCACTCAACCTTTGTGCATTATCTTATAATTCAAATATCAGCTACAAAATCCAAGCACTAAGTATGTGGAGGTACTCTACTAACTAGAAAAACAGAATCTCACCGTTAATATAGAAGTGCAGCATGTATCTGCCGTTACTAGAATCATTTGGGGGCTATTCCACAGTGTCAGCTGTCCAGTGGAGGCGCACTGTAGAGTAAAGTCAGACCTATTCAGACTTCTATATTCACAAGTTCCAGTGTCCTCATAGACTCCATCAATGCTGCAGATAGCACGGTGGAACTCCCAACAGCCTGAAAATAGAGATGGGAAAAAAAGTTAATGAAAGAAACCTCAAGATGTGTTGACTCCTGATTCTAAATATAGCCCAAACATGTGCTTGCATGCATAAAAGGTCATCAAACACTCCTGACTTGAGTAAATATGAATGTGTGCTAAAATGTGATCGAGTACTTTTAACACAATAGTAACTCCTTATCAATGTCTCAGTACTCACATTGCCCCATGTTATGCCAAGCAATACAATCTGTGTCTGCAGCTCTATCCCTGTTTGTCAGCAGTGAATCTATAAAATACACAATAATTAACCCTTGACTGAGGTTAGGGTTTTATAGACAGTTGCCTGATCACTACGTGCAAGTTCCAGATAAAATATGCATTCACAATTTAGAAGTAGCTGGCTACTGTCTACTACTACATAATGACTGCCAAAATTTTGAACCAACATCCCAGCAGATTTATTCAGCATATATTCTGGGGGCTGCATCTATGATGCTGAGGCTTCTCTTTACTGCTGCAAGATACTAATACAATTTTCAATCAATGGTCATTAAAAAGTTGTAGCTACCCTAAGTCAAACTCAAACATTATACAAATAGCGCACACCACAAATTACGATCACACTAGTTCACCCACACTAAATCACTACCACTAAAAATTTACTTCATCTCAATCACATCTCTCTTCAGGGGGGCTCCGTCGAGCCTGACCTTCACCATCTGCCTCGTACAACTCACACCAACACCACGCACAAAATACGCGAAAACTGGAGAATTTATACCACGCATGACGGACAATGGTTGGTAAAGGGTCCTTACTACAAGCTGGGGAGAAAAGGGCGTGGCTGCACTACGAGGAGTAAAAGACACGTTGCAAACTTAGTTGGGCGGAGCCCGACCTCTGCTGGGGAGAGGTCGGGTAACAAGCCTATACCCGGGTTTGTTCCCTGCTGCAACGTACGTTGCAGTCCAATCAGATTGAAGTGTGGTTAAATGCTAAGGGAATGGGTGGGCGGACAGGAATACGCCTACGCAGAAATATACGTACACACAAGGAGCAAGAAATGTGCGTGGGTGAAAAGAATGGCCACAAATCGTAAATCCCACACAATCGGTTCATGACGTCATGATTAGCTGACTCAGCAGGAACAAACCCAGGTATAGGCTTGTTACCCGACCTCTCCCTTCAGCAGAGGTCGGGCTCCGCCCAACTATTGCAAACTTACATGAAACGTCAGAGGAAAACCCCTCACCTGGAAGCATCATTTACAATTTTTAGGTAGGTTTTGTCTCAGGTGATTTATACAGGTGGGGGGATTAATTTAGCCAAATGATAATATTGAAGTCAGACAGATGAAAACAGGACAAACTATTATGAATTATGCACCTCAACTTTATAAAAGAAGTATTTATTTTAAACGAACTAACAGTACAGTAAGGCTGTGGTTTTTCATATATCTTTTTAATTTTTTTCTTAAAATGTTTTGTCAGGGAAAAAGTATGGAGGGTGAACGAAATGGGATGGGGGTGGGGGGAGGGAATCCCAGCATTGCCATAGTCTCTATGAAACCCTGCCTTTACCTACCCCTATGCTGGGAAATGTATGATATAATTAGAACATAGTTCTGATTCAAATCTCCTCCTCTCTCTTCCTCCCAATAACGTCCACTGCTTACTTGCAGTCTTGTAGAACTTGGTAGTAACCACTGAGGAGTGGCTGTGAACTTAAGCAGAGAAAGTGGCTAAAGATTAAGATAGTGGGAAGGGTTGAAAGAATTGCATCTATAACTTTTTGGGCTTGTAAGTGGTAGAGATAATACTACCAACAGGGTAAGGAAAAGGTTTTGAATGCTTACACTGAGTCTCCATAGATGATTGGCATTTTCCTGAATTCTAAAAGCCATATCTAAATACAGCAGTAATGTGCTTTTAGCCAAAAACCCAAGTGTGATACTTTTATGTTCAGTTAGATTTTAATTATGGAGCATCCTGGTAAAGGACTAATTACATTCCTTTTGAATACTAATACCACCAGACCCCTTCCCAGTATAGCAGCGGGTAAAGAGTTTGTCTAGGTGAGCTAAAGCCTTGATACGGCCGCACAAAGTTACTAGTTTGTTTCTCATGCAACCATCACTGAAAAAAAAATTTTTTCATGGTCGTTGATAATGGTCCTGATGTCCATTTCATGTCCATGGGTTAGTACTACTCTCATAACCCTCTGGCTACACAAGTTTTATTGGAGAACAGCTATATCAGACGTAACATTAGCATGCTATTTGAAGCACACTGATATCACCTTGACCCAACAACAGCTCCACTGTGAATAGCTTTTGTCCATCTATTGCGCATTTGTAATAAATTCAAAATGCAATATTTTTTTAGTTCTGTCACTTTTGGTGAAGGCTGGGTCGGTGGCTTGGAAAATGTGAATGGGAAACTAGTGCTAGTTATATCCTGCATTGAACCCACTTACTTGTGTGTGTGTGTGTATGTGTGTGTGTCCCTACTCTCTTACCCTTTACCTGCAATAGATGTAGTCGGTCATTTAGAAGGGGCCAAGATTATAGCTAGACACAGATGTGCTACAACAAGACCAAGAAAATGATTAACCACTATGCAACTGTCAATCTGCTTAGCAGAGGAGCATCACCCTTTGAGGGTGGCACGGTTCAAGGTGTGTGTGTGTGTGTGTGTGTGTGGTTGTGTGTGTGTTGTGTCCTTGGCTCAGGGCCAAGTTCAAGCCCCACTCTGGCAATTTTCCATTTGGTTTTCCATATGCCTCCAGCCAGTCCACCCAGCTGTGATTGGGTACCTGGCATTTGCTGGGGTGCAAATTCAAGGCCTTTCTCATGAAACAGCAATGGTCCAGGGTGCAAGCAAAGCTCCTGGAGCCAGGCTAGGAACTCGCAGGAGAATAGGCCTTTCCTCACAGCAAGTGGCGTGGCCACCCAAAGACCCATGGCTCACAGTGCCTGCTTAGTGCACAGGCATCCTGGGTCTGCCAGGTGTGCATGACCGCTTAGCGGCAGCAAGAGATTTACAAATTTGTATTTGGATGTGTGTGCATGTTCTTAGATGGACACTAATTGGTGGAGTTGAGGAACTATGAGCACGTGTTGGAGGATGTACTATGCTAGATGTTTGAACACAGCCATGTGAAGCACCACTGTCTTGTTCATAAGAGCTACAGGTATGTAACTGGGATATATGTTTTTGTTGCATTTTATTAATGTTTTCTCTTTTTGTCAGGCTGTAACGATTACAATGAAGTGATTTCAAGAAGTAAATGAAGACTATCTCTAAGTACAAGTGACGTTTGTACGACATGTCTATCGAACATTACGTCTTTGTTTCTTTCTTTTTGTGATTATTTTACTGTTGATTATCTTTTGTTGGATTGTGATTATTGCATGTCTGTATTAAATGAATTGAAAAAAATAAAGGAAATCATATGATCAGCTGGTAGTGTTGAACCTAATATTCCTGTCTGCTTATTATTCTGCTGCAAATGGACGTTTATCAGGGATACAGAGGGCGATAGCAACAGAATACACCTCATTACTGGGGACAGGTGGTGGTGTTATTGTGATATTTTGATCAATGACATGCAATCACAGCAGTGTTGTTGTTCCTTAGTTATTCTAAACAATGCTTACACACTGGCTATGCTATGCATGTATGCATACAGATCAAACCATCTCATCAGATTCATAGACCAGTGTCTACTGCACTCTACCCGTAGTTTTTAGATACATTAGCAACATATTTCTCAAAAGTCAGTTTGGCCCAGATCACAGGTGGAGGCCTTGGTCGCTATGCAACTGGTCCTGCAGAGGTGTGCAGATGGTGCAGGTCACAGGTGGAGGCCTTGGTCGCTGAGCAATTAGTGTCATGCTGCAGGGTGTGCAATGGATTTCCAGATAATCAGTAATGCATGCATATTTAATATGCATGCATAATAATATATCATGCATATTTAATATGCATGAGGCGCGAAATCCAAGACCTTGCGGATTAAACATGTCCTTACTTATATAGTAGAACAAGTTCTTCCTTTATCACACTAACAATACTTATTACATGGTGACCATGGGCTCCTCCTACGTAAGGTGGAGCCATAGCATGATCCTAAGCAAGTATCAATTTAATTGCACAGCAACTGCAGTCTCTCTATATACCATTTTTCTTGTGTCTGAACTGATTGTTATGCAATTTGTATTTAGATATGTGCCATAGGTTAAAAAATAGGTGGAGGTTGTGATCCTGTGCAAATGTTAGTGTCATCATGAGCGATGCAATAGTACAATGATGAGGTTTATGTAGTTAGCACCCACCACACTGAATGCATAACAACTGCATGGCCTTCCTACCTATGGTATCCTATATACCTTACAGCACAACTTTTTGTACATGCATCTCAGGATATGGAATGTGTGCAATTGGATCTAATGCATCTATAAGTTGAGGCCATAGTCGCAATAGCATTCCCTCGATGTGTAACGGGTTCTGATATTCTTTACTCCGATTTTACACTTGCCAAGTTAGTATACTCATGTTTGCTTGCTGCCTTCTACTTATTTAAACAAAACTGAATAAAAATAATAATATACAACAGTTTTAGTAACAGGTCCTCAATCACACCACAACAGAACCAAGCAAGCTTACTGCTAACACACACCCATTTTAAACTTTGATTTTCTGCAAATAATTGTAGCATGTCACGCTACCAAGTCTACTAGATCATATGAGTGTGAATGAAACGAAATCAGTGAAATGACAACTAGTACAGCTAGTTTGTAGTTCAGTCTCATAGAAGATGTATACAGTAGAGTGACTGCAGAGAACCCCAAGGCTCCCAGAGAACAGCTCATGGAAAACGATCTCTGAATGGTAGACATATGACATTCCCAGCAGTCCGGATGACCAGATCCTTTGGTAAATTAGACTCCATCACAAGCAAAGGCCAACTTAGATTATTACCTACATATAATAATAATAATAACAGCGGTAGTAGTAGTAATACTAATAATATTACTAATAATAATAATTAACAACAACAGCAATGTATAACTAGAAAAAAAAAAATCATGACTGATGAGGATAAAAATAATGAAATTAGGATAGTAATACTATAGCCGAGTCATTAAAAAAAAATAAAAATGTGTGGCATTTAATTGAAATACAACAGCAGTGACAGGCTGACAGACAGAATTATTGACAGACTGACAAACTTATTGAGTGACTGACTGACAGATTGACTGACTGACTGATAACAGATTGACTGACAACACACTGACTGACTAACAGATTGACTGATGACACATTGACTGACGACAGATTGACTGATGACACACTGACTGACTAACAGATTGACTGACTAACAGATTGACTGACTGACAGATTGACTGACTAACAGATTGACTGACGACAGATTGACTGACAGATTGACTGACTAACAGATTGACTGACTGACTGACAGATTGACTGACTAACAGATTGACTGATGACAGATTGACTGACGACAGATTGACTGATGACAGATTGACTGATGACACATTGACTGACTAACAGATTGACTGACGACAGATTGACTGATGACAGATTGACTGACGACACATTGACTGTTGACTGACTGACAGATTGACTGATGACACATTGACTGTTGACTGACTGACAGATTGACTGATGACACATTGACTGACTAACAGATTGACTGACGACAGATTAATTGACGACAGATTGACTGACGACCTCTAGTTACTGTCATATGAGAACCTCATTACTACCTCTAGTCACTGGTAATATGAGAACTCCATCACTACCTCTAGTCACTGGTCACATGAGAACCTCATCACTACCTCTAGTCACTGGTCACATGAAAACCCCATCACTACCTCTAGTCACTGGTCACATGAAAACCCCATCACTACCTCTAGTCACTGGTCATATGAGAACCCCATCACTACCTATAGTCACTGGTCATATGAGAACCCCATCACTACCTCTAGTCACTGGTCACATGAGAACCTCATCACTACCCTCTAGTCACTGGTCATATGAGAACCCCATCACTACCTATAGTCACTGGTCATATGAGAACCCCATCACTACCTCTAGTCACTGGTCACATGAGAACCTCATCACTACCCTCTAGTCACTGGTCACATGAGAACCCCATCGCTACCTCTAGTCACTGGTCATATGAGAACCCCATCGCTACCTCTAGTCACTGGTCATATGAGAACCTCATCACTATCTCTAGTCACTGGTCACATGAGAACCTCATCAATACCTCTAGTCACTGGTCACATGAGAACCCCATCACTATCTCTAGTCACTGGTCACATGAGAACTTCATCACTACCTCTAGTCACTGGTCACACGAAAACCCCATCACTACCTCTAGTCACTGGTCATATGAGAACCTCATCACTACCTCTAGTCACTGGTCACATGAGAACTTCATCACTACCTCTAGTCACTGGTCATATGAGAACCTCATCACTACCTCTAGTCACTGGTCACACGAAAACCCCATCACTACCTCTAGTCACTGGTCATATGAGAACCTCATCACTATCTCTAGTCACTGGTCATATGAGAACCTCATCACTACCTCTAGTCACTGGTCACATGAGAACTTCATCACTACCTCTAGTTACTGGTCACATGAGAACCTCATCACTATCTCTAGTCACTGGTCACATGAGAACTTCATCACTACCTCTAGTCACTGGTGACACAAAACCCCCATCACTACCTCTATCCACTGATCACATGAGAACCCCATCACTACCTCTAGTCACTGGTCACATGAGAACCCCATCACTACCTCTAGTTACTGGTCACATGAGAACCCCATCACTATCTCTAGTCACTGGTCACATGAGAACTTCATCACTACCTCTAGTCACTGGTCACACGAAAACCCCATCACTACCTCTAGTCACTGGTCATATGAGAACCTCATCACTACCTCTAGTCACTGGTCATATGAAAACCTCATCACTATCTCTAGTCACTGGTCATATGAGAACCTCATCACTACCTCTAGTCACTGGTCACATGAGAACTTCACCACTACCTCTAGTCACTGGTCACATGAGAACCTCATCACTATCTCTAGTCACTGGTCACATGAGAACCTCATCACTACCTCTAGTCACTGGTCACATGAGAACCTCATCACTACCTCTAGTCACTGGTCATATGAGAACCTCATCACTATCTCTAGTCACTGGTCATATGAGAACCCCATCACTACCTCTAGTCACTAGAACCTCACTGTCACTGGTCACACGAGAACCCCATCACTTCCTCTAGTCACTGGTCATATGAGAACCTCATCACTACCTCTAGTCACTGGTCACATGAGAACCCCATCACTTCCTCTAGTCACTGGTCATAGAGAACCTCATCACTATCTCTAGTCACTGGTCATATGAGAACCTCATCACTACCTCTAGTCACTGGTCACATGAGAACCCCATCACTTCCTCTAGTCACTGGTCACACGAGAACCTCATCACTATCTCTAGTCACTGGTCATATGAGAACCCCATCACTACCTCTAGTCACTGGTCACATGAGAACCCCATCACTACCTCTAGTCACTGGTCACAAAAGAACCTCATCACTACCTCTAGTCACTGGTCACATATGTTAAAAATGACCACTAAGTCTGAAGTACAAACATCCACACAAACATTCTGACTGTGTGGTGTGACCATACCCTAGTAACTGAATATAAGTTTCAGTAGCAACTCATATCCAATAACACACAAACATACACATATTGACTACTTAACTCTCAGCAACAATAATCTCCCACATAACTGCACAAAATACACACACAAAGTCCAGCAACACAGGACTGCACTGATACACATCACACAGATTTCAATGCCCAGCATGACTGCATGCATTGTAAACACTTACACACTCTACACCAACTTATGGTCAGTGGTGACAAGTTTTACCAACCACAAACCTATATGTTGTACTTGTGGTGGTCAGAGACAAGCCATGCCTCAACCACAACATTCCAAACTTAGTCCATTCCACTGGCTGGCATCAACTACTGCAAGCTAGAGCATCCATGTATAAAGCACAGCTACAGTCAATCATCTCATTCCCAATAATCAAAATCTAGCCAAATTCATAGAAATAAAATGAAATAAACACCATGATGACCTAATGAAGTGGACACATGGTGCCCTAGTGAAGTGGAAACATGGTGACCTAATGAAGTGGACACATGGTGACCTAGTGAAGTGGACACATGGTGACCTAATGAAGTGGACACATGGTGACCTAGTGAAGTGGACACATGGTGACCTAATGAAGTGGACACATGGTGACCTAGTGAAGTGGACACATGATGACCAAGAAGTGGGACACAGGTGACCTAATGAAGTGGACACATGGTGGCCCTAATGAAAGTGGACACATGGTGCACCTACATGAAGTGGACACATGTGACCTAATGAAGTGGAACACATGGTGACCTAATGAAGGTGGACACATGGTGACCTAGTGAAGTGGACACAAATGGTGGCCTAGTGAGTTGACACATGGTTACCTAGTGCAAGTGGACACCATGGTGACCTAATGAAGTGGACACATGGTGCCCTAGTGAAGTGGACACATGGTGACCTAATGAAGTGGACACATGGTGACCTAGTGAAGTGGACACATGGTGACCTAATGAAGTTGACACCATGGTGACCTAATGAAGTGGACACATGGTGCCCTAGTGAAGTGGACACATGGTGACCTAATGAAGTGGACACATGGTGACCTAGTGAAGTGGACACATGGTGACCTAGTGAAGTGGACACAATGGTGACCTAGTGAAGTGGACACATGGTGACCTAGTGA
>WLWD01003931.1_pt1 | contig 28815 bp, 19 predicted proteins | sample 6712731 | NCBI WGS metagenome assembly WLWD01 (sample SAMN12718690, study PRJNA576275) | sponge metagenome | isolation source: marine sponge | host: Mycale hentscheli | place: New Zealand: South Island, Marlborough, Capsize Point | collected 2014-11-01
GAAAAAAAGAGAGCAAGAAAGGAAAACTGATGTAACCTTATCAATAGTAAAGAATGATAACAGTAACTTATGCTACTGCAATCTTCCTTTGCAATATGTCAAGGACCACTGAGTGGAGGGGTACTTCCTAGTTTAACATAATTTACAGTAGATAAAAAAACAGAATCAAAAGCACTGCACATAACATCATTCCATACAACATATTTGTAAGAGTTTTTGCTGGTATGATGTTAGGTGAGAACCTTAGACAGGGCAGCAAATTTTGGCACTAACTCTGAAATCAACAATGTTTACAGCAATATATGACATGGCATAAAAAAAGTTGGGATGGGTACAAGCACAAAAATTTGAGATTAAATGTGTCATGTGCTCAATGAAAGACATCCAATCATAATTTTACTTGCAACTTAAACAGATGTATATCATAAGTTAAGCTAAAGTGTTCAATATTATTATGCATAGAGAATGTTTAATGTATGAGGGATTAATGGAAAGCAAAAAAATATAGAACAAAAAGTCAGAAATGTCTAGAGGTTATCCCTTCTTCGTATGCCATGACATATACACATATACATATAATTATTTATACAATACTTATATACATGAGTTAGAGTGATATGGCGAAATATTTCATGAGAAGGCTATTTATATTCATAAGCCTGAGTCTAGTGCAAATAAAGCCTGAGAGTGAAATATCTAGCCATAACGCTCTGACAAGTATAATAAGTAGTTTAATCCATACTAGATATCTTCTCTGAAGTAGTTTCTTGGTAACTCTTGGTTTAAAGTTGGCTGTAAAACTCTCTAGGGGCTCCCCACACCACCAGCTAATATTTGCAGCTGCTCTAACCTGGTTGGCACTAGAGTAAGGTTGCTGTAAAAACCCTGAAAACTGGTAAGCCAGGGTGGGTTGCTTTAACTACTAGGGTAATGAGCAATACAGCCATGAGATAACACTATGTGATAACATGAGTTATCTCACGGTCACATACTTGAAGATAACATTGTGAAGAAATCTAGCATAGATTAAATATATTTATTCCACCCTAGATATCTTCACAAGGATATCTTTAGGCACATGACCCATGAAATAACCCAGGATATTTCACACTGTTATTTCACCTCTGTACTACTGCAAGCTCATTATCCTTGTAGTTATAGCAACTGGCCAAACTTTTCAATTTTCTTGGTTTTTACAGCTACATTCTTCCTCTGGATCAGGTGTAGCCTACTCCAACCAGGTTAGAGCAGCTGCTAAAATATCTGCTGTGGGTGTGGGTAGCCCCTACAGCTAACTTAAACTGTGAGTTACTGGTCCTCTAGTACTAACTTACAGTAGTAAAGATATCTAGTGTGGAATAAACCACTTATTACACTTGTCAGAGTAACATGGCAAGATATTTCACTCTCAGGCTTTATTTTCACTTGCCTCAGGCTCGTGAAAATAAATTAGCCTGCTCATGAAATATTCTGCCATATCACATTCTGACTCATGTAATAAGTACTATTTATATATATAATGTGTGTGTGTGTGTGTATACATCAGGCACTATATTGCATATGCTTATTACCCTCACATACAACAATAATTACCTCCTAGCTTACTGATTCTACAGGTTCTCTAGCTACCTTTCTCTACCAAAACTGTCCTAACAGGTCGATGCAGCTGCTGAAATATCTGCAAGGGTTGTGAGAGAGCCCATTTGAATTAACACAGTCAACAGGGTTTTGTCTGGGGTAAAGATATTTCATTCTCAGGCTTTTTCATTCCCCTTAGGTTGGTGAAAATGAATGAGCCTGCTGGTGAAATATATATTATTCATTTGATACAGGAGAATATCACAAGCCTGTTGGCTTAGTTTTTACATATGCACCACATGGCACGAGCATAAATACAGCCAATCAGATGAGTGATACTCTGTGGTATATGTACTGCTCATGTGTGAATACCATAGCAACTGTTTTTTGTGCACTAAACACTTGTATAACCTATATTTCATTCTCAGGCTTTTTCATTCCCCTTAGGTTGGTGAAAATGAATGAGCCTGCTGGTGAAATATATATTATTCATTTGATACAGGAGAATATCACAAGCCTGTTGGCTTAGTTTTTACATATGCACCACATGGCACGAGCATAAATACAGCCAATCAGATGAGTGATACTCTGTGGTATATGTACTGCTCATGTGTGAATACCATAGCAACTGTTTTTTGTGCACTAAACACTTGTATAACCTGGGAGGAATGTGATAACCCAAAGTGGTAACTCTGAACACAGGTGATATGGGAAAATATTGCCTTAAGCCACATCCAATTAATTTTAATGCATTTCCTATGTGGGTACAGGTATTGTACATAATAAACTATATTAGCATCCTTGTGAAAATTAATTAGCCTACTCGTGGAAATATTGCCTTAAGCCACATCCAATTTAGTTTAATGCATTTCCTATGTGGGCACAGGTATTGTACGTAATAAACTATATTAGCCTCCTTGTGAAAATTAATTAGCCTACTCGTGGAAATAAACTAGTATACTTGTGAAAATAAATTAGCCTGCCCGTGAAAATATATTCGCCTGCTCGTGAAAATAAATTAGCCTGCACGTGAAATATTTCGCAATATCACACTCTGACTCTGTAATAAGTATTACATATACATTGGTAAAGTGATTCTTGTATACATTTTCTATACAATACAACCAAATAAACTTACATCCTACAAATATTTCTGCTGCTGCTGTGAATTTTTTTGAATAACTAGTTCCACTACAGTACAGAAATCCAGAATGGGAAATTTTGGCTGATGATATGTGAAGAGTAGAACCAAACAAGTATGCATCTTCCCTGACTGCATCACTAAATTTCCATTTCACATTTAATATGCCATAGCATGTAAGCGTTATAGAATTTCCTTTGTAAACTGTTACTACTGGAGGATAGATTCCTCTATGTAAGATGCACTTATAAGTAGAAGTCAACACTATATGAATAACATGGTCGAATCTAGGTCTTTTAAAAAAAGGTGTGAAATAGCTAAAGCTACGTATGGAAAAATGTTGGCCATGTTGTATTTCCTATAAGGTTATATTTTAATATTTTAATATTTAGTCACACAATAAATATGTGACTGTCCAGAACTGACCCAATGAACTGCTAAAAATTAGGGGAAAATTTTAAACTGAGAACAAAACTAATTTACAAAGTCTAGAGTAAAGAAAAGGTGTGAATAGTTAATTGATAAAAAAATTAAACTGATTTAAGAGAAAGAATTAGCAGAGACATTTTAGCTGGTGATGAATATATTTTTATTGCAGCTTTGATATTTTTACTTGAATATTTCCGCATCACGCGAGCGTTCTTTATTCTCCCATATTGTACGGTTTATATTGTACGCTACTTGTAGCGCGCGCGTAGCGAGTAAAATCAATGAAAATTGTATTGTAACCGGTTGAGAAAAATTTCAAAGAAGCAATAAATCACTTATCACACTCGTCGTACAATATGGGAATGATATTTTACTCTCACGCCACATTTTCACTCGCCTTTGGCTCGTGAAAATATTTTGCGTGCTCGTAAAATATTTTCCCATATTGTACTCTGACTCGTGCTATAAGTATTATATATATAATATATATATAATACATATATATAATATATATTGCATGCTAGATATCTTCACAAGTTTATTTTTAGGTATATGACCAGTGAGATAACTCCAGGTTATCATATAGTGTTATATCATGGCTATATTGGTAAAGCCCATTACCCTAGTAGTTACAGTAACTGAGCTTGGCTTGCCTTTTTACAGCTACATTCCTCTAGTGAAGCCTATCCTACCAGGTTAGAGAAGCTGCTAAAATATCAGCTGGGGGTGTGGGAGAGATTTACAGCCAACTACATCTAGAGTTACCAACCCTATACAAACTACTTCAGGGAAGAATAACACTTGTCAGAGTGATATGGCTAGATATTTCACTCTCGGGCTTTATTTTCACTCGCATCTGGTAGCCTGCTCATGAAATATTTCACCATTTATCATACTCTGACTCATGTAATAATTACTATATTATGTATAGTACTTATTACATGAGTCAGAGTGTGATATGGTGAAATATTTAACGGAGCAGGCAAATTTATTTTCATGAGCCAAAGGAGAGTGAAAATAAAGCCTGAGAGTGAAATATCTAGCCATATCACTCTGACGTAATAAGTGGTTTAGTCCATACTAGAAATCTTCACTGAAGTAGTTTTTTGGTAACTCAGTGTAAAGTTAGTGAAAACTTACTAGAGGCTCCCCACAACCCCAGCTGATATTATAGCAGCTGCTCTAACCTGGCTGGGGGATCCACTATAGAGTAAAGGTAGCTGTAAAAACCCAGAAAACTTGTGGCCAGGCCCAGTTGCTATAATTACTCTGGTAATGAGCTTGCGGCAGTACAGCCATGAGATAACACCATGAGATATCTTGTAAGAGTCACCAATCACATACCTAAAAATATCATTGTGAAAATATCTAGGGTGGAATAAATATATATATTATATATATATAATTATATATATTAATAATAACCAACTTAACACCTGTGAGTTACCAGTCCTATTACTAATAAGCAGTGAAGGTAACTAGTGTAGAATAAACCACTTATTACACTCATCAGAGTGATATGGCTAAATATTCACTCTCAGGTTTAATGTTCACTCACCTCTGGCTCATAAAAATAATTAGCCTACTCATGAAATATTTCACTATATCACACTCTGACTCATGTATTTATTCCACCTTAGATATCTTCACAATGTTATCTTTAGGTACATGACCCCAAGTTGTTATTTATGCAATATTGGCAAACTCATTACCCTTGTAGTTATAGCAACCAGCCAAACTAGCCACTTATCCAGGTTTTTACAGCTACCTTCCTCTAGTATAGTCTGCTCAACCTGGTTGGAGTAGCTGCTAAACTATCAGCTGGGGGTGTGGGAAACCCTAGAATCAACTTTACCCAGTGAGTTACCAGTCCTAGTACAAACTACAGTAGTGAAGATATCTAGTGTGGAATAAACCACTTATTACAGTCCGGCAGAGTGATATGGCTAGATATTCCACCATATCACACTCTGACTCCATGTAATAAGTACTATATATTATCATATATAATATGGATAATAGGAACTTAGTCTTCCTTATTATTAGGACCAGCCGTATACATTCTGAAATCAGTATATCAATAAGTAGAGTTGCGTTCATAAGAAGATCTCAATTATACTGGGGACGTGGGGCGAAAACAACGGCGAACATAAAGCTATTGCAATTAGCTATACACTTACAGTAAGAATCTAAGTAGCAAAAAAATTGAGAGCCCATTCTCAAAAAACCAAAAATAAAATATACTTTTATCAAAAGCACACATGTTGGAGGCTAAGACCCAATTTTACCCAGTCAACAGAATAGCAGTGACAAAATCTAGTTGAAATAACCACAACACAACAGCAGTAATGAAAGATTACAACAACAAAAGACGATAATTGCAACAACAAATACAACAACAAAAACAAACTTGCAACAACAAAAACTATGACTGTAACACTAATAAAAAGGTACCAACACTTTTCAGATGTACAGTTACCTACTAACAAATAGATAGCTGTTAATTAACATGTGTACAGATGTGGAGAGTGATAGTAGAATAGTAGAAGTATTCAGAAAAAGTTATCACCTCCCAAGCAGAAAAAGAGCTACTAAAATTTTTCAACAGTAGTCTGCAGCATAATATATTGTGGATTTTAAGGTACAGCAGCAAAAAATAGTGAAGTCAAATCATATTGACTTTCAGGAGGATATCATTGTGCAAGAGACAGAAGAAGACAAAATAATCAAAAGATCTTACTGGCACAGCATTTAACAAATGTAGCCACAAGTAATACTTAATTCTTGGTGATATTTGAGAAAACCTGAAGAAGTTTTTTTTTAATCAATGAAGAGAGTGAGCATTGTGCATGTTCAATGCTCACTATTATCTTTGATTAAAAAAACTTTTTCAGGTTTTCTGAAATGAGTATGGAGATAGGAAGGGCAATTGCACCACCTTGTTTCCTCAAGGTTTACATACTTACTGTATATTTAATTGTGTGTGTATTATAATATATTATATATTATATATATTGCTTAGAATAAACTCAACTCAAGTATCTTCTAGAATTTATCTGAAATAGACCTTGAATTCGCTTTTTGTCATTAAGTTTCTTATCTACCCTTTGAGAAGGCAATAAAAATTCAATATTACTCATGTTTTTAGGACCAAGTTATATGAAGAGACAGTAGTCAAACCAGAATATTAGACAGGCTTAGTAGTAAAAAACAATACATATAACAATGGCAATTTTTTCTCATTCTAATAGTCAATATTGTTAATTATAATTTAACCCTATGTTTCCACTTGCTGTTTGCAGTGTGTTATTATATATACAGGACAGTTCGACCTCAGTTGACCCCCGAAGATGACTTCTACCCCTGAAGATGACTTAGGCAAGAAGTTGAATTGTCAGGTTAAGTTTTAGTTAACAAAATTGGCAGTTAGAACCAGAAAAATTTGCTATTATTATAATTATTTCAGCTGAGAATGACTGAACCAATACACATGTTATACTCTGTTCTATTGTTCCCAAACGTTTGCTATTACCTTGTGAAAGGCAATAACACTTGCCTTTATAACAGGATTGAATTGTGTTCCAATTTTGCAAATGTCTATTCAGCTTAAAAAACAACAACTCTGATCAGAAAAGGGATAGTTTTATTATGAATGAAAAAAGAAGCTTACTATAGCTAAAGTAAGTACAAAGAATAGTTCGATAATCAAGAAAGTTATTACACCTTTTAACTCGACTTCAAGCGGAAGTACTCGCTAAAATATCGGAAAGTCCAGAACGTTTACGCAAGCGATTTGTTCCGCTGGAACGCCAGAACGATTTCGCAGTTAATTTGTTCCGTTTTCGCTATCATAATTGTTCAGCTGGAACGCCAAAATGAATTCGAAGTTACACACCACCTTTGATAGAGTTATAGATTGATATTTAGCAATCTAGACTACTGGGCACTTCTCAGAAGGCTCTACGACGACTGCAGCGCATTGCTGAGTTTTTGAAAGCAAAATAAAAGGCGTTAACTTCCCCAGGCGTGCGATTGAAGATTTCATATTATCAATGGCTAAGAATTACACCGCTACTCTGAAAAACTACAGATGAAAACTAGTCAGCGGCTGAAATAATTATAATAGCAAAATTTTTCGTTCTAAAATCCAATATGTTAATTAACGCTTAACCCGACATTTCGACTTCTAGTGGAAGTCTTGCCCTGAGTCTAAATGTGGGTTAAGCTTTAATTAATATAATAATGGCTATTAGAACGCTGAAGATTTATAACTTCATACTTGTACGAAAATGGGGACTAATAACGTATCTGGACTAGATGCTGCCATTTGTCCCAAGGCATACCACTAGTTTAAAATTTGGAAGCAGTGATCATAGCATCACTGTGTTGTACTACTTTAGAAAGTACAGAAAAGACAAAATAGCACAGACAATTGGCTGCTTGGAAGTAATGATCAGAGGTGTAATTGCATTCTTCTTGTTACATTGTCCCATGGAGTTGTTTTATTCAGTTTTTTAGAGTATTACCATGGGGAGGGAAACTTGCACAGTGGATCTACTACAAACCATTGTGGTTATAATTTATAGATGTAAACATTTTTGCCTTAACCATAAATATTAATGGGTTATAGTCATTTGTAATTACAAATGTATCTAGTTTAAATATATCCTTATAATTTACCAAATAGTTATACGGCTATACCAAGTATTAATTGGATGATGAATACTGTAAGATTAGGAGTTTCCATTTTAACTGAAATACTATTCCTGCACATTCATTGGACAGTTACTGTATTACTGCATAATAAACGATTCATATAGTACTGACTGAATTGAAGTAACCCGATGACGCCAAATCCTTATCCTAGCTGGGTGGGTAGTTAAAGGGTGGTATTGAGGATCATGTCTGCTACCAAACTGGAACTTCCACACGACATATTTACCATCTAACAATAGGTCGATAGTCACCGACAACGTTATCTTCCATTTGACTGCCAACCATGTTTTATTCTAGTATCATACTACCATCAAAGAAATTCTCAATATACTATCACGCATAACGCTTAACTCCTGAAACTTGAAGTATCATAGCAGACTTAACTGACTATCGTTAATGTCAGATATAAAGAGTGGCTAGGTACAATACTAGTAGCTAGTTCAGTAGAGTTTTCCCTACCGGTGGCTACGCCAGATTAGTGGGGATCAGCCCTCAGAATCGCTGACCAGCGCCCCTCTCTCCCCCCCTCCCCCCACCCCCCAGGCATTACCAAGAAATGGATGTATTGTGGGGTGTACAATTAGCTTTTTCTCGAGACATAGCTAATACCGCTACTTCCAGCAAAAAATAACAACAAACAATAAATTGATGGTCACTTACTCTCACAATCAGCAAAGAAATGGCTGAAGTGCCTTGCAACCAACGTAGCTACAATAATAATTGACAAATGTATGCTAAACAGCTCATAGAAAGACAGCAGCAGCAAGTTATACAAAATAGCAACCGCGCGCTCAACGGACCTTCTAAAAAACGAACTACAACGCTGCAGCGGACAAACACGCTACAGCGAACAAACTGAAAGCTGCGGATGGATTACCCAATATTAAGGGCTTCCGAGATGGGGTCAGCTTTCGAATTCCCGACAACGGACAGCACAGAATTCCCACAGTTGCTACAACATACAAAAAGTGCTTCACTTAGTGGACATTCGTGGACCCACATCAAAATTTAATAGTTCAGACAATTTTAATGAATCAATAAGGTCTATCTTGAGTCCATGGGGGCTGTAGATGAACTACATTTTTAACCTGCAGCCTTCTCTGGATTCAATCTGTGTTTAACAACCTAGGCAAATGCTTTGCTAGAGTCCCTTGATGAAAGCAATAGCTTATCTCCTACTGGAGTTCCAATCTCCTGTACACTTCGTACCCTTATTATAGATACAAAACTTTTCAGATAAGCATGTACAATTTGACTAGCCATGCTGAATTAACTATTGAATGACAACCTAAATGCTGACACAGCCTCAGGGCAGTTTTAGTTAATAACCAGCCGTTCTAGCATGAAAAGGGAAGGGGTGAACTAAAGCAGGTGATAGTAAGGAGTAATCTACAAGATACTGCAAAGCAGCTACTTATTTACAAAACCACTTGCAGAGCATTGGCTAATGTATTATGTAGATGATATATTAGAGTGGTGATGATCTTGCAGTGTGTGCTAGAAACAGATGATAGGGAATCCAGCTTTTTTAATCAACTGGGTGAGAAGAAAATGAAGATAACCCTTTCTTCTTCCTTCTTCACGGAGGTAGAAGAGCTTCAAAAAAGTAATAGATGTATTGGAAAAAGCAACCTCATTTTTGGAATATCATGGCCACACAAAAGAAAGACAGAGTTAGAAAAACTATAGACAGTACTGACTTAAATTTTTTATTGTTAAACAAACTATTTGAAATGATCTTTTTTTAAATAAAGCTAACAATGTGCTCATTAACTGAAGTGTAACTTAAACCTTTTGTATTTCTTTCACTCAATTCATTTAAATCAGGTTTTTCACAATAAAAAGTTAATAAAGTAATGGTTTCGGAGAAGGGACAGCTTCAATGGACAAAACTAGTATTCCTATTATGTCCTTTATTCAGAAATTTAACTGTATACCTTATGAACCAACATGTAAGCTATTAGTTAGTGGTTTCTTTGAATACAGGTTCCATTTTCCTATTTTGTTAAAGAGTCAACACTTAAACTTGACATCAACAATATAAAATTCCTAAAGCAAATGAATGACTACGTCAGGGTGGGGTATGTGAAATTGTATATTATTATCTCAGTCACATCGGTAATATAGTTCTTAATAAACTTCATTTCATGAACTTTAATAAGTAGTTATATTTGTCTTATGATATTAAATCAAAATGAAAAATAAAAGTGTGGGCATATTAAATTAATAGATTGTCCATTAGACTATAGAGCACTCTCTGTGTGTGGTGATTCTCAAATTGAAGCACAACTGTCTCAGTTTATAGTATATCAGATTTATTACATAACAAATGATTCTTATCTGATAACGGAACTTATGAGGAAATGTGATTTAGTTCATGTCTGATAAATACTTTAGTGTTTTTAATCTAGATTACTTGAAGTCCTATAATATAATTTATTTATCTGTTTTTAGAGAATGTACTTTATTCCCTTAGCGTGGAATTAAACAGCATAGTTGCTGCTCATAAGCACAGCAATAGTGGCCAATGTTACATAACGTAACAATATTTCGTACTTCATCTGACAAAGTTAAGTTTGACTTTTTTCTTACATTACCTCAATTGTGACCTTTGAATTAGTGATATATCAGCTATCGTCATTATATACACAGAAAAGATTAATTTGATTATTGTTAGCCAATCAGTAGAAATGAGATGTAGTAGTGTAGTTGTAGAACATCTAGCTAAGTAGTTAGGAGCATGGTTCAACATATTATATATACACCAAGAGTGTAATCTATAGCAGCGTGTGAACACTTCCAGTCATAAAACTTATTATTTAATTATTTCAATAATATATAATATTTTTTCTTAATTTAGCTGATATTTCATTATAAGTTAATGTTACTAATTTGAATGTAATGTGATGCATACATGATAACAACAGCTACTGCTAAATGGTGAATTTTAATGTGTGATAAACCTACGGAGTAATCTGAAATACAATATTGCATGAAACACATTGTTAATATAATCAATTAACATTTTTATTATTATTAACAAGGATTTATTCTATGAAATGTTTTGGCTCTCTTGTCTACAACACTTGCATTTCCCAGTAAATGATGTTATCAAAAACATGCAGCAATAGCTAAAATTTACTTCTAATCACCTATCTTATACATACACATCCAGATGTATTTCATTCTTTGTTCAAGCACTATAGTTATACTACACCAAAACTGCTAAGCTGTATCCGTATGTTATACTCAATGGACGATTCAGTTCTTATGGGTAACATGTGATTCCATAATAATATTTACTCAAATTAAATGCTGTCATAACAAAATCTCTACAGACTCCATATAAGAGTATTTAATCCTAATGATACTAGAATACCATATAGCTGTTTCTATATTGCACGCTAGTTACTCTGCAGTATATAATACGCAGTATGAATTCATCTTCACCAATCATCTAGCTGATGCATAAATCAACCTGGAAGACCATGACCTTACAGACTCCTGAGAAGGACCTTGGAGCATCATAGGTACAAATAATATTTTGTAGGGCACGTGGATGACATGTTTACCTACAAATAGCTACGATCCACAAACTTAAATTTTAACAAGAAATTAAAATAATATGGAATATTAGGGACTAAAATGAAGCTTTGTAAATTGTACATCTATAACTCGTTGCCTATCAATAGGAATGGTACTCAGAGCAAAATTATGTCATTTTCAGCTGAGATATGTGGGTTTGCCTGAAGATTTATCAGATCACCGAGGATGATGCTCACAAAAAAGCATAACAAGATAAAGAAATAGAAATTATAGCAAATAAGTTGGCCAGGACACTTTTCCAGTTGTTGCAGGTTGAATTATGACATCAGATAATCAATTAGTTATTCAGAGCTTTAATTCATTGAAACTACTCTATGAATGGCATGATTGGGAGCAAGCCTTTTATCCTTGTAGAAAGTTTGGCCTTCAGAGCTTATTTTGTATTGTGGAGGATCATTTTGTTCAATTCATGTTTTCTGTTGATGAGAGTCCGCTTGTTTTCAGATTCCCTCTGTACAGAGGTTTCACTGTAGTTCATTACCTTCAATAGTCCATATAACTAGTTGGACAATAAGGGACCAATTACAGTCAATAATCATTAAAATAATAAACAGTATTTTTGACAGACCTGTAGCTTTTGATGGCACTATTAGCTATATCAGCTTCTCTAGCAAATAAATATAATATTATAGCTATTCAAATTATCATGATATTTAGATTGTTGCCATAGAGAAACCACAGGGGCCCTGGGTCTTGTGCCTCCAAAATTGAGCACTAGTACATAAAAGCCCCACCCCCCCCCCCCCCCCCCCCCACCCACTCCACAAAAAAAAAAATTAAAATACAGCCAAGGATCAGTATCTATAGAAAACTCATAAAGTTGTGATTTATGAAGAAAAAATGTATTAAAAAAGAATTTTGCAAGGAAACGATAAACTTTTGTTTTGATACTAAAAATGACAATATTATTTCAGTCCAGGATGACCGAATGATTGAAAAAGGTACATTTTGGGGTACTCTTTTAGCCCATAGCTACATAGAACAGTAACTATTACAAAAAGTATTATGTTTTTGCTAAGGTTAATTAGTGAAGTAGATAGTCATGCCAGTGTAATAGAAGCCTAAGAAAATTTTTATTTGTTTGTGTTATATAATTTTCTAAATTTTGTTTGTAAATAACACATGCTACTGAATATACGTCAGTGGACTAGGAAGCGGGGAGGGAGGGGCTAGGGCAGGGGCAGAGAGGCCAATGGCCCCTCCAATAATTCTCAAAGGGGGGAGGGGGGGTTGCTGCCACATAATTGAAATTTTGACAAATACACAATACACTATGACTTGTATTACCGTTTACATCACCATGATGTGTCTTTTTCAAAAAACAATGCACAATAATAACATGTCATTATTTTGAAATATTGCGTACCTGTCATATCAGTATGACTCTTCTGGTTTCTACTTGTTAATAAAGGCAAAGTATCACTATAAGCAGATTCTATCTCAGGACTGACACTGAGTATTGTTGATCTTCCATCGTCTAATATATAATGCTGATAAGAAAATTCTGATGCTTCTATTTATACCAATATTATATATAATATAGACACATTTATATATATATATATATTATATATATATATACATATTATGATGTATATATAGAGATAGATAGATATTATATACATTATGTGTTCACAAAGATGAAATCTGGTTTATTACCTGACAATAGGGAAGAAGTGTCACTGATATCATCGATATCATTGGTTGAATTGAGATTTGCATCATTTTCAATTTCTCCACCATAATCTGATACACAAAAGAAGTGAGTAATGTATGATAGAGGGGCTTTAAACCAATACACAAAGAAGAATTTGTACGAATTCTGAAGGATAGAGGAATTAACAGCAAACCCCTCCAGGAGAAGCTGTCCAAGCACTTCAAATACAGCCAAAGAAAATGAGTCCTTTTTTCCAACCCGGCTCTTTTCAGAGCCACTACCTCACAGAAGGTTTCACCTAAAATGTTCCACACATAATCAGTGGGCTATTTCTTCAAATCCTTACACCACTAGCTAATTCGCTTACCTGTGCGTCGGTAAGGCAGTCGTGCTATAGTAAGGCAGACGTGCTATAGTATGTCCACGTTGAGTTGACGCGACCACAAATGTGGCAAAAGAGGAATGCACTTGGCGAAACCGGAAACCAATTAAGGTCACATGACAGTAGTAGCTCAAACTCGCGAAAACGTCGACGCTGTATTTAATATATGCTCGGTTATACGCGGTTTATCGTTTATACGAGCTTACAGTTGTGACAAAAACTGGCTGAAGGTTGCGGAGGGCGATCCGGAGCTACAAATGTAGTAAAAATCTTAGAGGAAAAGAAGCGCAGGACAGCGACTGAAAGCGTCCTCAAGTAACTCTGATTGTTGTGTGCTTAAGCGTGTATTCAAACCTTGGTGTGACGAACTTCTGAAGTACTCAACAGTAATGTGAAGAATCCAGTACATCACCGTTAGCTATGACCACACACATTCCAGTATTATTTTGTCTTTCATACTGAATCATTCATATCATTTTATTCATGATTTTACTATATTTTCTATCTACTTGTTAAATTTCAACTTTTTTTAATTATACAAAAAAATTAACATAATTAGTATAATTTTATAATGACATATACAATATTATTATATATTATATGATTTTATGATGACATATCGAAATTGTGGTAGATACAAGCAGCAGTTGAATTTGGAGGTGGTCAATAGCATCTGTACCTATATAGATATGAGGAGTAATGGACAGCTAAAGCATAAGTAGTAGCATACAGAGTCCATGATAAATTGTATATCTTATTATTTTGGTCAGCAAACAGTAAATTGGCCCAGTTTGCCGCGTGTAGCGCGGGAAACGTGTGGTTTTATTTATTGCCATAGACTTTTCTATTGAATTTTGGAACTGCACTTTCCCGCTGGCTCTGAAAAATTTAAAGGGAACTTTCTGGACCGCTTCGGTACGAGCTTTCGAATGGTACAAACCCCGAAAGCGTAGCTACTTCCGTTCAAAAGTTATTAACGGTTTTTACCGCGCCAACTCAACTTGGACATACTCCCTCCCAGCTTAGTATCGAATCTAACAAGCAGGGTGCTTCTTCAACAGTACCGTAGGTGATTCTTCAACAGCACCGTAGCCGTAGGTGATTCTTCTCACTAAAAATCAGCTGAAGCGGAGCGAACCTTTGGTGGGCGAGGCGCAAAATGCAACATCCGGGCCTAGGGGGGAGGTGGGGCGTTATAGTTTCACTCTCAGTTCGTTTTGACCTGCAGTTCGCGGCCGCCTGCAAAGAGGGTGAATTCGCGACAAGTATTTTTGAGCTATAAGAGGTCACGGGATGCAGTCTAAACTTGGAACAGTAATTCAGTGACGTAAGGTGAACAGGCCTACGTTTAGATTTTATTGATAGCGTTCCAGGAAGAAAAGTTGATCTTAGTGGTCGGATATTTAGAAAAGTAAAGTTGCTATAGCTAAAAACTAAACGTAGGAAGCGGGAACATAATGGGAGGAAGCTGTAGAGTCTTGAATCGGCAGAAAAGCTAGGACGGTTGCGGAGAAACAACACGAAATGTCCCAGAAGTAAATCGCTCCTAACTGGGCTTACGAAGATGCAAATGGTCTGAATTTTATGTGCAGAGAGACATTATCACCCTACATAATTTCAGCATGTTAAAGAATTGCCACCATTGCTTGAAGTTTGTTTGTTTTTTCAGCATCAATTTTTAAGGAAAATGCGTGGGCCGGATGGGTCTCCACCTTTAATCATTGATGTTATGCTATTGGGAAAAGCAATGATGCTATTTAACCCCTTAAATATGTAATGATTCACAATTATTTGTTATTCTATCTCACTCTATGACATAATTGCTGCAATAATAGTTCCTTGTATAATGAGTATAATAATAGGAAATCCAATATTGACTCTTGTGCCTATTGCTACAAAAATTTAGTACCCACCTGAAATATTTTTAATTCATTATCATGTAGAATGTGTGATGTAAACAAAGCAAAGCTATTGGGTCAAATTGTATTACACTAACAAGTTGAAGATTATAATGTGGATCATAAGAATTCGTTTACACATATTCTTTCCAGTATCTATTCCTCTATAAACAGGAAAATTTACTAGTAATTTACCAATTACTAGCAGAGACCCTGTGAGAATCTTAATTTGGTTCTTTTCATCTCTAAATTTACATTTATATACTCCAATGTTATAACTTTCAACCTTGTCTATTACGATAATTCTTTCCAATTTATCTTCAACACGCACATTGGGTGGTAATTTCTTATTAAAAAATTTCCACTTTTTAACCTTCCTGCCAGAGTCACACATAAATCTAGCTTGATCGCCTACACGAACTTTCTGATAGATGGGGTATAGTGATGGATGAGATACTAGAACATTTGAAATATTAAAGATTATGTTAAGTTTGTTTAATATTCAATACTTAACTCACTGGCAATATAAAACTAGGTAAGATTTTTGCACCTTACCTTATAAATATGCTGAAGTGGAGTTTACATTATTGGGGAGGAAGAGAGAATCTCACTAAGGAGTCTCAATTGAGACTTTGGTATATGAACGGGCCTCAGGCTCTCCCACGTCCTAATTAACAAGGACCAGATAGACTCCACTGGCACTGACAATAAGTAAGACGCAGCTGCTGGCGTTAGCTTGCAGCCTTGTCTAATGCTCGCCTAAAGCGTGCACTTATCAATGACAACTCAATAGGTTTGGGAAGTCATACAACCAAGAACACATTCACAACAACAGAACTTAAATATGATGCAACCATAGGCGGAGGCCAGTGGTTCTAACTAAACATGAGTATCAGTAGCATAAGATAGTAAGGTGAGTTATAGGTAATGGATGTTAATTGTCTGTTTGGGTTGCCAGAGCAGGCCTGGACTTTAATCACCTTGTCTGGGTGATGAAGTCCCAGAGTGTATAATTATATAGATATATATAATATATAATACTTACTACATGAGTCAGAGTGTGATATGGCGAGATATTTCACAAGGCTAATTTATTTTCACAAGCCAGAGGCGAGTGAAAATAAAGCCTGAGAGTGAAATATCTCCCATAACACTCTGACAAGTGTAATAAGTGGTTTATTCCACACTAGATATCTTCACTACCATAGTTAGTACTAGAGGTAGGGTAACTCACTCAGTTGGTTGTAGGGGCTACCCACACCCCCAGCTGATGTTTAGCTGCTGCTCTAACCCTTTTGAGCAGGCTACCAGAGGAGGAAGGTACCTGTAAAAAACCCTGAGAAAATTGAAATGTTTGGCTGGTTACTATAACTACAAAGGTAATCGGCTTTTGCACAGTACAGCATGAAATAACAGCTTGAAATATCGTGAGTTATTTCACGGGTCTCGTACCTAAAAATATTATTGTGAAGATATCTAGGGTGGAATAAATATATTTATACCATGGTTGCTGCGGTAACACCCATGGATTAAAAGTGATATTTTCCCGGTGATTTTTCCTGGGGCTATGATATTTTCCCGGTGCGGTGTCAAGCGAATTCTTCCGTGTTTCCGGCCCAAAATTAAAATTCAATTAAAATTCAATTGAAGCACGCCAGAAAGTTTACTTTAGCAAGTTTACTTTAGCAAGTTTACTTTAGCATTGTAGCTGCCAGCTGTTATCTCCAGATCTAACTCTACCTGGGCTGCTCAGCAGTAAGCAGTAAAGCAGCTAGCTGTGGTAAATTCCTGTGGTATGAGAGCGGCAGGAGAGTTATATGTGGTAGGGCTGGTCCCATATAGGTGGATATGAGAGAGTAGTAGTAGCAGCAACTATGGTATAAAACAGTTGTGCCATGGCAACATCGGGGTTATGGAATATCACCGCCCTTATCCCTCGGGCTTCGCCCTTAGGATCGGGACGGTTATATTCCATAACCCCTCGTTGGCCATGGCATAACTATTACTTATTCCATGCTAGATATCTTCACAATGATATTTTTAGGTACATGACTGTGAGAACTCATGGTATTGCACAAGCTCATTACCAGAGTAGTTTTAGTAACAGGGTAGTTTTCTTGGTTTTTATATCTACCTTTACTCTAGTGGAGCCTACCAACCAGGTTACAGCAGCTGCTATAATATCAGGTGGGGTTGTGGGGAGCCCCTAGTGAGTTACACCATGAGTTTCCAAAAAACTACTTCAGTAAAGATTTCTAGTGTGGAATAAACCACTATTACACTCATGGGGCAAAGGGGATTCAATGCCATAGTAACCGCTTCCTGCAACTGTTTGAATTGAAAAAGAAGCAACAAAATCAAGTCACGTTATTTATAATTTTTTTTGTGATATTCTTAATAGTAGTTTTAAGCACAAAACTTTCACACAACTGAACATACCTACCCAAGACGTACCTTCCTGGTTCGTCTAGTGGACAATGAATTTTCAAGTAAATACTGTTGCTAGGGCTTATAACTGTGACAAATAGCTCACTGAATAGAAATGGAGCTTACATAAGTTTTTGATCAGTTATAACTGTATCACAAAAGAATTCAAAGTGGTAACAATTCAATTTTTAGGGTGATACGGGTAATGAGCTAAACCGGGGATTCTGTTTAGTGAAGTTTGGGACGGGGTTGAACACAGAGCTAACACAAAAATACGCGAGGGTCAAAGTACAAAATGACATACGTATGTCCACACATATATATAAACAAACAAACATGATATATATATATACATATTATATATATATATATATAATATTGCCTTATTCACCCTTAATTGCTGAGCGAAGAGATCGAGACACTCTTACAAGTAGTGGCCGCGACGAGAGCATATCGAACTTAATCTAAGGACCAAAGGCTTCCTGCACGATGATACATTTGTAATGTTTGCGGTTATGAATATGATTATGTTTATTTGACTAGGTAAATGGTCGTCACTAAATGGGTGCAAATATCAGTTCAGGGAATTAAGCGGGAAGCAGGCGGGGTAGGTGTGAACTTGAGATGAGAGCTCAGTTGCTTCCTTAGCATTGTCTTCTGCTGGGGCAATCGACGACTTGGGCGGCCTGCTGTAAGGGTTGGGTCCTGAACAGGATAATGTAAAATCGGGTATATCATGTATATTTGGTACGTATGCCCATTAAACGCGCAGGCGGGGACGTTTTAGGCTTGACCCCATTTCTTCTAATACAACAGCATTAAGCAAGTCTTACTTGAAACTTGGGCTCCAAATTGTGAGATAATTCCTGCTAAAAGCTTATTTTTCAAGTCCCAAATAGTTTCTGCGACTGGTTATTATGACATTGATAATCCTTTACCCTTTTCAAAACTTCGTCTTTTTGGGGGGCTGCTAAATGCCGCTTGTTGGTTGTTAAGCATGCCACTGGTAGCAAAAATGGCTAAATATTAATACTAAGGAAGCCACCATTGCTTGGAAGAAGCTTAGGTAAGTACGTAATTTCATATTTTGTGAGCAAAAATAACTCTGGCTATTATTTTTTGGTAGAGCTGGGAGCTTGTTTGCCAGTTACTGGTAATTGAGGTAGTCAGAAGGTTTAATGTTAATGTTCGGGTCTACAGAGACCTCACAACCGCCACAGTGAAGTGCACACTCCTGCGCACTGGTGCACTCTACGGTCGCACCGAACATTCGAACAATGTGTGTGTGTCTGTGTTTGTGTGTGCACCTACGCGCGCATGCACAATTTTCCATATAATTTTGTGACATCGTGTTCTGCGATCAGTTCCTCTTTTTCGATGGTTGTTCAATTACATGCTTGTTATGTCTTTGAATTATACAAACCTAAGTCAACAACTTGATTAACTTAGCTACTCCTAGCTATTTGCATGTCCCAGGCGTTCTCCTGGGTGGTCCTTCGAACATTCCTAACCAATTGAGCTCAGGAACTTACACCCCCTGATCAGTTAACACTATAAAAGCCACCACTCCTTGGGAAGCTGAGGTAAGTACGTAATTCCATATTTGTTAGTTAATATTACAAAAATAACTCTTGACTTTTTTATTGTAGCTGAGAGCTTGTTTCAAGAGTTACTGGTAATTAAGATAGTCAGAATGTCTTCAATTTAATATTACAGAAGTTACTACTTCTGAAGAAAATGAGGCAAGGAAGTAATTTTGTATGTGTTTGCTTGCTGGACTTTTTTTGTAGCTGAGACCTTGTTCATGAGTTACTGATTGGTAGTCAGAATGGCTTAAAGTTGATACTACAGAAAAGTTACCATTACTCACGAAATTAAGGTAAGGAGTAATTTTTTTTTTTGTTTGCTAAAATTATTGGTAAACTGCTATAATAAATAATCTGTTTTGCAATAATTAAGCTAAAATAAATTATATTATAATACTATAGTTTTATGTAGCCTAACTAGGCAGTAGGCCCTGCCGGATTATGCTAGCACTTTTTCTGGAATAATATGCATGAAATAGCATAGCGGAATAATTCTAGAATAATAAGGTATTTAGGAGAATAATAAAGGTAAAATTATAATAATTAGTTCATATAATCCATACTTATAAAGAAAATCATAGTGCTTTTTTTCTCTCTTTTTCTTATATACTAGTGGTGTGCTTGAGCACAAATGGCGAGCGAGCCTGATAGTTAGGTAACATAAAATGTTACTATTTTTAGCTTACTTCATGCAAACACAATAATAGCAGTTATGACATTAGATTTCAGCAAACAAATACAAAATCACTCTCTTACTTGATTAATGGTAACTTTTGTAGTATCAAACATCAACCATTCTGATAATCTCAATCACCAGTGACTCTTGAACAAGCTCTCAGCTACGATAAAAAATAAACCAGTGTTAGTATTTGTAATTTTTGCCAACAAATATGGAATTAATACTTACCTCATTCTTGAGTATTGATAACTTCTGTAGTATCAAATTGAAGTTACTTTAACCATCTGAATTACCTTGAATTCTTGACAACAAGCTCTCACCTACAAAAACAAAAGACAATCAATTTTAGCACACAAATACAAAATAACTTTCTTACCTCATTTTCTTGAGCAGTGGTAACTTTTGTAGTACCAAATTTGAGTCATTCTGACTATTTGAATTTACCAGTCACTGTTGACAACAAGCTCTTAGCTATAAAAGAAAGGCCAGAGTTATTTTTGCATATTTAGCTAACAATAATATGGACTTACGTTCTTACCTCAGCATCCCTGGAGTAGTAGTAGCTTCCTTAGCACTAGTGATGTGCTTGAGCACAAATGGCGAGCGAGCCTAAAGACTATACTATTTTTATATGAATGATTTTGACTTCTAACACTGAAGTACTGAAAATAAGGTCCAGTTTTTTTATTTAGCTTACAGGGTAAAGGGATTTCAGTGCCATAGTAACAACCCTCTGCAGCTGCTATGCTTGAATTGAAGGGAAAAAACAACAACAAAACAATATACGTTATTTAAAATTTTCTTTTTGATATTCATTAGCTAAAACAATGCTTTGACACAACTGGACATAAACCTACACAGACTTACCTTCGCGGTAGTCTAGTGGACAATGTATTTTCAAGTAAATACTATTGGCACAGCTTATAACCATGACAAAGAGCGCATTGACTTACCACCGCCACTAACTCGAATAGAAATGGAAGTCCCTTACGTTTTCAAGTTTTAACTGCACCCGCAAAAGAATTCAAAACTGTAAACAATTCAATTTCTAGGGTGGTACGGGTACTGATCGGTAAACCAGAAAATTCTGTTTAGTGCAATTTGGGACGGGGTCGAATGCCGAGCAAACACAAAAATAAGGAGGGTCAAAGTACAAAATGAAATACGTACGTCCATATATATAAATAAACTAGTGGTGTACTTGAGCACAAATGGCGAGCGAGCCTGACAGTTAGGTGACATAAAATTAAGTTTTGTGACTATGTTTTAGCTTAGTTCATGCAAACACTATAATAGCAGTTATGACCTTTTATTTCAGCAAACAAATACAAAATCACTCTCTTACCTGATTAGCTAATGGTAACTTTTGTAGTATCAAACACCTGCCATTCTGATAATCTCAATCACCAGTAACTCTTGAACAAGCTCTCAGCTACGATTAAAAATAAACCAGTGATATAGTGTGGAACAAACCACGTATTGCACTTGTCAGAGTGATATGGCAAGATATTTCAAAATGTACAAGAGTTCAATTGCTATTCGAGTTATTGGCGGTGGTACGCTATTTGTCACAGTTATAACCCCTACACAACAGTATTTACTTGAAAATTCATTGTCCCTAGACTATGTCTTGTGTAGGTATGTTCAGTTGTGTGAAAGTATTGTGTGTTACAACTACTACTTGCTAAGAATATCACAAAGAAAATGTTTAAATAATGTTGTTGTTTTTTCTTTGTTGCTTTTTTTTTTTTAATTCAAATAATTCCGGGGAGTGGTTACTATAGCATTGAATCACTTTACCGTAATACATAATTTTATAAAGTTCCCGACTTGTATTGCTTAACACTAGTGTAGTTTTAGGCTTCTCGCCATTTTTGCTCAAGCACATCACTAGTGTAGTGTTATATTGACATATTTTCAGAGGTACATAATTATACCTGAAATTTTAAGGATATGATACTCAGCATAAGGTATAAATCGACCAGTCCAAATAAACCGTTTAGAACTATGTCCCTCACATATATATTTGCCTTCATTTTCTACAGTAGCATTTTTAATGTAAAGTACATTATTCCAACTTTCAGCATTAGGTGGGAGAGAGCCTTCATTGTGAAGCCATTGTGTATATGTTATGTTTGTTTGACAAATTATCTTAATGTTAGTCCCATCTACAAATGATGATGTCGTGGCAAGTGCTGTCAAGAGCAAATATAAGTAAAGTATTATGTGTGTATGTATGTGTGTATGTATGTGTACAATTATGCATTGTAGTATCGGTATACTATGAGATTCAGTAGTTGACAACTCTAGCCACCTCATACACATTTGTATTCTTTAGTGTCATGCTATCCTTTACCAACTATTGCTATTGTATTGCCTTGTGATAGTCTAATGTTTAATATGTACCAATCCTACTGCGCAGTCTCCTTGTTGGAAACTGTAGAGTTGACGTCCCTTTCCCGTCCCGCAGGTAGCTAAAAGTACACAGGGCCAAATCACACCATTTCCCAGTTGTATACTATGTTGTAAACTATAGTATACAATTTAGTATACAATGTTGTTATACTTGTCATGTTTCCTTTGTATACTCTTGTAGATGAACTAACTTCTTACAGATAGTTTACATCATTGTATTCTTCTAATGTACAACATTGTTAACTTTCTGTATATGTCAGGTCAGATATTTGTATTCTACCTTGTATACTTCATGTTAACAATTTATTTTTAAATTCAAAGTATGAATGAATGAATAAATTGCAGAATTGTTTGAGGATTTAGTAGCTTCATTCTTGTTGGAACGAAGATTCTTGTTCCAGATGTTAAAATCTTCATCCTAAATAGAATATAAATGTATTGTAATTGAAAATTGTTTTTGTTTTAAACATGTTTATATTGACTTACCAATTCAGAGTGATACCTTGCACAGCAAATTCAAGAGTCATCCAAACTAAAAAATAAAACAATAACAACATTTACAACAGAAAAATGAACTTTTTCTACCTTTTTTATGTACCTAGCTTATTGTTGTATATCTGTTAAATGCTTTCTTACATTCTTTAACATCACCATTTACTTACCCAGACACTCCCACTGCCTGCTTTACTTTTCATCTGAGACATAAAAATACTGCTTGTCTCACTGCTTCATCGTTCCGCGCCTAAGCCTATGGCATTGAAACCCCGTACCTAATATTTTCTGCCACCTTGGCCACCTTGAGGCTTTCCAGTTAGGCAAAGGGTCTCCGCATAGTACCAGTTTTTGGTAAAGGGATTTTTTTGCAAATTTAATTAAGATTACGTACAAAGGTCGCTACAATTAGAAGTACGCGGGTGGAGGAAAACCGTCTGTGGGCTGAGGCTGAGCCAGCGCTAGAAAAAGGATGTCTCTATAAGGTGATGTGGTAGAAGGGTCTAGCGTTATTAAAAGGTTGCCTCAATTTTTTATTTGTCAGTAAACTGTATAGTGTATCGCTAGCGACAATTTTAATATTTCTATTAAAATTAATTTCACTGATGTCATAATTCATATTAGCTGGAAGCAATATACATTTATATAATTATATATATATATATATATATAGTTGCTTTGGTAACAGCCATGAATTAAATATGTTATTCTGATGCAATATTGGCCTCCACTTAATTAAGGTTCTTTTTAGTTACGAATACAATCTATATTATATTTTTTGGGTGTACCAAGATTTCTTAGTGAATGGTTACTCCATCCCCATTTAAATAATATTGACATGGAGAGTAATTTATTGGAGTATAAAGTGTTGTGATAAAGTCTTGTGAACTTCGTTTGGGGTGACCTCAATTTTTTTTCAAAGTCATTTTTTGGAAGATGGCGTCTACAAGTTACAATGCGGTGCAAGTTTTAGACTTGCTTGATGCTGACTCTAGCGACTCAGGATCAAGCGGAGAGAAGGGAGATGACATCTAGGGCTATAGGAGGCCCTGTATCAGGATTGGTAGACCAGACCAAAGAAAGTGGCTTGTGGTTTTTTGAACAATTTCAAATTTTCAGAAAAATTTAAAATTTTTTTTGCCACATATACTACTAGGACCAGATGTGAATGCAGTCAGCGACCCGATTACGCAGATGAGGCGACAGGAGCAGAGTCTTTTAGTGATGAAGGAGAGGATACCGGACCTGAGTCTTCCAATGATGAAACACGAATAGGCAGCAGGTTCCAGTGATGAAGACGAGGAAGTGGCTCCTCCTGCTCCGAGTTCTGGACGTCCTCGCGGTCGGAGAAGGCGGGAACCGAAGAAGAAGAGTCGGGTGGATGAGGTAGGGGGAGAGTGGAAGAAAGATGACAACACACCCATTGATATTCCATAATCTTTTGTGTGAAGGACCACAGACTTTGATCTTTGATATTTGTGGCTGCTCCCCCCCTGAACATCCCAAAAGTTGTAATATGTATTGTTATTGTCGTTGTCGTTGTCTGTGTTTTTGTGGTGTTGTAGTGGAGCTTCACACTCGATGTATATGTGTGTGCGTGGAGTTGAAATGTTATTCTGGCGCTTCCAGATCTAACCGGGGAGGGAACGAACTCGGGAAGGGGGGGGTCTTTTCCAATCGGGGCTACTATGCCCATGTAAGTTGAATTTCATGTATGTGTGTATGTGTGTACACCAGTCAATTTATATTATACATTTATTTTTATGATCTGTATTCACCTGTATCTTCTTTTTTCTAGTGTGTGTGTGTATGTGTGTGCGTGCATTTCTGGAATGAGAGACTACTATGCCCATGTAAGTTGAATTTCATGTGTGTGTGTGTGTGTGTGTGTACACCAGTCAATTTATGTATAATTAATTATACATTTATTTTTATGATCTGTATTCACCTGTATCTTCTTTTTTCTAGTGTGTGTGTGTATGTGTGTGCGTGCATTTCTGGAATGAGAGAGACTACTATGCCCATGTAAGTTGAATTTCATGTGTGTGTGTGTGTGTGTGTACACCAGTCAATTTATGTATAATTAATTATACATTTATTTTTATGATCTGTATTCACCTGTATCTTCTTTTTTCTAGTGTGTGTGTGTATGTGTGTGCGTGCATTTCTGGAATGAGAGAGACTACTATGCCCATGTAAGTTGAATTTCATGTGTGTGTGTGTGTGTGTGTACACCAGTCAATTTATGTATAATTAATTATACATTTATTTTTATGATCTGTATTCACCTGTATCTTCTTTTTTCTAGTGTGTGTGTGTATGTGTGTGCGTGCATTTCTGGAATGAGAGAGACTACTATGCCCATGTAAGTTGAATTTCATGTGTGTGTGTGTGTGTGTGTACACCAGTCAATTTATGTATAATTAATTATACATTTATTTTTATGATCTGTATTCACCTGTATCTTCTTTTTTCTAGTGTGTGTGTGTATGTGTGTGCGTGCATTTCTGGAATGAGAGAGACTACTATGCCCATGTAAGTTGAATTTCATGTGTGTGTGTGTGTGTGTGTGTACACCAGTCAATTTATGTATAATTAATTATACATTTATTTTTATGATCTGTATTCACCTGTAGCTTCTTTTTTCTTGTGTGTGTGTGTATGTGTGTGCGCTTGATGATTTGAAAAGAGAGAGCAAACCATAACACAAACTGTATGCGTCGCTTTCCGGGATCCAACCTGGGAAAGAACTCGGGATCTTTTGGTCGGGCTTACTAATGTCCCCATTAATTGAATTTCATGTGTGTGTGGTTGTTGTGTGTTGTGGTGTGTGTGTGTTGGTGTGTAACCAGTCAATTGAGGTTGTAGAATTAATTATACTTTTTTTTACTGATCTGTATTCCCCTGTGCGCTTCTTTTTCTTGTGGTGTGTGTTTAATGTGTGTGCGTGCATTTGGGAAAAGAGAGAGCAACAATGAACAACTGTAATATGTCGTCTCTTCCGTATACAACCTGGGAGGGAACTCTAGATCTTTTTGGATCGGGGCTACTATGCCCATGTAAGTTGAATTTCATGTGTGTGTGTGTGTGTACACCAGTCAATTTATGTATAATAAATTATACATTAATTTTTATGATCTGTATTCACCTGTAGCTTCTTTTTTCTTGTGTGTGTGTATGTGTGTGCGTGCATTTGTGGAAAGAGAGAGAGAGAGAGCAACCATGAACAAACAGTATGTGGTGCTTCCGGATCCAACCTTGGAGGGACCTGATCGTTTTTGGATCGTGGCTACTATGCCCATGTAGGTGTGAATTTCCATGAGTGGTGTGTGTGTGTGTGTACACCAGTCAATTTAATTATACATTTATTTTTATGATCTGTATTCACCTGTATCTTATTTTTTCTAGTGTGTGTGTGTATGTGTGTGCGTGCATTTGTGGAAAGAGAGAGAGCAACCATGAACAAACTGTATGCGTCGCTTCCGGATCCAACCTGGGAGGGAACTCTGGATCTTTTTGGATCGGGGCTACTATGCCCATGTAAGTTGAATTTCATGTGTGTGTGTGTGTGTGTGTGTGTACACCAGTCAATTTATGTATAATTAATTATACATTTATTTTTATAATCTGTATTAACCTGTAGCTTCTTCTTGTGTGTGTGTGTATGTGTGTGCGTGCGTTTGTGGAAAGAGAGAGAGCAACCATGAACAAACTGTATGCGTCGCTTCCGGATCCAACCTGGGAGGGAACTCTGGATCTTTTTGGATCGGGGCTACTATGCCCATGTAAGTTGAATTTCATGTGTGTGTGTGTGTGTGTGTACACCAGTCAACTTATGTATAATAAATTATACATTTATTTTTATGATCTGTATTCACCTGTAGCTTCTTTTTTCTTGTGTGTGTGTGTATGTGTGTGCGTGCATTTGTGGAAAGAGAGAGAGCAACCATTAACAAACAGTATGCGTCGCTTCCGTATACAACCTGGGAGGGAACTCTGGATCTTTTTGGATCGGGGCTACTATGCCCATGTAAGTTGAATTTCATGTGTGTGTGTGTGTGTGTGTGTGTGTACACCAGTCAATTTATGCATAATAAATTATACATTTATTTGTATGATCTGTATTCACCTGTAGCTTCTTTTTTCTTGTATGTGTGTGTGTGTGTGTGTGTGTATATGTGTGTGCGTGCGTTTGTGGAATGAGAGAGAGCAACCGTGGACAAATAGTATGCGGCGCTTCCGCATACAACCTGGGAGGGAACTCTGGATCTTTTTGGATCGGGGCTACTATGCCCATGTAAGTTGAATTTCATGTGTGTGTGTGTGTGTGTGTGTGTGTGTACACCAGTCAATCCTAACCTGGGAGGGATCGTTCAGTCTGTGACACCATCCATGCCGGTTGAATTCCACGTGTGTGCTTGTACTGCTTTTCATTTTCAAATTACACTTTCTCAATACAACGATTGTTTATCTCATGGACAGTGTGGAGTATACATACCAGGGGTTCATACAGTGGGAGGCTAGCCCTGGGTTCCCCCCTAGAATTTTGGGAGTTGAATAGAAATGAACATTTTGGAAGCATTTATTTTTAGTCTGATATTGTATCCCATTATGTTCCTATCATAACTGAGCCATTTAGTGCATAGGACCAAACACTGATCATCAGTGTGAAGTATAGACTCTTATGCAAAGATGTGCATCAAAGTAGTGTAGGTTCCAAAAAATGGGTGTGGCAAAGTACACTCGGAGCCCAACCCCCACCCCCCCCAAACAAAAATCCTGTATGAAACCGCATACAATACATCATAAAGTTGCAATTATATAGGATCATGAATAATTTGTTTTTTTGTATTACAAATATCTTTGTTGTTTGTGTTTTTGTGTATATGAAATTGTTTTGTAGTGGAGCTAGACGTCCGATGGCATATGTTTTGTAGTGGAGCTAGACGTCCGATGGCATATGTTCCTTGTGGACGCTCATAGATGTCTCCTACATGATCACAATCAGCACCAAACACAACAAACAACATATTTTATTGTAGAACTAATATAATATTGGTATACAATACATCAAACAATATTATTTCTATTTTTTTATTTTTTTATTATTGATGGGAAAAGTGGAATTTTTGGGGGGAAAAATTTTTTTTTTTAAAGTATTAGTAGAGGGCCTAAATATTATTCAATTTTCTCAATCAAAAAATGAGGGGAATCCCAAACTCTTGGTCTATTTCGTGATAATGGTTGCTATGGGGTTTTCCCAGTCAGCATAGAGTTAAAAAAAATAAAACGGTAATGCACTATTTTGCGGTGGAAGATTTAGCCCCTCTCACCTCACTCACGCTCTAAGCAATACTTCTCTATGAATCCCAGGTCTAACAGGAATGAGTACCTGTAACTTATATAGCTATTATTTTATTATTTATTTTTTGCATATATTTGAATAAATGCTATGATTAATAATGTTCAGCATGATTATACAACCATCATGAATAACTAACACAAGGTTAGGTAACAACACATTATGGAATCTAAAAAATATAACAACAAAGTATAAGTTAGATGACGCCTTCGCCTTTGTAATTGCTTAATTATGCTATACACTCTATGTATGTGTGCCAAGAACACAATACTAGAAGGTGATAGGAGGCATTAGCAGTAATATGTGTGCATAAAATAGAGTACTTACTAAACAAATTCATAAGGTTATCTAATACAACGGTATTTATATTGCATTTAGCTATGTATTGTAAAATGTAAAACTGAGTTTGTTATTGTTGTTAGTTTTTTTGTTATTTATGTTTTTGTT
>WLWD01003948.1_pt1 | contig 28784 bp, 17 predicted proteins | sample 6712731 | NCBI WGS metagenome assembly WLWD01 (sample SAMN12718690, study PRJNA576275) | sponge metagenome | isolation source: marine sponge | host: Mycale hentscheli | place: New Zealand: South Island, Marlborough, Capsize Point | collected 2014-11-01
TCTAGAGTCTGTTTGAAAAATCAGAAAACCCCAGCAATCAGGCCAATCTGTTGAGCTGAATTCGTATCATGGCGATATAAGTCCATGCCGCAGCGCTTGTATCGCTACCTTCGAAGTCTCTGACGAGTCGGCGATGCCGCATGAACCAACCAAATGTTCGCTCGACTACCCAGCGCCTCGGGAGCACTTCGAACCCTTTGGCATCATCCGAAGGCTTAACGACTTCTACTTTCAGTTTGGATTTGAGCTCGCGGCACCAATCTGCGAATGCACTCCCGCTATATCCGCCATCCACCCAGATCAAGCGCATCCAGTCCAACCAAGGAATGACTCGAGTAAGCAGTTTCTTGGCGCCATCCCTTTCGGGCATGTCAGCAGGGGTGATCTCTATTCCTAAGAGCAATCCTAGGGTGTCAACAAGCACATGGCGCTTTCGGCCCTTGATCCGTTTGCCTGCATCGTATCCCACCTCACCTCCGTGAGGATCGGATTTGACGCTCTGGCTATCGAGAATGCCTGCTGTTGGCCGACATCTCTTGTTCACACTCTTTCTTACTTTGGCTCGAAGAAGGCCATTGATCTTCTCCCATGTATTGTGTCTCTGCCATTTGCGGAAAACGTGATAGACCGTTTGCCAGGCCGGAAAATCATTTGGCAGCATGCGCCATTGGATACCACCCTTGACGATATAGAAGATGGCATTCAATACGAGGCGGCGACAGATGCGAGGACGCCCTCGCTTTTTCTTTTCTGGCAACATCGGCTTGATCAGTTCCCATTGAGCATCGGTCAGATTAGTAGGATATGTGGCGATTTTCATCGCCTCGATTTGGCTCCGCAAAGAATTGCAGAAATTCTCAAGCTTTATCCGTCAACAAAATTATCTAGCCGCGTCGCTCAGTTTGGTTGATTTCCTATATGGTTTGTTTTTTCAAACAGGCTCTGAGCCGCCTTGGGTAGTGCCTTATTATCGATTGGCTCTCATATGCTGTCCCATAGGATTCTCTAAAAACCGGCAAAATAGGCCTGTTCGGGTCTGGCAAGATGCCGAAAGTGGCCACCTGCTGTCCCACAGAGTTGCTGCAAGTATCCAAGCAAATCCATTCGCTTCCAAAGTGAGGTGCGAGTGATCGCGTATAGCCGAATGAAGCTATGAGTCCATTGGCTGAGTCGGCTGATAAAGCGCAACAAGACGTAGACCAGCAAGGCGGTCCATACCTGCCAACGGACGCCGTTGGCAGAGTGCCCAAGAAAGTCTCCCAGCTTGAGCGTTTGCTTGATCTGTTTGAAGAAGACCTCGATCTGCCACCTGGCCTTATAGAGGTCGCATACCGTTGCGGCGCTCCATTTGAGATGATTAGTCAAAAAGGTCATCTGCCGGCGTTTCCCGTCAACCTCCACCCACGCTGTGACTCGCCTGGCATGAGTATTGTTGGTGAGCATGATCTCCTCATCGCAGATTACCTCTCCGCTGACCTCTCGCTTGTCCAAGAGATCGAAGACCATTCCTTTCTTTTCCCGGCCCACCCAGAAGACACCGCGATCAGAAAGCTCACTCAGATGTTTCCAATCGTTGTAAGCGCGGTCAAAAATCACGATTTCCCCGTCTTTAATCCCGGCGCAGAGCTCCCAGGCGCAGCGGGCATCATTATGCTTGGCCGTATCGACGATGGCAAAGCGGGGGAGCAGACTCTCCATATCCAATCGCATATGCGTCTTGGCTGCTGCTTTACGCCGCCGATGTTTGGCCCAGTCCATTGAATTGGCCACCAGTTCGATCGTGGTCGAATCGATGATTTGAATCGATCGTCGAAAACGGCGAAGGGTCTTCGGGAGTTTCCCCCGCTGGTATTGCGGTAGCGTCTTTTGCAAATGCTCAAGCACCGACCAGAATAGCTTTTCAGCCATTGCTGCCGGACGAACTTTGTTCGCATGAGAAAGCCCGTTACGACTGGGAGCCTTCGCGCCCCGCAAAGCCGAGAGTGAACCCGAATGAAGTCCCAGACTGTCACAGACGTCGTTTAACCCGAGACAACGAGTCAACTGAGCGTAGATCATGGCGACAACATGGCTCCACGGACGGAAACTTCGTGCTCTATCACCTGCTCCTGTATCACGTGCCAATTGGGGCACTAAGTGTGGAGGTATATGATTGCAGATCTGCCTCAGAACCGTGAGATTGGTGCGAGCTGGTTGGTGTCTTTTGTTTTTCAATGCCTGCTGAGTGGCAGGTTTACAAAATATCTTCCAGCCCTTTCTTCATTTTCCTATGGGATGCCTGTGGAGTATTAAGGTGTTATTGTTACGCGATTTCTCCACGAAATGGTGAAAATGGCCCCGATTGCAGGCGAACAGATCCCGAGTTGAGGGTGTTCCAGTAGAAGTCATTCTTAGAACACTTGATGGGGTGTACTTCGTCCAAACTTCACCGGAAGTCGCATGGCAGTTGCCCCATGCCCCAGAACTACAGTGCCGGTATTATATCCCAACGATGTGTATTCGCCCGAAGATATCACTTGGGGCGTTGGGACTCGAAATCGGTTGAAGCATTCGTCGGTTGGTAGGCTTTTCTTTCTGGGGGGCTCCAAAATAAGATGTAGGACCGAAGCATTAGTCCCTGTGTTATGCTCCGTCGCAAATCCGATTGAGACGTCGTGTTTTAAGAGGGGGATTGCAATGCCTCCGTTGGCGTTCTGTGGAGATTGCTCATGTTGGTTTTCATAGCTAACTCTTCCTAACAGTGGTGCAATGCTCGCGCTTTTTGGCGTGATTGTCTAGGATGTATTGTATGTAGTAAGATCAAATTGAGAATCAATACCCGACCGTCCCCCAGAGTCGTGTCGTTCTTTTTGCCCACGATTCGTCCAATAGACTGCGGCAAGATTTGGATTATGTCCTTGGCTATTGCTGGAAGCTTGAAGTTGAATTGTCGCAATGAAATGCTTTTTAACACATTGAAATGGAGTAGGTTACGCGTTAATCAAATTCTGATATTCCATTGGTTTGTTTCCGGCGATTCTTGGTCGACCACCCAAGGCGGCTGGAGATTCGATACAATACACAACGGGCAGCCAAACGCCACACTTACAGTCCGAGAATGTGCTAAATTCACATTACCGATGGAAATACCCCATTGTGCAGGGCTTTTTGTTTTGAGGCTCACTTTTTCCTGATGAGGTCTAGGGAGAGTGATGGATTGGTGGCGAGGCGTTCCATTTGAGCGGGCAACGAGTCCTCTTCGCCCCAGTCCGAGAGGAGCTTGAGGTTGACACTTCTCAGCAGGGCTAAATTGATAAGCGCATGGGTGTTGTTGAGTCGCGTCCGATCTTCCCCCTGCGTGGCATCGCGACGCCAGTGGTTGCGGTTCTCTACTCCAGCCCAGTGGCTGCGAGTGAGATTGATCCACTCTTCCGGGGTTCGCGCACCGGCCTCTTGACTGCTGAGGTAGTAGCGCGTTTCTAGGCTGGTCTTGCCACTCCGTTTTTCGGTGCGACGGCTTTGGATGTTGACGATGGTTTTACTGAAGGCGAACCCCGTCGCCATGGGAAGTGCGGGACACAAGGTGACGGTTCTCTCTTCGATTCTGCCGTGCCCTATACTGGTTTGGGTAAAGGGGGGGAGGCCAGGACCTCTTGCCGAGCCAGTTTGTGGAGATTTTCTTGGTTGCCTTTGATCTGAAGCAGGTAATCTCCGCCTTTTTCAACGATCGTGCGGGCCTGGTCACGCTGGCAATGGAGGGGATCAGCGGTGATCGTTTGGTTCTCCAGATTGGGGACTTGAGCCAGGAGCGTTTTCGCTGCTTGGAGTTCGCACCTTTTCGTGCCTTCTTTCTGATCCATGATGGCCAGAGCCACCGGCGCACCATCTTCGGTCTGGACCAAGCTGACCATGCCGACGATATCCCGGATCATCTTTCCATCCATCGCCAGGGCTCTGGGGAGTCGATCTTGATGCTCAGCCAGCCATTGGTTCAAGGTCTGGGCAAAGGCCTCAGGGTCCAAACGGGTGAGCACTTGATAGAAGACGCTGTAGCTGGGAACTTGGTAAAAACCCGGACTGCCTTTCTTACGTGGCAAGCCCAGCTGCGAACGCTGTCGAGGGTGTAAGCGTTGAGCAAAGCGAGCCACTTCGGTGATCTGGCGTGCCCCTGAAAGCAGGGCCATAGCCACGATGCAGAGCACCGAACCAATGCGGAAGTGATTATTCTTGGCTCTGGGGTCAGGCGCGTGGCGGAAGACTTCAAACAAGCTTCGTCGCATTGGAGCTGGCAGGGGCATCACTCCGTTTGGAGCCGGGACTTTACCCTTCATTTGCTGAGGGCCTAAGAGGGTCTGGCATGCCTTCAGGCAAGCCTGGGGATTGAACTCTTTGACCCAAAGTTTCTTGGGATGATCATTGCTTTGGTAGTAATCGGCATAGTGACGCTGATTTCCCGCACTGAACCCCAGGGGGATCCATCCCGAAGCTTTGTAGCAAGTCCCTTCGAACGTTTCAGGATTGGTGAATGTCTCGGCGATCAGAGGACGATAGTTGAATGACTGTTCCCAGTGATCGGGCAATTGGCGACAAGCCAACGCGAGGACTTGGGAAGCCAGATTGGGTTCGCTGCCTTTTTTATGAAGCAGGAGAAAGCGACGGTTTTGAACGACCAATTTGAGGCGCTCAGAGCGCTGTAGCGAGGTCCAACCGATCCATTGATCGCGATCTCGTAATTTCAATGCAGCGGGCCCCCAAACCAACAGGGCTAACCATTTTCTACCTCGACTGACAATCTGAATCAGAAAATCGCCTATCGGCGGAGTGTTCCCCAAGTAGTGCCGCTTGGCCAGGAGGCGTTGAACCCGCGGCTGGTCGGCTTTGGTAGCAATCCGAATGGAGAGTTGAGGCGCATGGCTCTGAGGATTCTCAGAACCTTGGCCTGTGAGTGATAGACCTTTCATCCCGCCTTAACATGCTTCAACTCGGGGCAAATGTCTAGCGCGGAGGGATAACCTTACAACCGCAGTCACTTACACCCTCACAGGAAAATGCCCTGCCCCATTGTGGGACAAATCTAAAAACCACTTGCGTTTTCTTGAATCATCGCCAAGAATGCGCGGAGTAGTAAAAGGATTCGAAGGATATATCTAGAGCGGAGGTAGACGGAGCTGGGTTTATTGGGAGGGGCGGCCGGTTCGATGTTTCAGCATATTTTCCAACCGAACGAACTAGTAATTGGAAGCGATAAAACAAGTAATGTTGTCCGTGCCAGACGGAACGCCTGCGATCCACGCCAATTAAATGTTACGTGATGATTTAAAACCGACGCAGATATTCATGCGTTCCGATATAAAGGAACTCGAATTCGCGAACCCTAAGAGTCCCCAATTCCGCACCATGAGCATTTACATCAACGTTCTGCGATGGTTTTGGGATATGGCTGTTCTGAGGCTGACATTTGATTGGAGCGTCCGTTCTCGGGGGGTGGTGACGCGAGAATTGTTGGAGAGACTGGGATTCCTATGGGTCAAGCTCGGGCAGATTCTTTCGCTTAGAAAAGACTTTTTTAGCAAAGAATTTTGCGATGAGCTCGTTGCACTGCAGCACAACACGACCTGCTCGCCGCCAGGATACGTCACTTCACAGTTACGCAAGGAACTTGGGAAGCCCATCACCGAAGTATTCAGTTCATTCGCGGAAGAGCCGATCGCAGCCGCATCGATCGCTCAGGTGCACAAGGCCACGTTGAAATCGTGCCAGTCGCATGTGGTTGTGAAAATCATGAGACCTCACGCCAAGGAGTTTTTTGAAACGGACCTGAAAGTGATTAAACGTGCGGCCGGTCTACTCAACTGGCTTGGATTATGGGATCACATGCGTTGGGATGATGCCCTCTGGGAGATCCAACACATGATGATGGAGGAAAGCGACTTTCGTTTCGAAGCTGCCAACCTGAAATCATACCGGAAAAGCCTCGAAGACCATGGCATCTATGTCCTAAAGTAATTTCGGGAATTTAGTAATGAGACTGTCCTAGTGCTGGAATATATTCCCGGAGTTCTCCTGTCGGACTTTAATGCTGCGTATCATACCGACCCTGCGAGAGTCGACTTTTGGTGTGATGAAAACAATTTTGACCGAAAGAAAGCCGGGCTCGACCTTCTTTTGAGTTTTTCAAGGCAACTCTTTGAGGACAATTTCTACCATGCTGATCTCCATCCCGGCAATATCCTTCTACTTAGAGACTCAAAGGTGGCGCTCATCGATATCGGTAGCGCGGGGACCGTGGAGGCTGATCTTTTGCGCCGTTTCTTCTCAACTGTTAGGGCGCTCGCTACCCAGGACTACTACAAAACGGCAGATTTGATGATTAGCTTCTGCCCGAAGATTCCTCTGGCGGACTTGACAGACGTGACCGAGGAATTGGTACACTGTCTCAGAAACTGGGAAATAAAAGTAGCAGTTGAGAATATTCCTTTTCATGACAAGACTGCTACATTTGTCCTTCTCCAGATGGTCGAGTTGATGACGTTTAGATACAAACTTCCAATTGGTTGGAGCTTTCTCAAAATCACAAGGAGCTGGTGTAATCTGGAGTCTTCGGTAGACTGTCTGAATCCCAAATTCAATAGCCTGGAAGGTTTTCGCCTATATTTTGCGGAGCGCGATCAGCGGCTACTCCAAGCATTTATAAAGCCAAAGAACATTCGGTCGATAGCGGTATCCATTCCCGATACTCTGAACGAATACCGACTATTTGTAGAGCCGCGCATTCGAAAAGCGAGTCGCGTAATGCAATTGTCCTTGAAGCGAACGGATCAGATCATCGTTGGAACTGCAAAGCTAGTCACGAAGGTTCTTTCTATTACGATTTGCTACCTCCTGTTTTTGCTGGTCATTCTCTATTCCGCTGAGGTTGGTAGGCCGACTTTGAATGTCATTCGCCAAATCATGCCCGAACGAACCTCGAATCATTTCCTTCGTATCAGCGATCAATATGCATCCTGGGTGAACAGAGCGTTCGGCGAACCTCTTAGCCAAGAGCGAATATGGATGTGGTTCATAGTGCCTATCGGAATCCTTCTCTACGTGAGGAGGAATATACACAAGTTTGTCGTCAGAACTGGAGACTCAGACGTGAGGCCATATAGCTAAATCTAGTCGTCACAACGACCATAAAACAGCAACCCTGAAACTCGAGCATTCAAGCCGAAATCACAAAAAAGAAACTAAACTACAAAACTATGAAAAAATCCTCGGTTAAAAAAATATGGATACCAAAAACGGATAAGACTCCAGGTCGGATTCTCATGGAAGAGGAAAAGGAGGAGAAGAAACAAACCAAATTTCTTGAGCCGTTTGAAACAGCCGTTCGGATGGGGACGGAAACCGGAAGGGAGTTCTTAGCTGAATACGAAAGAAACCACAAGGAATCGAATCAGGATCGTGAGGATGGCTGGATATCTGATTTGCCTCGAAACCTTGCTCGAGCAGGCGAAGAGGGTATCAAGAAATTCAAGTTGTCCAAGATTCTGGATCTTTACTGAACGACACAAACAACAAGAAGTACCAACACATCATTAACTAGGAAGGACACACTATGCCGGAACAAACGGAAGACTCAAAAGCATCCAAACGCGCCTCTAGCTCTCCTGCACCCATCATCATGGATCTTGGCCAACAGGAGCAGAGTGGCATTGACGATTTAGTGAAAGGCGAGGGGGGGGCTTTTCAAGGACGTGCGCAATGCGCTCTGCTCCATTCATTTTGACCGAGCGACCTCCGATCGGTTGAAGGATGCCGTTCTATTTCAAGTCATCGATGGCAATGGGGATGTCGAGAGGAGTCTGACAAATGCGCAGCTACATGAATCCGCAAATAGAGTCGCTTCCCTGATCCGAGGCCATGCCGAAATGGGGGATCGGGTCGTCCTGATGTATCCGAATTGCCTCGACTTCGTCGTCGCGTTTCTCGCCTGCATGTATGCAGGCGTCATCGCGGTCCCCGTCAACCCGCCCTCTCGCAACCGGAATTTGGCACGTCTTGAGAGTATTCTGAACGATGCCCAACACTCGCTAATTCTTAGCACGGAGAGCATCCGCAATGTTGGGAGCGGAGAGGGAGGAAGCTTAAGGCGCTTTGGCGCGAACTGGCGGGTTCTCCAAGATGCAGACGGACTCCCGCCGCTGCTGCTCACGAAGCCAGAGATTTCGGCGGACAGAATCGCGTTTCTGCAATACACGTCCGGCTCTACCAGCACGCCGAAAGGGGTCGTGATCACTCACGGCAATCTTTTACACAACTTGGAGATGATTCGAAGAGCCTTCGACGTCACTTCTGACAGTAGGATTGGCGGCTGGCTCCCCATGTTTCACGATATGGGGCTGATAGGCAACGTGCTGCAGTCGATTTATTGCGGTTGCCATTGTATCCTGTTTTCACCGTCAAATTTCGTGCGTACGCCTTCCCTTTGGCTGAAGATGATCGCGAGGCATCGTGTTACGCATTCCGGATGCCCCAATTTCGGGTTCGAACACTGTGTGAGCAAAATCGAATCCGCCGATCTAGTAAGTATAGATCTCTCCAATTGGAAGGTCGCTTTCTGTGGAGCGGAACCCATCCGCAAGAAGGCGCTCGACCAGTTCGAGACCAAGTTTAAGCCATTCGGGTTTTCGCCTCGAGCATTCGTAGCGACTTATGGGATGGCCGAAGCAACCTTGTGTGTGACCGCGCAATTGACGGGACGACCCGTCGATTACGATCGATTCACGGACGAAACGAACCCGAACGCCGGAGACAAGCCCATAGCGAGTTGCGGGAGCCCGGGCATCGACACGCAAGTGCTTATCGTCAATCCTGAATCACTGAGTATCTGCCCGGAAAAGTCAGTCGGAGAGATTTGGGTACAAGGGCCGAGCATCGCCCAAGGATACTGGAACCGGCCGGATGAAACGAAAGCGGCCTTTGGCGTGCGGCATCCGGATAAAGGGCATGGCTCCTTTTTCCGTACGGGGGATCTCGGCTACTTGAATGGCGACGAACTATTCGTCACTGGCCGCCTGTCAGATCTCATTATCATTCGCGGGCGCAACTATTACCCTCAAGACGCCGAGCAGATTGTTCAAGAATCCCATGCCGGTTTCGTTTTGGGCGGTGCCGCAGTATTTAGTGCGGAAGTTGAAGGAAAGGAACGACTTATTGTCCTACAGGAATTGAACCGCGCGGCTGTACGCTCCGGCGATCGCGACGAAATCTTTCAATGCGTTCAGAATGCACTCGGGAGTGAGCTAGGCCTCTCGGCGCACGCGATCATCTTGCTCAAGCCCGGAAGGGTTTTAAAGACTCGAGTGGCAAGGTGCAACGCCGCGCGTGTCGACAAGCATGGCTTGAAAATCGTCTTGAAGGCATCGTGGCGACGTTCGAAAAATCTCTCGGTACCAGCGACGTGACCGCGGCCACAGCTCCCGCATCGTCCGGATCCTTGGTGGGAGCAATCACCAAGTCGCTACGGCGTAAAGCTGCGCAGATTCTTAACTGCTCCGAAGACGACATCGATCCCACACAGCCCCTAGCGAGCTACGGCCTTGACTCAATCAATGCGGAAGAAATCGCGCTAGTCTTGAAGCCGAATTCGCGGTAGATATCGATGCCCACAGCGGTTTTAACGACTCCCGATATACTAATCTTTGCACGTCACATTTGGCAGCTTGTCGACAAAAGCGTAGTCGAATCGGAAAGCGCCACTCCATCTAGGAGTGCCGTATTCGCCAATACAAACGGACAATCAAAGGGGGGCCAGTCTGACGATAGCGGCGAAGAGTCGACTGAGGGTATTGCGATCATCGGCATGGCGGTGCAATTCCCTGGGGCAAGCAATCTGAGTCAATTCTGGCAACTTATTCTGCGGGGACACGACTGCATCACCGAGGCGTCCCGCCAACGCTGGGACGATCGGACCTTTTATCATTCCAATCCCAACGAACCGAACCGCAGCTATAGCAAATGGGGTGGATTCGTGGACGATATCGACGTATTCGATCCTCTGTTTTTCAACATCGCTCCGCGAGAAGCAGAGCTGATGGATCCTCAGCAACGCCTTTTCCTTCATCAAGCCTGGCTAGCGATAGAAAACGCGGGTTACTCCGAGGCCAGAATCTCGGGCACGAATTGTGGCGTCTTCGTCGGTTGTTCTGACGGGGACTATCGCAATCTCATCGACCAATCGGGTGAAGCTGCCAGCGCCTACACTCTCATGGGAAACGCTGGGTCCATTCTCGCCGCGCGCATTGCCTATTTCCTGAATCTTCGGGGCCCTTGCATGACCGTCGACACGGCCTGTTCGTCCTCGCTAGTTGCGGTACATCTGGCCTGTGAAAGCCTCCGCAAAGGAGAATCCGAAATCGCGCTCGCGGGAGGAGCGAGCGCGCTCTGTACGCCGCGGTTTCACATACTTGCCTCGAAGGCGAAAATGCTATCGCCACAGGGGCGATGCAAGACCTTCGACAAAGACGCGAATGGATTTGTTCCTGCCGAAGGAGTCGCGGCTATCCTCCTTAAGCCTTTGGTCAAGGCGCGTGCCGACGGTGACGAGATCCATGCGGTGATCAAAGGATCAAACGTCAACCAAGACGGTCGCACCAACGGTATCACCGCCCCTAATAGGCATTCGCAAACTTTTCTCGAGACTACCACCTACCAGCGATTTGGAATTGAGCCGCGAAAAATCGGGTACGTGGAAGCCCACGGGACGGGCACTGCGCTCGGCGATCCGATCGAAGTCGGGGCCCTGACCGAGGCATTCCGTCGTCACACCTCCGAAACCGAATACTGCGCCATCGGATCCGTAAAAACCAACATTGGCCACACCCTCGCATCCGCAGGCATTGCAGGCCTGATCAAAGCCACCTTAGCCGTGCGCGAAGGGAAGCTGCCCGCTTCCCTACATTGCCAAGACACCAACCATCGTATCAATTTCTCCCGTACGCCATTTTATCTTTTACGCCAAACTCGAGAATGGTCCGTGGCAAACGGTGACAAGCGCATGGCTGCCGTCAACTCTTTCGGCTTCAGTGGCACTAACGCCCACGTTGTTGTCGAGAGTTTTCCCAAGCCCCGGACGCAAAGAACTGAAACCGCGCCTACATTGATCGCTCTCTCTGCGAAGACAGAAGGCGCTCTGCGACAGAGAATCCGAGATCTTTGCGATTGGCTCGACACGAACGGCTTGCGTTGGCCTCTCTACGACATTGCCGCCTCCTTAGCGATGCGTCGTAGCCATTTCTCACAACGTCTTGCGCTCGTCGCCCAGTCGCCGGAAGATCTCCAGTCGCAACTGAAGGGGCTTCTCGACGGCTCATTGTTGCCAACATCCTCTGATCCACAGCCATCCGAGTCCGCGGAACGCGATGCTGCCTATGCGGCGCTTTCGAGCTCCGACACAGATGCCCGTGTCGACGCTCTCCTCCATCTGACTTTCGCGTACGAGTCCGGTGAGGCCCTGGAGTGGGGTCGCCTCTTCGACCCTATGCCTGCCAGCTATCCGCCTCTCCCTTCCTACCCGTTGGCGAAAGAACGCTACTGGGTCGGCGGCAAGACCCCCCGGATCGCTCCCCCACACGGCATTGAGACGGATGGTTCCGAAGATATATTGCCCAGTGAAGAAGACAACAGACCCCAGTCGCCAGAACCCAGAATCAAAACCATGAGCCCTTCGTCTGATACCACACGAGAAAGACTAGAAAGCGACGTGAAGAGTACGGTCTCAGCAGTGCTCAAACTCGACGCGGATCTCATTAGCCTCAAGGCCAATATAAGAGAGTTTGGCTTCGACTCGATCAACATCACTGAACTATCCCAGCTCCTAAACGAACGGTTTGCCATCGATGTAACCCCGCCGCAGCTCTTCGAACATAAGACTCTGGCTTCCCTCGTGAGTTTCCTATTGGAAGATTTTGAAAGTGAGATCGAACAGAGTTACCGCCAAGAAGTGAACGGTGTGAGAACCGAATCGCCAAGGATACAGAGCCCTCCCGAAGCGATGCCTGGAATCAGAACGGACGGCAGCCATGGTATCGACAGAATTGATGAGCCCATTGCCATTATTGGCGCGGGCGGTGCAATGCCCGGCTCCGAAAACCTCGAAGTATTCTGGGACCGACTAGTTGGAGGGCGACGATTAATCTCGGACGTGCCTGCGGACCGGTGGAACTGGCACAATTCTACGGTGATTGCGAGAGAAGGCCAGACCAACCAAGGTCAAATCGGCCGGCTTCATGCCATCAATCGATTGCTTCGACGCCCAGTTCTTCGGCATCTCTCGCCGCGAGGCAAATCTGATGGATCCACAACAGCGTCTTTTCCTACAAACCGTGTGGCACGCCATCGAAGGTGCCGGGTATTTCCCCTCTGACCTCGCCGGAACGTCCACCGGCGTCTTCGTCGGTATCTTCACTGCTGATTACAACGAGCTGCTCATCGAATCGGGAGATATCAAGGAGGCCCACGCCATCACCGGCCTTGCCCACTCAATCCTGCCGAATCGAGTTTCCCATCTGCTGGATCTCCATGGACCTAGCGTGCCGGTCGATACCGCCTGTTCCAGCTCCCTCGTGGCTCTGCATCAGGCTATAGAGTCGATCCAGGGCGGTAGCTGTGACATGGCCTCGTTGGCGGGTGAACGTTCTTGCCTCTCCGACGCCATTCATGTCTGCCAGTCGGGCTGGATGATCTGTGACGACGGACGCTGCAAGACTTTCGACAAGCGTGCCGACGGTTATGCCCGAGGCGAGGGGGTGGGTGCCATTCTAATCAAACCATTGAGCAAAGCGTTAGAGGATCGGGACCAGATCTGCGCCCTAGTAAAAGGCACGGCTATCAATCACGGTGTGGCTTCGAACTCGCTCACGAGTCCCAATCCCGAAACACAAGCCGAGGTTATCCTCGCCGCGATGGAAAGGCAGGGATCCCTCCCACGCGCGTCAATTATATCGAGGCGCACGGAACGGGTACGAGCCTCGGAGATCCCGTAGAAATCAATGGGTTGAAAAAAGCGTATCGAGAACTCTACGAGAGGCACGGTCTTAACGCGGACGAGGGGCACTGTGCGATCGGTACGGCCAAAACTCAAATTGGTCATCTCGAGGCGGCGGCAGGGATCGCGGGAATACTCAAAGTGGTACTTTCGCTTCGTCACCGGCGATTGCCCGGAAACATTCATCTGCGTGAACAAAACCCCTACATCAAATTAGAGGGGAGCCCTTTCCTCCTACTCACCGCCTCGCAAGATTGGCCAGCCATCACAGACGAAGAGGGCGACCCACTACCTCGTTGCGCCGGATCAGTGCTTTTGGTTTTGGTGGCGTCAATGCTCAGCGGTGTTGGAGAGGAATGGCCGACGCAAACTCACGAGGGGAACCGGAAACGCCACAGCTCATTCTCCTCTCGTCGGCCACACGGGACGGGTTGAAGACTACCGTAAATCGGTGGCGAAAGGCGTCTCTCGCAACCAGGATGAAACCGCCTTCACTCGCCAACATTTGCCTACACGCTTCAATCTCGCTCCGTCCACGACGAGCATCGCCTTGCCATCCGCAGCCGGGCAATCAGTGAGCTCGTTGCCGCACTGGATGCCTTCGATCAAGGTGCGAACCAAAGCGAGATCTGGTGCACTGAGCATTCGTCCCCCCTTCCGCAAGTCGATGCTAACGAGATTGAGATGGCGTTGAAACACGATGACCTCCGACAGCTGGCCCTGGCATGGATCCAGGGCGCTGACATCCCTTGGCGGAAACTCCGTAAAGGCGCCACGACGTGTCGCATTTCCCTGCCGCTACAAGAGTTCGCGAAGGTTCGCCACTGGATTCCAGAACGTAACCCGACGTCTTCTCCACAACCACCTGCCCGAGAGGGAAGCCACCCTCTCATTAGAGACATTTCGCTGTCTGACTCCCAGGTGATCGCCATGGACTACCTGGATCCGGAAAGCTTTTATTTTGCCGATCACGTAGTCGCTGGCCAGCCTCTTTTGCCCGCAGCGGCCATTGTGGAAATACTAAGGGCTCGTGCCGCTCAAGCTCTGGGTAAACCGATCGTGTCGCTCTCCAATCTCTGCTGGCTGCTTCCGGTATCGCCGCAGTCAACCGCGAAAACGCTCCAGCTAAGGATTGAAGAAGCATCTGCCAGACCGAGAGGCCTCGATCTCGTCCTTGAATCCGTGCAGCAAAGCGGCCGCTCTGTGAAATACAGTGGAGGCGAAGCATCGGCTATAGTCGTTGATGCCAGCACAGCGAGTCAATCTCTCGACCTCCGGGCAATCGAATTGCGCTGCTCCAAGACCTTTGATATCTCGAAAGTTTACAGTCGGCTGAAGCAGGCAGGACTTGACTACGGCCCTAGCTTTCGTGGGCTGAAAAAGCTGTCCGCGTCTTCGACCGAATCACTGGCAACTCTCGAGCTTCCAGAAGTGCGACGTTCCGATTCGAGTGCCATTGCTCTCCATCCAAGTTTGCTAGATGCCGCATTCCAGTCAGCGGTCGGTCTGGTAGAGCAGCGTCAAGATCTTGATCCCCTCGTATTGCTCGTGCCCTACAGGATCAGTCGCGTCCATATTCACGCGGCGCTGCCGAGCCGCTGCCGCTCCCACATGCGCCTGTGCGGTGAGCCTTCACAGAAGGAGGGATGGACAGTGGATATCGATATTTCGGATACAGATGGGAACGTGCTGGTTCAGGTGCAGGAAATGAATTTCCGCCCCATGCGCTTGGCGCCGCCAATTGAGCGCGCCGTTGAGAGTCCGCCTGCATCGCTTCACTACTGGACCACCGAAAAGCGAAAGACTAGCCTCTCCCTTTCCCGTGCTCCTATGGCTGGCTCTTGCCTTCTGCTGACGTCCGATCCAGACCTCAGAGAACGAATGCGACACTTAGCCCCGGAGCTTCGCATTACCTGGGCGAAACCACATTTCCGCTACGAATGTCTAGGCCAGGATGTCTACGGCATTCGTCAAAGTGAATTTGAGGACTACCAACAGCTCCTCCATGACATAGACGATTCCCATTTGCCGAACCTCGTCATCGATGCCCTTGTGCCGCCTGCCGCGTCCAATTATCGAGAAAACGACGTGGCTTCTACAGAGGCTAGCCTCCAAACAGGACTGCATTCCGTTTTCAGTCTGACTCGGGCCATGGTGTCCCATCCGGCTCGTCTGACGGGTAAACTCCTGGTCATTACCCAAAACCATGATCTAGGGCGGGTGCCTGCTCATGCCGCAATTTCTGGTCTGCTAAAATCAGCCGTGCGAGAGAACTCTCAGCTAGATGCGCGGTTAATTGAGTTCAGTAACAGCCCTATAGACGTAGAAAGAATTCTTACCGAGCTGTGCCACGACACCCGAGCAGATCAAGAAGTCCAGCACACGGTTTCCGAACGCCTTTCACGTCAAATCCGTCCATGGGTGCAGCGGGTCCCGTCCGGACCCAGTCGCCTGACACAGAACGGCACTTATTGGATTACTGGTGGCCTTGGTGGGATCGGGAAGATTGTCTCACTGTATTTGGCGAAGGAATTCAAGGCCCGATTACTCCTGACCGGACGCCGGTCCCCGAGCGCCGATAGCGCAGCACACGTCTCCGAAGTCCAACGACTAGGAGGTGATGCGCTTTATTTGAAGGCGGATGTGGATAGTCTCGTGGCGCTGCAAATGGCTGTGGCGGAAGCGAAAAAGCACTTCGGTGATCTGCAAGGTGTCTTTCATAGTGCTGGCTCGGTTCGCGATGGCTTTCTAGTGAACAAGACCGACGAAGACATTGCTACGGTTCTCACGCCGAAGACTCGCGGCATCGTCAATGTCGATCTCGTAAGCGCGAACGAGCCCCTCAAATTCTTCGCCGGCGTTTCTCTCCATCTCTGGTGTTGTTGGTAACATGGGCCAAAGCGACTACGCGGCAGCCAACGCCTTTATGGATGCCTTCGTAGCAAACCGCAACGAACGTCGGGCCGCAAATCAGCGCAACGGCCACAGTGTAGCTATCGACTGGCCGTTGTGGAGAAACGGCGGAATGAGGATCGATGCAAAGGTGGAAAAGATGCTCGTAGAAACAACCGGAATCGAGCTTCTCGACGACGAAGCGGCCCTTTCCGCCCTTGAGAATGCTATTAGCTCCGATGCCGATCAACTGATAGTTGCGACTGGCGACCAGAGGAAAATCGAACGCTTTCTCGGTATTGGCCTTCCCCCCGCGGAGACACCGAATCATGCTGGGAATGGGGCTGCAGTAGCCCCCGCTATACCCCAGACGACGCAGGGTGACGCTGGCGCGCCGCTAACACCGAATGAAATAGACTCCTCGCTCGTTCGCCGTCTAACGGAGGATTTTCTCATGAATTCCTTTGCGACCGCAGTCGGTGTAGAGCTGGAGGAAGTCGATCCTCAGGTACAGTTCCAGAACCTGGGGGTTGACTCTTTCATCGGCCTGCAACTCCTTAACGATCTGGAGCGCGAATTTGGGCCTCTACCCAAGACATTGCTCTTTGAAAATCACTGTGTGGCGGATCTGACCGACTTTTTTGTTCAGGAGCACTTCGAGATCTTGGCACGAAAGTTTGCCGTCAACGGCGCTTCGCCCTCAAATGGGTGCAGCGGATCGATTTCCGGTGAGGTAAACACTCCTGAGCAACAAAACGCGGTTGAAGCGCCCTTGTTTCTCGCCGAAGCCGATCTGCCCAACATGGATCCCAAGATAGTCGATGCCGTAGCGTCGCTCGTGTCAAAATTTGGCGCGGAGTCGAATGCGATTGGGCGTGGGAATTTCGCTCCGTTTCTGTTTCTGGACTCGCAGCGTCAGGGCATGTTTTACTGCAACAAGAACAAATCGCTCCTTGTTACTTTCGGTTTCATCGGTCCTCCGGAACATCTGGGAGAGGTTCTCGACGAACTCGAAGCGTATTCCAATGCCCAGGAGGTGGATCTCTATCTGGTTGAGAACGAGCAGGTGCTTGAAAGCCATGGCGATCGCTACCTCACCACACCCTTCGCGGTCCTACAGCGTGCCTCCGATCTTCAATCGTTTTCTCTGGACGGGAAGCCCATGCTGCGACTGCGGCAGCGACTCTCCCGTTTCGAGCGCAATGGGAAAGCGGATACGCGAGAATATACCATCGGATCCGATCCGAAAACGGACGAAGAGATCATCGAAATCATCGATCGCTGGAGCGGCGATAAGGTCATGGTCAATCCCTATGTCCATCGCCTGCAAGACTCCATCCGAAGAGGCGAACTGGCCGCGACCTATCGTGTTTTTTTGACCCGCCAAGACACAGTCCTGAAAAATGTCATCATCATCTCTGGTATGCCGTCTCACGGCGGGTACTTGATGGACTGCGAGTTCTACGCCTCCAAGTTCCCGGGACTCGAATTCGGCATCGTTTCCATCATCGAAAAGCTTAAGTCCGAAGGCGCCGCAATGTTCAGTCTGGGCGTCACCTGGGGTGCCCAAGTTGCGGACGGTGGGCAGCCCGACGAAGCCGCTCGCAAGACAATGCTCGAACTTTCCGAACGCGAGATCTTCGATGGCAAAGGCAATCTTCAGTTTAAGAATAAGTTCCGTCCTGAGAACCGGCAGATTTACCTGTTCCGAAAGAATACATCAGAGCGTGAGCGTGTGTTGGAGATTATTCTGATGATCGCCAATTCGAAAACGCCTGCTGGCGATACACTAGCTCCGAGCGAAATAAGTCTCCGGGAAGTGCCCGAGAGAACCCAGTCAAAAGTCATTCTAAACGAGCCGCGTCTCGCTCTTACGTTTGAAGAACGAATCGCTCAATTGGATTTGGCGGGATGCAATCCTGCGAACATCGACGCAAAAGACGTCGAGTACGATCTGGCCTCGGACTCCTGGGCGAAACTGAGCAGGCCTTGGATCGAGTCACTTCAAACTGCTCGTGCAACCCAGCCTCTGATAACTCCTGCGGAGTCGCACTCGTGGCTACGTAAAGTATTCCCCTTCGCATGCCTCGTTGCCACACACTCAGGCCGTGAGGCGGAAAGATGTCTATGGCAAAGCCTACAGGGGACTGGCAAGAGGGTGATTCAGAACTTCATGTTCCCGACTTTCATCTACAACCAGATAGAAGCTGGTTATTGTCCCGAGGAAGCGTCGCTATCGGCCCGGCAGTCTGGTTTCGGATGCTTGCTAGATCTTGATCTGCTGAGGGCCCAGCTTGCCGCTGACAGCGACAACATTGCGGCGGTTTGCGTCGAATTAGCAACCAACGCTGGCGGCGGCATTGCTGTCCCCGAGACCCATTTGAGCGAAATCAAAAGTATCCTCGCTCCTTTCAGCGTTCCGCTGATTCTCGACGGCACTCGCCTATTGGATAATACCCTTCTTGAGAGGGGCGGTGAGAGCGACTTCTGGCATTCGGTTCGAGAAACCTGCGCGATCGCCGATGTCATGACCGCTAGCCTTTGCAAGAATTTTCGTGTCACCTGTGGCGGACTCGTCGCCACAAACAACTATGCCCTATCGGAGCGGCTTTCCGAGTTCGCGACAACAAATCAACTAAGTCTTTCTGAAAAACGTCTCTCGGAACTAGGCGCCGCTTTCAGCGAGCAAGACACCTGCCTCGCAAAAATGCGAGATCGCCAAGCGGGGACACAAGAGTTAGCGGCGGCCCTAACAAAGGCGGGAATGCCAGTCTACGAACCCCGAGGCGGACACGCGGTACTGATCGACGTTCTGCGCCTCGAAACGTTCGCAACTCAAGCATATCCGCTCGCAACCTTTCTAGATTACCTCTACCAGCGTACAGGAATTCGGGGTGGAATCCACTGCACGGGCCTTGGGCCGAATAAACCCCTTAACGGAATGATACGTCTCGCGGTTCCCGTTGACATGCCGGCCGAGGAACGGTCGGCCATGATTCGTGCTGTCGAAAATCTGTCTCAAGGTCTTGAAAAATTGGATGCTCTGGAGTTCGTCAGCAAACCCAAAGAAATCGCGGGGGACGCCAAAGCGCGTTATCGCCGTGTCCCATCATCAGATTTAGCCTACTCGGCCACCGACGGAAACAATGGAAAGATTGGAACCAGTGGCACAAGCGGGACGACATTTCCTAAAAACTCAAGCAATCGATTGACCTCACGTCTACCGTCCAGTTCTGCGGATGAAATCGCCATTGTCGGTCTCGCCAACCGATATCCCCATGCCGGCAATCCCGAGCAATTTTGGCGCAATCTGATCGAGGGGCGCGACTGCATCGAGGAGCAAGCCCTCGCTCGATGGAACGAACCTTTACCCGACGACCACGAAGCGCTTCCCGCTATGCGGTGGGGTGGGTTCGTCGATAATGTCGACAGGTTCGACACCATGTTTTTTGGCATATCTCCCCGCGAGGCGGCGCTTCTCGATCCACAAGAACGACTGTTCTTGACGATTGCATGGGAGACATTGGAAGACGCTGGATACACCCCAGACACGCTTTCTCGGAACGATCCTGAACGAAAGATTGGTGTATATGTCGGCGCGGTCTGGCAGCTGTATCAAATTCTTGGTTCTGAACAAACCCAGCAGGGCAACCTGCAGACCCCTAACTCGTTACTTTGGAGCATTGCCAACCGAGTTTCTGCCTTCATGAACTTTTCCGGACCGAGCATGACCGTTGATACGGCCTGCTCGGGTTCGCTCGCCTCCATCCATCTTGCCTGTCAAGCCATACGCAATGGCGACTGCAGTGCCGCCATCGCGGGTGGCGTCAACTTGGACTTGCACGCGTCTAAGTGGTTGCTCACCAATGAGGGCGGGTTTCTTTCGCCTGACGGTCGTTGCAAGGCCTTTGGTCAAGGAGCAAACGGATACGTCGCTGGCGATGGAGTCGGGGCTGTGCTGCTCCGTCCACTCCAGCAGGCAATCGCTGATCGGGACAATATCTACGGCGTCATAAAGGGCAGTGCCTTCCGTCACGGCGGGCGCGCCAGTGGGTACGCCGTGCCGAATCCGAATGCCCAAGCCGACATGATCGCCAGTGCTATCGAAGCGGCGGACATCGATCCTCGTACCATCAATTACATCGAAACCCACGGTACTGGCACACAACTCGGCGACCCCATCGAGGTGAAAGGGCTCACCGACGCCTTTCGTCGCTACACCCGAGACGAATGCTTTTGCGCGATCGGATCGGTGAAAAGCAACATCGGCCACCTAGAAGCGGCGGCAGGAATCGCCGGACTTTCCAAGGTCCTATTGCAGATGCGGAACCGTACGCTCGCCCCGTCCCTGCATTGCAAGACGCCTAACGAGATGATTCCATTCGACGAATCGCCCTTCTATGTGCAAACGGAAGCAAGTTCGTGGCAACCGGTCACCTTGGGAGGCATTACCTATCCGTTGCGTGCGGGTGTGAGTTCGTTCGGTGCCGGCGGCGCGAATCTCCACCTCATCGTAGAGGAGGCACCTCCGCGCCCGAAGGCATCGGCGGTGAAAGAACGGAACTGCGCGTTTCTAATTCCCCTATCTGCTCATACCGAGGAACAGCTTGGCGATGCCGTAGCAAGCTTGGAGTCATTTTTGGGCCGGTATCCCGATACTCTAATTGACGATATCGCCTTCACCCTGCGGGAGGGACGCCAAGCTATGAAGTGTCGGCTGGCCGTCCTGGCTGAAAACGCCGCTGTCCTGCGGTTCAAATTGGCCACCCATCTCGAAAAGAGGGAAGCGTCACTGCCAGGCCTATTTGTCGGCAATGCCCGCCGAACCAAATCGAAGAATCTTCCGCTAAACGGAACGGAATCTGAACCACTCGCTGGGGATTGGGCTGACCGGGACCAGCTCGACGCGGTCGCAGAAGCATGGGTCTGTGGTCGACTCGATAGCCTTGGCACTTTGTCGGATCGTTTTCCAGGCCGTAGAATCAGTCTTCCTACCTATCCATTTGCCGAGGTTTCTCACTGGATCAAGCCAACCGATTCCAGTGAGCGCAACCCTGAGCGATCCACCGCCAAAGCACTGCATCCCCTCTTGGACCGCAATGTGTCTGATTTGGACTCAGTTCGCTTTCAAAAGGACATCGCTCCTCAACAGTATGTGTTCCGCGATCACATTGTCGCAGGATCCCCAACCTTGCCAGGCGTAGGCTATATCGAAATGGCGGTTGCTGCCTATCGGGAGGCTCACGGGGGCGCTCCCGCCCAAATCCGGAATCTCGTATGGGCGACGCCGATCAATTCCCAAAGCCATTCTAAGATCGATGTAGAATTGTCACGCAAAGGGGACGCGACGCTTTGCGAGATCGTAACTCGAACAAATGGTAACCTGACCTTGCATGCTCAGTGCAAGCTAAGCGGCATCGCAACGCCTGGGAAAGAGGTTCCCCGGCTCGATCTCAGCTCGTTCAAAGCGCGATTTTCGCAGTACACGAGCAAGGAAAAATGCTACACCATGCTATCGAAATTGAAATTTGGATACGGGCATTGTCTTCAGGCGATCGACGGTGTGGAGCACGATGATCGGGAAGGGCTTACCCACTTGAAACTGCCAGAAATACTCCGAGCGGACTTTGACCGCTACCACCTTCATCCCTCACTGATGGATGGCGCGGTGCAGTCCATCATATCCGTCGTACAAAACGAAAGCCCGGCTGCGGTCGGCTATGTGCCATACGTGCCGTTTGTTGCCACCGAAATTGACATCTATCACCCGTTAACGATGGATTGTTTCGCTTATCTACGCCTGAGGAAAGGGGAGCGGGAGCGTGACAGTATCAAAAAGGTCGATGTCACCATGGTCGACGAAACGGGACGTGTGCTGGTCGATATTCGCGAGTTTGTACTCAAAGCCTTCACCTTTGAGGAGATCGAAGCCGCCGTTCAAGGAAAGCCTTTACCGGCGGCCGCCAACGCGGCCCCGAGCGCGCCTGTCAAGGGCATGGATCAACCGTCCGTGGAGGAAATCTATCTCACCCCGGTTTGGAGCTAGTCGTTATGCGTTACCTAATATTCGTTAGAGACCCCCGAGCAAGCGAGCTTATTAAAGGGGAGTTTTTGATAGTACGATCAGGTCGTCGCCATCGTGCCTGGCGACTGCTTTGCCCTGCGCGAAGAGGGTCTCTATACTGTGGAACCAGGTGAGGCGAGTGACTTCGAGCGGTTTCTTGAGGCACTCCCTGCGCTTCCTGATCGCGTCCTCTACGCCTGGCCTTGGGGAGTGCAAGGCGAACTCGGTCACAGTGTTCTAGCCAGAGAGCTTTCGCTTGGGGTTGAAGGGGCTTTTCTGCTTACGAAGGCGCTGCTGAACAGAAATCCAAAGTCGGGGACACTCCTCCTATTCGCCCACTCCAACGACTCGGAAGAATCAGCGCCGCTGCACGAAGCGTTCAGTGCTTTCGCCAAGTCTATTGCTCACGAAAGCCGCAAGGTGGTGTGGAAACAAGTCGAGTTCTCCGGATACAACGGCGCCAGCGTCGCCGACTTGTTTCCGCAACTGAAGACGGAATTCAATCACGGTGCCGAAGAGTCCCAGGTCCGCTATCGTGGTGGGGTTCGTCAGACCTGCGTATTCAAGAAGCTCGATGCGCTGAACGGCCAACAACAGATATCGCCCAACAAGATTAGAGGGGTCTATTTGATTAGCGGGGGAGCGGGCGGATTAGGGGAACGAGTCGCTCGGCACATCGCCAAACGATACGGTCCTAAACTCGCTCTCGTCGGTCGACGTCCTTTGGACGAACGGATTTCCAGTCTCCTAGAAGAGCTGGAGAATCTCGGCTCAAAATGCCTATACTCCGCTGCGGATGTTAGTGACGGAGACGAAGTGCGCAGGCTGGTTGAGCAAACACGCGACACTCTCGGACCGATCAATGGGATCGTCCACGCGGCGGGCCTTTGTCGAGATTCCTTGGTCACCAACAAAACGTTATCCAGCTTTCGAGAAGTGCTGCGTCCCAAAGTGTACGGGGCATATCATCTCGATTCCGCCACGAGGGACGAGCCCCTAGATCTTGTCGTGTACTTCTCCTCAATCTCGGCGCTGTTAGGCAATATGGGGCAAACCGACTATAGCTTCGCAAATGCGTTCCTTGATCACTTCGCTCAGCAAAGGGAGCGGTTACGTGAGCGAGGCTTGCGCCAGGGCGCCGCCCTATCGATCAATTGGCCAATGTGGCAAAACGGCGGGATGCAAATTGACGAACAAGTTCAGCAGTTTTCAGAGCGAGCACTCGGTCTTCCCGCACTGTCCGACGAACAAGGTCTTGAATTGTTCGATCGCTGCCTTGGTATGGGAGTTCCCCAAGTGTTTGCCGCTCACGGCGAGCAGACCAAGCTGGACAAGTGGTTCGGCTTGGGCTCGGCTGATCGGTCTATGCCGCCTTCTGGACGGGCTCAGGTGGAAACTGCGTCGACCTCCGAATCCTCGGCCGATAACCAGCAAATTCTTGAAGCGCTACAACGCGATTTGGTGGCTGGCGTTGTCGAGATTTTGGAGGTCGATCCGAAGGATGCCGAAGTAGACACGGATCTGAATCGATTTGGCTTCGATTCGCTCACTTTTACTACTTTCGGAAACCGAATCGCAGAGGAACTGCTGATCGAGCTGACGCCAGTAGTTTTCTTCGAATACGAAACCATCCGAGAGTTATCAGAGTATATGTTCAGCGAATACCGGAATGAGATCGTGGGGTGGTATACAAAGCGGTATCCGGAAGAGAACGACAATCCTGCTAAGCCCGAACCTGCTGTTCCGCAAAGGGCAGTGGTCGCTACAGCGGAAGAACCCGTTGCTCCGGCGAACGGGAAGATTGGCGTTGGTTCGCTTCCGGTCACAACCGAAGAGAGGGTTAAGCCCGGCAATGCGACTGCGGACCCTAAGGAGCCAATCGCTATCATCGGTTTGGACGGATGCCTTCCCCAATCGAGCGATCTAGACCAGTTTTGGGAGCATTTGTGCAATTCCGAGAATCTCATAACCGAAGTTCCACATGAGCGCTGGGACTGGAAATCCGTATGGGGAGACCCCTTCCAAGAAAGGAATAAACACACGAATTAAATGGGGGGGGTTTATCCCTGATGTCGACAGGTTCGACGCACCATTCTTCGGCATCTCAAGGCGTGAAGCGGAGCTCATGGATCCCCAGCACCGAATTTTTCTGCAAATCGTATGGCGTTGTATCGAGAACGCCGGGTACCGGGCATCGAGCCTTGCAAGCCAAGAGAAAGTGGGTTTGTTCTGCGGTTCAGCCAGCATCGACTACCATGACATCATGTTGGAGGGCGATGTTGATATCGACGTCTTCGCGGTAACAGGGAGCATGTTTTCGGTCTTGGTAAACCGGATATCCTACCTGCTTGACTTCCGCGGCCCAAGTGAACCGGTCGAAACCGCCTGTTCCAGTTCACTCGTTGCGGTACACCGGGCCATCAATTCGATTCGCTCGGGTGAATGCGACGTTGCCATTGCCGGTGGAATCCATTTGATTCTGGGGCCGAGCGTGCATGTCGGACTCGATAAGGGCGGCTTCCTCAGTCAAAACGGTCGCTGTGCGACGTTCGATAAGGACGCCGACGGCTACGTTCGAGGCGAGGGTACTGTGGCATTCTTGCTTAAACCGCTCAGCAAGGCCGAAGCAGACGGCGACCATATATATGCCATCATTCGAGGTTCCGCGGTGAATCACGGGGGACGGGTCAACACTCTTACGACTCCCAATCCCAATGCTCAGACCGAGGTTGTGTTCGAAGCTTGGAAGCAGGCAGGCGTCGATCCGAGAACGATCAGTTGTATCGAAGCCCATGGCACGGGCACATCTCTTGGCGATCCGATAGAAACCAAGGCTCTTCGACGGGCCTTCGACGAACTTTATGCGCATTACGGGATAGACGACGCGACGAGAACTCCACACTGTGGGCTGGGTTCGGTCAAATCTAATATCGGTCACCTTGAATTCGTCGCAGGCGCCAGCGGGGTTGCCAAAATAGTAAAAGCCTTCGAGCACGGGACATTGCCGGAAAGCATTCATTTCAACGAACTCAATCCCTACATAAATCTAGATAAGAGTCCCTTTTACATTATCGACAATTGCCGACCTTGGCTTCCGCTCCAGGAGTCCGACGGCCGCCTTGCACCAAGGCGTGCCGGTGTCAGCTCTTTCGGTTTCGGTGGCGTCAATTGCCATGTGGCTCTCGAGGAGTATCGAAAACCGACGAGTCAGCACGAACACGAAGTCATCACGAGTTCGCAGGCGAGCGGTATGCAGGTTGTGGCGCTTTCTGCCAAAAGTGCGGAAGCGCTGGAAAGGATAGGGCGGTCGCTCTTGAACTGCTTGCGCCAAACGCCGGCACCCGCCCTCAACGACGTGGCCTTTACCCTCGCGGCGGGTCGTGAGCAGATGTCGGAGCGTCTCCTCATTATGGCAAATCACACGGATGAGTTATGCGCCAGCCTGCAAGATTTTCTGGTCAATCGGCCAAATCCTACAAATTACCGAGGCAGCAAGCAATCCGGAGCGGAACGTCTCTCTTTCCTGAAATCACGAAGTGAAGCCTTGCGTCACGCGAGATCACTAATTGAGGAAGATGTGATAGAGCGCATGGCGACGGCCTGGGTTGACGGTCTGGATCTCGAATGGTCGGAAACTCGCTATGTACAAGGTCGGCGAATCCCGCTGCCGATGTATCCGTTCGATAAAATTCGCTATTGGATCGAGAAACAGGGTGCCACCGATTCGCCACCACTAGCCGATAAACCAGATCTCAACCACGAGATTTTGGAGATGCTAGGCGAAGGGCTACTCACGGAAACGGAAGCCAGTGAGCTCTTGACTGAGGTCTCCGCAGGCCACGCTGAACTCACGCACTGAAGGGGATCTGACAATGATAGAACGTCAAGACACGATACTCATCATCGGCGGCGGCGCAGCTGGCATCGCCGTCGGCAAAGCCTTTACCCAACGCTCCATCGCCCTTCGACATCGTTGAACGCGAAGATGACTTTGCCGGCAACTGGTATTACGGAAGCGGCGCCTCGCGCGTTTACCGGTCCACCCATCTTATCAGTTCCAAAACCAATACCCAGTTCAGCGACTTTCCCATGCCAGCCGAGTATCCGGAGTACCCGAGTCACGTCCAGTTTCTACAATACCTGCGTTCCGCCGCAAAAGCCTTCGAACTCTACGATCACACAACGTTTGGTGTGTTAGTGACTAAACTAGAACCGGATGGGGATGGGTGGAGCGCCGAGCTTTCGAATGGAGAGCAGCGTTGGTACGCTGATGTGGTGGTTGCGAACGGGGTTCTGCGCAAGCCCTATATTCCGGAAATACCCGGTGAGTTTTCAGGCGAAATTATCCATTCCAGCGACTATTCCGAGCCCGAAGTCTTTAATGGTAAGACCGTATTGATTGTTGGCGCTGGCAACTCGGGATGCGACATTGCTGTAGACGGTGCTCACCATGCCAAGAGGACCTTCCATTCCACACGGCGCGGCTATCACTACATGCCAAAGTTCATCAGTGGTAAACCTACTCAGGAATGGCTGATGGAAATCGTGTCCGATTTCGACTCCCCCGAAGCCTATTGGAAACACGTGAAATCAACTTTCAAGATGGCAGGACACGATGGGGAGGACTTCGGACTGCCTACTCCCGACCATGAAATGCATCAAGCCCATCCGATCATGAATTCCAACGTGCTCTACCACATTGGGCACGGTGATATTCTCCCAAAACCTGATGTCGTTCGATTCGACGGGAATGAAGTCGTTTTCAAGGATGACAGCCGGGCGCAGATCGACTTGGTCGTTCTAGCGACGGGCTACCAACCAAGTCTCCTCTTCCTCGTCCGTCGGTTAGCGGACTGGGACGGGTTGCATCGGTTTCTTTCTCAACGCGTACCGCTCAAATACGACAACATAATGTTCGTTGGCTATTTCAACATCCCATCGGGCTTCGGTAACATCGCCAATACTTGCTCGCGACTGGTCGCCAATTACTTTCTCGGCAAGCGAAAGCAGAGCACCGCTTGGAAAACGATCAATCGGCTCAAGCGCAAGCGTGACCAGATCGACATCGGACAGAGTCAATTCGTCTCCACGCGCCGTCACGCCTACGAACTCGATCTGTGGAAGTACGTCAAGACGGTCAATTTCATGAACGAGCGCCTCGAAGCGGAGAACCAGGATTAGACCGATATTGAAAACAAAAACCACCATGTCCTCAATATTAGCGAATGACCTAGACAAAGCATCAGTCCTGAAGCGCATCCGCAGCGGTGAGCTAGCCCCCCAGGACGCACTCGAAATGCTCCGCGGCACTCAAGAATGTCGCCAAAATCCCACTCCTTCCGATGGGCCTTGGGAGGAACGTTTTCTCAAGGATCTCGCCGGCGTAGTTGCCCAATTGTTACGCATTGATGGTATCGAAATCCGATCTTGATCTGCCTGTCCCCGATCTGGGCCTCGACTCGCTATCGGCGACAGAAAGAACACCCATGCGAGCTCGTTTCGGTCTGTCGCTCCAGGCAACCGCCTTTTTGCAGTGTCACAGCACCATTATAGACTTTCTGAAGACATCCTTAGAGAGTTTTCGGAGAGCATTTGCGTTCTCCACTACGGCGAGAAAAGCGATGCTCCGTGGCAACTGAAGCCTCTCAAGAAAAGCAGAAACCCGAGACCAAGCCAGTTGCGCGCAGGAATGCGCCGGCTGACCCTATACTGCAAAACTTGCGTCAACTGTGGAGCGAGGCCCGAGAAGAAACCCTCGCTGAAGAGCCCGGGACTGATAGGGCGCGGCATTTCACTCGATTGCTCATCGAATCGGCGAACAGGCGAAAAATCGAGGTATGCTACGCTGGAAAGGGTAGGCCTATTCTTTTGCTAGGTGGCCTAATGAATCCCGAAGGAATTTGGAAATACCAAGTGGAAGCCTTGGCTGATGACTACCGCCTCATCGCGTTCAACAAACCTGGCTGCGGACGCAGCGAGGTAGAGATACGTTGTCTAAACTTGGATAGTATCGTCGAGAGCATATGCTTCGCGCTCGACACCCTCAACATCACTGAGCCTTTGGATGTCGTCGGCTTTTCTTTTGGCGGGATGCTCGCTCAGAAACTAGCGATTGAGCACCCGCACCACGTAGCTGGGCTCGCGCTGATCAACACGACAGGGCGAGTTCGCTCGCGCCCCAACGATGCGATGATATTGAAGGACGAGGTGGTCCGCTGTCCGGAAATTATTTCGATAAATGGCGAAATCGATTTCGCCTTAGCCGCCCATTATCGGGAGACAACCAGCAAGTTCGACATGCAGAGCGATCTCCACCGGTTGACGGCCTCTACTTTGGTCATCGCCACACGCGGAGATCAGTACATCCCGTGCGAACAAGCACAAGAGCTTGCCGACGCTTTGCCTGATGCCCGCTACGTAGAAGTCTCCGGTGACGCAGGGCATTTCTCGCTACTCACCCACGCCACAGAAATCAATCGACATCTCTCGGGATTTCTCTCGAGAGATGCTGTCGGACAGGCGTGCTGAGCGGCCTCTAGCCATGTTGAAATGACAACCGCAACTCTCCAGAAACCCGTGATTCCGTTTGTCAATGCTGAAGGGCCGACTCCTTATGCTTTCAGTTTCATTCGTTCAGTCATCATCAAGCAAGAACACTAACTGCGAGCCGTTGTCGACACGCTGATTCCCTCAATTGAAACCTTTCGCGAGGATTCCGAAAGCGGTTCATTCTGGCGACGAAAGGCTACGGATTTGGAAGTGGACCGCAATATCATAGAAACGCTTGCGGTGTTACCATCGCGGGTTCAATTAGAATTC
>WLWD01002516.1_pt1 | contig 28782 bp, 14 predicted proteins | sample 6712731 | NCBI WGS metagenome assembly WLWD01 (sample SAMN12718690, study PRJNA576275) | sponge metagenome | isolation source: marine sponge | host: Mycale hentscheli | place: New Zealand: South Island, Marlborough, Capsize Point | collected 2014-11-01
ACTAAAAGAAACTATTATATGCCTGTCAAAAAAAATAGAAAATTGGAAGAAAAAAAAAGAATAAAAAAGAAACAACATAAAATACCAGACTTCTGACTGTCTTTCCCGATAATGAATTACCTTCTACTAATACTCCAATGAGCATAATCACATCTTCACACTACTCTTCAAGACACACCATTATTTAATCTTGTTTAATTAACTTCGAATGGTAATATGGTAGGTGGCTTCAAAACAAGCACATGAAAGACAGAAAGAATATAAGAAAAGAGCAGCAGAACAAATACATAGGAGCAAAGGGAACCATACTTACTGACTGTAAAAGTGGATAGAGTGACTAACACACATACACACAAAGCAGTGCAACAAACTCACAGAATGTACTAGAAAGACAATAAGCTATTAAGAGTAGATCATAAACATCCCATGAGCTCACACTTTATACATTAACAAACACACACACACACACAAAAAAAAAAAGCAAGGAAAAAAAAAATAATAAAGAACACCAACAACAATAACCAAAAAAAAATCAGCTTTAGAAAATGGTATAGGTGCCCAGATAAATGGCATTTTATTAATCAGAGAACAAGATGCAACTGTGTGCCATCCAAAACCTACACCACTACTGCATTACTGTACTTATTGACCCTTCAGAGAACCTTATTCTGGCTGGAAAGGTGAAACTGCACTAACCTCACTTACTTACAAACCACCTAAAAAGTGCTACATCATGCTTACACCTACATACATCCCCCCTGGCACTAACCCACCCCAATCCCCCTCCCCCCTTCCCCAGTATGTAAGCTACCTTGAAATTGTGGGATCAGTTCCATAAAGAAAAAAAAATCACTTACTATACACTTGAGGGATATAGCCTTTCAACTCTTCCTCTGAGGCATACATTATAACATGAACAGGTGAATGATCCCATATACCTCAATGAAACTTTCACTAATAATTACTTAAATCATACTTTGAGTAAACTAATACTATGCCAGTAGCGGATCCAGCCCCAGTACCAAGTGGTTCCATGGAATCCCCCTTTCAACTACTGATTTAGAACATGATTTATCCTAGATCTGCCAGCACGGGTAGATGATAGGGAAGTTGTCTAGCAACCACAAAAGTCCACATTGATATGAACTAAAACCATTAGTTTGTCCAATGAGTAGTCAGAAATTCACTGGTGTGTGTGTGTGTATGTGTGCCACAACTTTGGCTCCAATGCCAGATATTCAGGATTCAACTTCACATGGTACGTCAAGTTTTATTTATTTTTTAAAGGTTCTGGTGTAGTGTTACACCCACTCATTCAAAGGAGCTAGATTACAACCATGAATATCATTAACGCTTAGTTTTGTGGTGTCAGGCTTAAGTGGCTTGGGGCTGAAGTTCATGTAGACGTTTCTAATGAATGGTTTTCTTCACATGGATTAGTTTGTCATAAAATACTGCAAATGCAAATGCAAGAAAAAATAAACACATACTTAATTAGATTAACTTGAATACAGAAAAATAGTAAGATTGATATTACATTATGATTAAATAATAATAAGTGATTTTTAGTGATAACAAAATTATGATTTGCATGTTGGATATTCTATGCCAGTTATATTGCACAGACAAGATGTGGTGTGACTTTGTTGTTTGCACAAGAAGGACATGCATGTCGAACGTATACACCGAGACAGAAAGTGGTGGGGAACTCAATTAGCGAAGTTGAGGAAGTTTTACTTTACTGCATTACTTCCAGAACTAGCATGCCCCAGGTTCAGATATGGAGACATCCGAGAGCCACTGGACTTAAAAGTAATAATCATGTCTTCGCTTCAACTGTCGTTGTTGCGTATCTTTGTCCACGTCCAGGCAAAAGGCGGAATTCTTGCACGCTTCATCTAAAGGTTGGTCTTTGAAAGAAAAAGGATTTTTGATTTCTAGCAGTCCTAAACGTTGAGCAGTGTTACTTGGATCATAAACGATACCATCCGGAGTGGCAGCTAGCCAGTTGTTGGTTTCAGAAATGAACAGCCCACACTTGTCAACACGAAACTCTGGATATTTCTTCTGGTAGTACGATTTATATCTGTCAATGGATATAGCTTCCATAGAAGTGCCATAGCGGGTTGCTTGGTTACCTCTAAATGTGCTATACAGTAGTGCTTGCTCTTTCTTGCTTTTTTTGGTTTTTTCTTTCATTTTTGCGATTCCCCCAACCACAGAAGCTGTGAGCCTTTTCCTCCTCTCTTGCTGCCACTGATCACTGTTGTCTTGATCTCTCATCTGTTCTTCAATCTGCTCTCTTTCTTCTTGTGTGACAAACACTCTCGTTGCATAATAACTAGAATTTAGTTCTTGTAGATGCTCTGGAGATAGGTCTTCCGTAACTTGGTCAGGCAAAATGCCTCCGTCATGTCTACTATAAGCACTGCGAGCTGCAGGCGTGTCACATTTGGTAGCGTATTTACTTTTTCTTCGTCGTTCTTTTACTGCTTCTGTCCTTCCTCTTCCTATCAGCAGCTAAAATTTTAGCTGATCGTTCTGCTGTATTGACTTTGTTTGGGGAAGAGATTGTCATATTTTTCCAAGTGTGAGGACCCCACTCCCTGCCTATGTTTTGACGTAATCCTGCCCCCATGCATCGGTGTTCCCATGCTCCACTCTGACACCTGTTGATAACTTCCCCCCCGTCAAACTTTGTTCTGATATGCATCCAGGATTCAGCTAAATTTGTTGTCACATTTCCAATAAGTTGTTCTGCCTTTCCTATTAATCTACTTAACTGTACCTGGATGTCGTGGTAGAGCTTGGGATCAATATTAGTTGGTGTACGTCCACCCCATTCTACATCTTCTTCTGTTGCAGGATCCTCCGCTAGTGTTTCAACCCACAGCTGCTCTTGATCAGTGACAATATCTGAATGAAACAAATTAATTATTACATTTGTTGCTATTAAACATAATAATTATTACATACTTATTCTCTTATTCAAGGTTAATTCAATAATACAGAATTGAAAGAAAATAATTAAATATGGCAGTATCCCTAGGCTATTTCAGTAATACAGAATTGAAGAAAAAATATTTTGTAGTTTCGAATACAAACAATAGACTTATTAATTATATATTATTATTAAGATTACTAGTTGTTGCTAATTTTTAAATATTGCTAGTGATATCATAGTGTTATGATATTGTAGCTATTAGCTATTATCAGTCACTTGTATTTTTTATTTACCTATGATGTCATTCTGTACATCTTCACTATCAGGACCCGCCTCATCCCTGTTCTCAGGTGTAATCAAGGAGGAAGATGAAGCTGATGTTGTAGACTGCTGTTGATTCTTCCTTGCAGTCTTGCAAAAATCAGTACTGCAGTGCTCATGAATTCCGAAGCAATGTCGTGGTCCATTCTGCAGATCATGCTTGAGTGCAGCCAATGCCTTCTTCACATCACTTTCTTCACTTCTCATCCTGATTGCAGCTCTAGCAGATGACACTAGCCTCTTTCGCATCTTCAGAGTTAGTCTTCCACTTCCTTTGTAGGAGGGGTTGTCCTGGACCAGTTTCTCAAGTGCACCTCTGTAGCACTTGCATGCATGATTGGCGCACTCAAGTTTCTGAATGGCATAACCCCAACCAGGAACATTCTGGAGGAGAGTTGGGTACACTGATCTATCACCGTCACCAATAAACTTCCTATATCGAACTCCATGTACCCTCTCAGCCTCCAAAAAGCCCTCCAAAATGATATCAGTTTCCATCTCAGAAGACGAGGCCGACCAGTTGAGAAAACAGTGGTGCTTGTCACGAGAAATGCCTTGGGCACACGAAGAGCAATATTTGTTGCGAACACCGAGGTAGAGCAGTTTTCCTGTAGCCTTACCCAAGATAATACCCACACCAGAGTTAGCATTATACGAATGCTTGTGGGACCTCTTGCTCCAGCCACCATCTACCACCACAGTGATTGCAGGAACCCCTCATGATATTCTCCACGTTGAATTGCTAGCTGCCTTTCCTCTCGCCTTGCTTCAGCCATGGATTGCAGCAACTCCTGCTTCCACATCTCTCCAATTGCCCTCTCCGTGTCAATGAAGCTGTTCTTTGTCATGACAGGTACTCCCATGACGCTCATGGTTTCCTCTAGGGCACTGTGTCCACCACCAGTTGACATTTGGCCCCATACGGCTGCCAGATTAGCTTCCCACCTGCAGTTAAATCATGCAACCTGTTCAGGACGTGTTGCCACAGTCGAACAGACGCAAGACTCCAGCCCTCCAGCAGAGCAAGATTCTGAAGAGCAAACTTCAACTCTACAGAGGATGTCTCTCCAGTGAACTTAGAAACTTTGTTTACTCACATTATCAACCACACGCATAGTATGTATGCCATGATTTACTCTCATAGTAATCATCACGCGGTAATCATATTCATGCAAACCCACTGGTAATGTATCATAGTCAGTCACCTGATATGTCTTGTAAATGTATGTCTGAATTGTTCTATTAGAGTTAAACCTTAAGCAAGCAGATCGGGTTACCTGCTAGTGGCTTGTTGCTGAGAGAGGATCTACCATACGGTCATAGTATACCGTCGCCGCTCTCACACTTGCCGCGGGGCCTTAACTTGTGCGCTGCGGGCGTAAGCTTTGATAGAACCTGGTCCTTCGAGTTATAAAAGGCCACTGCGTTGCGGGATAAGTTACGCGATCCCGTACACAACCAGTACAGCTGAAGAACAGGGTAATTAAGTATAATTACGATTAATTAATTAAATTACTATATACTTTTCATTGAAGACCCCTTGTAATTTTGTGCTTGCAGTGCAGGTCTTAACTTGAGTAATATCAATGAAGAAAGAAGTAACAATAAAATCAAGCTCAACTTTTTGAGGTAGAAAGAGAGGCACGAAAAGAAAAGTCATACCAGATATTGCATATTAGGAAAAATATAAAAAGAGGGCAGAAAAAAGAACAAAAAAAACTAAAGTATAGGATCATGTGGAAAGTGCCACTATATAAAGGGTTGTGGGCAATAATGATAATGGTATAATGCAATAAGAGTGACAGATTCATTAATTTGAATCTTGCTAATCGTTTGCATTAATCTGAACTATTTAGCCAGCCAAAATTTTACCCATTGTCAACTTGTAATCTGTAATTTGAATTTCAGTAGTTCGAATTTTCAAACTAGGAGGGTCTTCTGTAATAATCATAATATAATAATATAAGTTTCTACCACATTCTAATTACCTGTTGTAGCCTTTGGGGCTGTCCAGGACTGGACAGGACATATAGTCATTACCTTACCTAACCGCAACGCATAATGATATTCATTCATGTAATGTGCTTGTTGTAAATAATAAAGTTGTTGTTTGCCTCTGCAAACTCGGAGATAAACTTCTGAGAGTGCGCATCTTTTCTGCGGTGCTACAAGACTGCAAGCCTAACGGCCAGCGGTTGCTTGTGTATATCCGTGGGCGCCATTGTAAGCAAGCAGTCTGGTCCTTCGAACCCTAAGGTAAAGGAGTGACCATCCACAAGACTAAAGCACCTTTTTCCCAGAGTCTTGTTCAGGGGACTTTCACTTTTTTACAAGTCTCCAGTGTGGCAGTGTGCTGACAAGTGGAGCACTCCCCTGTAATGGCCATTTAGCCGCAGGCTAGGTGGGGTTAATCCAAGGCGGAAGTTCCGGTGTGTTGGGTAAAGATTGCACGGAGCGCGCACGCATGCTGGGCGGGTGAGCAGCGGGAGCACGAGGTCAGTGTACTATTCAGTCATTTGAGAAACGACGCTAGACTGAGTTTCAAGGTTCTGCGTTTCTTGAGAGACTGAAACTTGCGAGTACGAGTGAGCATGGCCGAGGAAGGTACCTCTACTGATGGAGCTACCGCGGGACCAACTCCAGAGATGGTCGCCTGTATACAGAAGGTGGTTGAGGAGACAGTCAAGTGTCTCGTGGTTCGGCCTAGCGAGGGCTCAGGAGAGGGTTCATCTACGGACGGCGCCGCTGGAAGTACTCCAGCATCGGCTGCTGGTGAGCCAACTCGGTTTGGGTTGGGAGGGTAGTAGCTACGTGATCCCTCACCCGGGGATGCTCCCGAGGGCTGGAGGCTGTTATGTACGTGGAATGGTGGTAATGGGACCGTTGGCTTAGCCTCCAATACGGAATAGGTTCCATAGGCACTAGTATTGTGGTGGGCCTGGTGTGTACAGGTTCCACACTTAGTAGGAAGATAACCAGTGGTGTGACCCTGGTTTAGGAAATACAATAATTTTATTTATTTATTATTTATTATTATTATATATTTATTTATCTATTATTTATTTTCTCAAGTTTTTATTTTTTTATTTTATTTTTTATTTTTCCTGTTGTTTCACTGCATTGTTGTGTGTGCGTCCTGTGGTGCGACCCAGGTCATGGTGCCGGTGGTGTGACCCCAGTGTCGCTGTATGTATGTGAGCGAGGGATGTTCCCTGTGGTGTGACCCAGGGTCTTATTTGCCTGCGGTGTGACCCCAGCATGGTGTGTTCCCGGTGTGAGATGCTCCCTGTGGTGTGACCCAGGGTCGCGTGGGCCCAGTGGGGCCAGTCTCTGCTTTGCTGCTATGGCGAAGGCGGATTGGTTGGCAGCCAGTGGTGTGACCCTGGCTGTGTGCTTTCTCAGGTATCGCACTACTTGTGGTGTGGCCCTGGGTGTGCGCTGATTTTGGGGTGCCTTATTTACATGTGTCACTGAAACCGTGTTGGTGTTCATGTAGGGCTAGGCACAGTTGACGCTGACCGAGTGCGCGATCTCGGTCTTCCGGTGATCGATGACGATGTGCCTCCATCAGTGGCCCCTGTGGTTGGACCCAAGAGTGCCAGTGCAGGTCTGGAGCCAGCCAGCACCAAGAAGAGTGATGTGGCTGTGCAGAAGTATCAGTTGGGCCCCACTTTGCCGGTGGTACCGGCACGCATCATGCGACGTGTGTTGAGGGGTGATTATGTGGACATGGCCGAGTTGACAGACGACAACCTAGAGGAGCTCTGTCGGTCCACTGAGGGCGAGGAGGGGAAACCAACCCCCCTGAGCAAGTTGAAGCCGGTGGCAGATCCGTTGACCTGGGCGAGGTCCTTCTCCCTCCTCCGGTGGAGAGCTCTTCTGCTCCTGTCAGCAGTGCCTGACCTGAGATTGCTTGAGACTGTGGAGCCCTTGTGTGCTCATGACTTTTGTGTGTTTCATTTGCTATCCGAACATTGTCGATTTCAATGTGTTGATTGTTGTTGTTGTGGTTACAACTATTTGATGGTATTTCCTGGTGTTGAGTGAAAACTTGTACTTGGGTACACTGTTGTGTTTGTGTGAGTAGGAGTGTTCGCGGGAGAGTACTCGCATGTGGCTGACCTGCTCATTTTGGCTGGGCGGAGGCCGTTAGACGACACTTATTCCCATCTGCTTCCGAGAGAGTGGAGCTCTATCAGGACTCCAATGTGTGCAGACGTGTGGACGAGCCTCCTGCTGGATCACCCTGACAGAGCTTATTGTGGGTTCCTGATTGACGGTTTTCATGCTGGATTCCGGATTGCTTGTTTCTTGCCTGTTTGGAATGGTAGTTGTCCAGTGTCTAGTATTTCGTTGAGCAAGCCACGTGTGGAGATGACTTCGGATGCTTCTGGCTCCTGGGGTTGTGGTGCCTACACTTCGCAGGGTCATTGGTTCCAGCTTCCTTTTCCCAAAAGCTGGTCTGACATCCACATCACCATCAAGGAGTTACTGCCTATCGTTCTGGGTGTGGCAGTGTGGGGTGAGTTGTGGCAGGGTACGAGTGTCTCTTGTAGATGCGACAATGCCGCAGTGGTTGCAATAGTGAATTCTGGAAGGTGCAAGGTGGACAGGGCCATGCACCTGGTGAGGTGCCTGTCCTTCTTCTTGGCCAGGTGGGGAGTGTCCTTGAGGTGCAGGCATTTGCCCGGTGCTCAGAACATGCATTATCGAGAAATGCTTTGCCTTCTTTTCAGCGTTTGGTTCCAGAGGCAAACGAGACGGCCACAGTTCTTCCAGACAGGCTGTTGGAGTGCCTAGTGCTCAGAACGCCAGATTGGACCATGGTGGACTGGATCAGCATGTTCAGACGTTCTTTATGAAAGGACTGGCAGATAACACTCACAGAGTTTACCGCACTGGTCAGAAGAGGTACCTGGATTTTTGCAGTTGTGCTGGGCTCCGAGGAGTCCCAGCTTCCGAGGGTGTTGTGTGCAAGTTTGTGGCTCAACTTGCTACCGAAGGCCTTAAGCATCGCACTATTAAGTCATACATGGCTGGAGTAAGGCACTTGCACATCAGTGAAGGACTTGGTGATCCATTTCTTTCTTCGTGGTCTAAGCTTCACTACGTGTTGAGGGGAGTGAAGAGATCACAAGGCGACTGCGACAAGAGAGTGAGACTCCCTATTACCCCTCCATTGTTGCGTAAGATGAAGGAGGTTTGGAATGGTCAGGCGGAGGATAGTGACATTGTTATGTTGTGGGCCGCCTGCTGCCTGGCGTTCTTTGGCTTCCTGCGTGCTGGGGAGCTTATAATCCCTGATGACTCCTCGTTCGATCCTTCGGTGCACCTCTGCTGGGGTGACTTGGCGGTGGACAATCCGGTAGACCCAGCTACCCTGAGTGTTACTCTGAAGGCTTCGAAGATGGATCCCTTCAGGAAAGGGATCACTTTGTACATTGGACGCGTGGCTTCTGACTTGTCTCCTGTGTCGGCAGTGTTGGCCCACCTGACAGTCAGAGGCAAGAGGCCTGGTCCACTTTTCGTGTTCAAGGACGGCAAGCCCTTGACCAGACAGAGGCTGGTGTCAGCAGTTCGTGAGGCCCTGGAGCATGCCGGGGTGGAGGCGGACAAGTATGCCGGTCACAGTTTCCGAATTGGGGCTGCCACTACTGCTGCCTCGAGAGGTTTGGAGGATTTGACGATTCAGAAGTTGGGTAGATGGCATAGTCTGGCCTACTTGGAGTATATCCGGATTCCAAGACGTCAGTTGGCAAGTTATTCTGCTAGATTGTGCTGACGGTTTGCTGTTTGAACAGCCGGGTCTTATTTATGTCATACAATTGTGCCAGTCAGACTTGTATTGTTATGTTGCACCTATGTTGTGTTGCTATGATTTGTCGTGTTTCCGATGTGATTGTGTCAGTGGGTGCATGTGTGTGCATAAGTTGTGGGTTTGGTCCTCCATCCTTCAGCTTTGCTGGGGATGGGTGGTTGCCGCCTTTGGGGCAATGGTCGTGCCGCCTTCCCTTGGGGGGTTTATCCTCACCTCGTTAATTTGCCCCAATTCGGCAACCGCTGATTGGGGGCGAGGCTTCCGGTCAACGCCCTTGCCAAACCACTCAGCTATTGAAGCTGCAGAATCAGGGAGGACCACTGATGACGAGTATAAGAATGATGGTGAGTTAAAGGAACGAGAGACGTAGGGTTAAAAACAGACGCCAAACCATTCCTACTCTCATTATGTAGCTCAATAGAACCATCACAGTTTTTAGCATGGTTGGCAACTTTGTCTGTGTACTCTTTTATTTTAACCACATCAATAATCCTGCTCCCCTGTCCAATTCCTGAAGAAATTCCTTCACTGCTGCTCGAATGCTGGTCTCTCTTCTGGTCTCCCTTCTTAGTAAGCACCCTTTTTGCTGGAAGTTTTTTCCAGATATATACCCTCCTGCTTTTATGAGTGCTGTATTTTTTGTTCTTCTTATTCTTTTTGTTTCCCATCTTCTGTAAGGCTTCCAACAGTCACTTCTCCCCCGTGGCTTCAGTTTCTGATGCGTGGGCGATATACCGGGCTGTGGTAAGTTTTCCTGGGTTGCGGTACGTTTCCCGCCTTTGCCCGCGCTAGTCCAGTTAATTTGTGTTTTGACGGACTTTTTTGGCTTCCTAAACGCTGCCAGGCAACTAAGAACAGTGCACTCCAATTATCCGAAGCTAGAGGCAGGGCCGCTCGAAAACTATTTCCTATTTGAGTGAAGGGCTTCCGAGTTTCAGTGTATGGAAGATCGGCAGAAGGCTTCTGTGGCATCGCGGGAAAGCTAATGAAGAGTTTTTTTCCACTCCTGTGTCTACTAAACGTAAAAACTCTTCGACTGGCCCTCTAGTAAGTCCATGTCTGTAAGGTAAAGCTTGAAACTTTACGCTTGGCCCTATGCTGCAGACTGCTGTGCGATTATTACTATAATTGGGTATTGGATTTTCATAAAGTAAAGAATCACGATTAATCGATTAATCGGCTGATTATGATATGTAATGGTAATTAAAAATCAAGGTAAGTTTTCAGCTAAAAAACACAGCATGTCAACATTGTCCGGGTCCAAACAAGCTCTTTTATAATTAATTATTTGCCCTGCTGTGGAAAATAGCCTACACCCGAGGTTCAGCTGTTCCCAATTAATCGATTTTGGACAGCATCCCCATCGCCCCACTTCAATTTGTCCATTTACTCGATTAATCGGAAATAATCGGACAATCGCTCAGCCCTACTGTAGACGCCATTGTCCGACACAGATCCTCAAGTTTTATTGCATTTTGTTCCACCCCTTTTGCATTTATATTTTAAATAATCAATTCATTATGTTATTATTGTATTAAGGATTTATAGTTGTGAGTTACAGCATAAAAAATGATATCAATGATACAAAAAACATCATTTAATAGTTTATAAATATTCATAAGGTGACCTGTACCAGAACCTTAACCATTCACTTACAAAAATGGGCGAGTGGGCGCTTACCCATTTTTTGTACATGCAAGAATTTGCACATACACAAATTTTACATACACAGCATTATTGAAAACCTGCACAGGCTGCACTACTTACTCGACTTTAATAAAACTAACATAAGAGGCTTTCTGGACTTTCACCATTGATATTGTAGTCAGAAAAGTCTGCCTTCACTGCCGTCAATTTGCTTGAAATGGCACAGCAGAGGAACAACTTCTATTGCTGGCCACACAATTGACAAGGAATACTTGTTCGTGTATGCAATTTAAGACCTGGGCGTTAATATTTATCAGCGAAATGGATAGAGTGGGCACTGTCGTGATAGGGGGTGCCTACCCCGTAGAATACAAAAATAAAAACAAATAAGCAAGTGAAGCGGGTGAATTCAGCTGCCTGTAATTCTTGCGCTAGCGTCTTAAGAATCCTAATGAATTAATGTTTGAGTCTATAAAAGCTGGCTATCCTTAGGGTAGACGCGAGGACTTGAAATTTAGTTTACTTTGTCGATCAACAACACATAGTTGACTATAAGACCTATCATAGGACTGCACTACCATATCAGCATCATTACACAACAAGTAGCTAGATCACTATAACTTCTACCACTTAACAAAGTGAAGCAGATAGTAAGAGCTCCTGATAAAATACTATTATTACTTGACAAGTGCACTTTGACCTCAGAGTGCTGCTAAATTTCAACTTTAGCGTGAGTGCGAAACACTACACTTGGGCTCAAGAATCTACAAGTTAGGAACAAATAATGATGCTATTTAGCCTATTGATCTATGGACAAAAATTAAATTTTTGAGAATGTAATATTACTAAATCCTAAAATATAACTGAGTTATCTCACTTTGTGTTGAAACACACCACTAGTAATAATAATAATATGAACAGCTTAGTCGTGGCAGCTGCTTTATTGAAACACCACCTTGTGGTGTGCATAGTGTGAGTCTGTGTGTGTGTGTGTGTTAAGTTTTCCATACACACCTCAAACTTGTATTGTTTCAATAGCGACAGTGCCAATGCTCTCTAAATATATTGTGTTGTGTTGAAGACCAAAGCCAAAGCAGAACATTCCACTAGTTATCATTTCACCATCATTCTAGCAAGCACAATTCTTCCTTCATTATATGAATAATTCATGAGCTTAAACAGTTTGGTAAAGAAGCAACAGTTTCGCAAAACCAAGTCCACAATCATGATACCAGGACAGAGAGACTCAGAAACAGGAGAGAGAGACTCCATGACTAACTGAAAAAAGGAAATGAGGGGGATAAGAAAAGCTGAGATAGTTCATGAAAAAGGAGAGCAGGAGAGAAACTGATGCTAGTAATTGTTAATGTAGGACCAAATTTTCCCGGCAAAACCTGCTACCTGCTATTAATATTTGGTCGTTTACACAGTATGAAATGGTATAACCATGGTATAAAATAGTTAAACCATGACAATTCGGGATAAATGCCCTTGGAGCGATAATTTTTCAAACAAATGGTTTATCTATCATTTACTTACTATGTAATAGTTTAACCATGCGTTTGAGGAATTATCACTGATAAACAACCCGATCCTGAGGAGGAAGCCCTAGGGGAGGGTGGTTATGTAGCAATAATTCCGAAAGTTGCTGTGGTTTAACTATTTTTACACCACAGTTATTGCAAACAGCTTAAAAGTACCTTAATTTGCATTATTAAATATTAATTCATCTAACCATTTTGCCTATTCCTTTTGAAAATTCTGCAAGGATGTCAAAGGCATCTTGAAAAGTCTTCACTGATTCAGTGTTTCTGGTATGCTTTATCTTCTACTATTTCTCCTTCACACAATTCTAAACCAAATAAATAATATAGCCATTCTATACTAAGCGATATCTTCATAACTTACTACTACTTGTGGCACAGTTAAGCCAGTATCATCAGCAGTTTCTTCCAACACAAGCTGACATGCCTATGCTTCACTGAAACACCAGTCACCCCAGCTCTGAATAGAGTTTTGAAATGGGAAGTCTGAGCAATAATAAATGCTTTCCCTAACCTGTCCAGCGACGTCAGCTCCGCCGCAGCTATATATAACAGCTCAAGACCCACGCTCTGTAAGGCTTACTTCCTAGAAAGCAAAATGGAGCTCACTGCTTGGGTGGAAAGGTCGGAGAGAGGTGTGGCTTTAATATACACTTTTTGGTGGGCGGTAACGACCCGTCTACGCGCATATGGGGGTCACGTAGCTAAGCTAGCCAGACACCCTTTGCCGAGCCTCTCTACACGGGGCTTGGAATAGAGCAAACTAGATGCCTACTACTCTGTAAATTTGACATCGTAGCTACTATTCACTTCAGTGCTTTGTGATGGCTTTAGAGTCGGTCCTATAGTTTCAGAATTGGAGTGCTTACCTGTAGGTGTTGAAATAATTTCTGTGTGCAGCTCACAATTCATTTGGCTATTTCGATTGAAATTTGATAAGTGAGGTGACGTATGTATATTATTAATTTTATAACTGACTGATAATCTAGATCGTTCAACTTGCCAGCCAACTCGCCAGCATTGCTATAGGGTGCAATTGTTTTTTGTCTAATGGGGCTGCTACTCTATAATGTTTTTAGATTAAAATTTGGTTGTCAGGTATATTCTGTAGCCTTGAGCCCATGGTACAAGTCGGTTGCACCACTCAGTTTGGTTATTAGTATGGCATTTACATTACCCTTTGGTTTATGGCCATCCGGTAGTGTAAATCCCATACTGGCCTCCAACTCGTGATGTAACTTATATATATGCCGTATTTATTCCAATTATAGCACCGGTCGAATAACAGAACCATTCCATGGCAACATTTTTTTCAGTGTCCTATTTATGTATCAATCAAATATATGACAGTGTAAAATTTTTTTGTAGTGCTAAGCTAATAGAACAAGCATGCAGGCATTGAAGTTTCACAGTGGGTTGTTCCTTGTTACATGGCTTCTACCACGCAGGACTCGTGCAGTTTTCTTTGATATTGATTTGTAAGGAAGGAGTAAAGGACGAATGCTATTATGTCCCAACTTGTACGGCTTAATTGTCAAAAGTATTTGACTTTGTCCTATCTGCTAAGTACCGCCCTATTTTTCAAATGTCAACAATTTATTTATTTTTGCTTTTATAATCAACCTTTTTTTTTAATTAGAATTAATAGTTTTTGATGCTGTAATTAGAAAAAAAAACACGGTATATATCCATTTTTGTCACTTTGTTTGTTTGGTAAGGCTGTTATGGTCAAGACTTGGCCATAGAAAGAAGCTGAAGTGTGTGTAAAAAGCAAAGCTTATTGATGACTTTGACCAATTGCACAAGTTCATGGCAATTTTAATGATATTCATGATGAATTTATGGCTTGTCTCTGATTTTTCTTTGGAATCTATGCAACTATGGTTATAGGACTTAGCATGAATGTGCTGAACTTCCTTCCCGGCACAGTTTGTCTTGCCATTGTTGTTTACTATTATTGCTAAAAGCAGTATTCAGGTTCACTTGATGTAGTACTGTGAAATTGCAGTCATTAAACGAATTGATAATTTATAAGGCTTCATACAGCTGGTTCCCGCTTAAAAAAATTCCCCTTTATCAATCAGCTTCACTGAACATTAATACTTACCCACCTTACCTGACCAGTTTCCCCTATTTTTAGCACCAAAGCTAGCTATGATATGTCCGAGCCACAGGAGATAAGCTATGAACTGTCACGAATGTAATGCACACCTTCAAAGTTGTCAGGGAACACCACATAGAGATCTCACTCTGCTCCTCTACTCTCAACTTATTACTTGAAATTGACTACACATGGCTAGGTTTCTAGGCATATTGAATTGACATCTTTATATATATTTTTTCAAGGTGAACTCAATGATTAACTTTGTGGAGACCTTTTACCAGATCATTGAGTGGAATTTTAGCAATATATTTATGAATTGTTTTTGCTACATTCTTTTCATGCAGGGACTAGCCATCTTTGTGCGGTACCAGTGAAGGTGAAGTGACCTGGTGCTACAACGTTAGTATGGAGGGGGCCTAAGGAACTGATGCACCGGCGAGGTTGATTGTGTTCAACCACATCTTTGGTGGTGTAAATGACTAAATATTTTCATTTGTGTATTTATACATTGTCTCATAACTGTGAAGTCAAAGTAAAGAGCATTGCCAAAAAAAAAAAAATTAAAAATAAATAAATAAATAATAAATAATAATAAAAGCGACCTTTACTAATAACCAATGTACACATGAATTGGTAATGTTTAATTGGACAACAGGGTGAAACTTACCAAGGAAATTGTTGGGATTCATATTTGTCGCTTTGTCATGCACTTATTAGCTAACTCGTACATGGCATAGGTAAAATAGTAACTGAAGTTACTTGCTAATTTTTAAGGCCTCGTCATTAAGTGGCCACGACTATGATAAATGTATTCTGGCTAAGATTTATTTCCATGCAGCCTCCACTTATCTCCATAATAAGTAGTACCATCTTTTCGCTCGCCTAAAACCATTCGCAGCAAGGCTACCTTTTACTATGATAGTTCACATTGGCCAATCATGACAACCTTTACCTACTTCAACATTATTAGCCACTATCCTTTTCCTTATTATACTAGAATAGTAGCCGCGCTTCGCCAAAATGAGCTTGTCAGGAGGCATCAATGACCTTGGGTTTTTTATGTGCTACTTGATGAGATTAAATAGTTGGACATAATAGAATGGTATTACAAGTGAATAACACGTTTTGAACAGATATAGTCTTCATTCTTGTGGAAGTCATCCAGTACCAATTAAGAATTTATTTACTCAAACAAACAACTACAAAATAAGTTTATGTGAAATATAAGTTTACGAAAGGTTATTGGGGTGTTACAGTACACCCAGAAGTGTGTTGGCCGAACACCCCATATTTCAGAACACCCTTTTCTGAACAATATTTGAGTGTGGGTGTTACAGCACACCCTGTAGGTGTATCATTACACCTCAATTTATAGAGGTATTAAAGTACACCCCAGTAAGGGTGTAACGGAACACCCCGTTTTTTTACAGTGCATCTAATGCCGTACGATTTGTAACTTCTGTTGAGATGTTATTGGATATGCTTTCACTAATACTATTCATTTTGTGCTGAACTTTAGAATTGATCTCACTGATATATTGATTAGGCTTATGTCTTACAGCATTAGATTTTCATACACATGAAAGTTAGCTATACTTGGCAATTAATTAAATATATATCTAAGAAAATTTAAATTGCTAAATACTATAAATGATGGATTATTTTCTTTCATGAATGTAATTATATATTGAGGTCTATTCATTGGTATTGTAATGATAAAATAATAACTATTGATATTAGTTTTAATCTATCTGTTCTCCTACAAAATACATTATTATTTTATAATTATAATATACACATTTTTTTCTCATCAAACATGCTTTCAGAATAGGAATAAATGATTTTGCCACTCAACAACAAAGTTATCAAAGTATACTCATATTCTCCAGACTTACACTTAATATCTTACTTATACAAGAATTGAATGCGTAAATATTATGATTATTAAAATTATCATAGTCGCTCATGCATGTCTTTGAGTTGAAGGTGGTGCTAGATCTGACTGGTTACGTACACTCTGCGAGGAACTGGCTTTTCTTAATGTATGAGCTAGAGGATATAGATGGAAGTCTTTGTGACACTATTCTGCATGCCTTAATTAAGTACTTTGGACATTTTATCATTGACACTTACTATCTTCTTAGAATGGTTCTCTAACTCTTAAAACACTTCTAACATATTCTCAAGCTACTCTTCGTCATCAGTAAACTGTACTACTGTGAACATTTCAAGGCATTACACATTCCCACCCCCCTTTATTTCCCATCAGGATTGTAAAAGAATATGGCCCCAGGAAACCCCTAGTTGACTATCTAAATCAGGAATCTAGTCTAAGAAGTAGATCCAGATTATTTTTATAGTTTCTCAAAGTACTACATAAGCATTGAAGAATTTTCCATAGAAATTATATCGCTTATTTGTTGTAATCTTATTCAGGTATAAAGCAGTAGCTATTACTACAAAATCTAAGCTAAAAATTTTGCTGCCACATACTCAGTATAGTTGAGCAAACCATTGTTTCAAATTTGTTCGTTTTTAAAGACAACAAGGCCAAGCATAAAGTTTTGGTAGAGTCTCTAGAGCGCATGTCTGAAACGCTATCCATTCCGATAAAACGGGACGCTACGCTATTGCAATTCAGTCTGTGAATTATCAGTATTGGTGGTGTGTTGATGACTATTGAAAGGTGTTTGAGGAACTTTCATTGGTTATATTTCTAATAATCAATTTAACATTAAACATTGCTGTGTAACATATTCAGGGATCTCTGCTCATGGATGAACGGACGAGTGGAAGCTGATATGACAAGAGATATTGTAGCGCTTCAGCAAAAGGAGGTAATCTATAACAAATAATACTAAATATCTCTCATACCCTAGTCTTCATTAGCCAAACTATTGAACTATGATAGGCTATAACCTTGCTACGACTCATTGATGATAGGCAAAGGTTTCAAAATAAATTAATGTTGTTATTGATAAATAATACTTTATTTGGGGCCAAAGTGCGCCGTGCTCTAGAACTAGTCATGGGATGGAATAAGGGAATGCACCACAAATTATGGACTTCAGGTAAGTAGAACTTGAATTTCAAAAGAAGCCCAGGTAAGAGCAGGTATTTAAATTTCGTATAGGAGTGTGTTGTACTACTAGGAGAATCGCAGACGTGCTTAAGAGTATATAGTGAACATCACCATTTTATTTACAAATTGTATTCATTCTAGGATGAAATTCAGACACTGAAGGCTGACCTAACAAATAAATTAGGGCTTTGCTATTCTCTACTTCCATAGTACAAACTTGAACATGCGAGCAATCAGTAGTCAATTGTTCTGTAGTATAATCTGTACACTTACAAGTTTATTTATACGTGTACATTTATTATTTTATTCTAATAGAAGCTGCTAGCTGATGCTGGATAAAAATCATTGCTCAAAGCTAGAACAGGCACTCGTGGTCGAGTAAATGATGATTAATTCATAGATAATCAATGTAGAGGACTTGAAAGAAAAAACCTGGCATTAAACAGAAAGGTAACTCAAGCAGAAGAAAGGATGTAACATTGCATAGTTAGAAAAGAAAATGCAAGAAAAAGTTTTTACTGATTTTATAACTTCAATTAAATAAATGAAATTTAATTTAATTGTATCCTGGATAATGGAAAAAGAACAATTGTGAGAAATCCAAGTGACTTTGCAGAATGAACATATATTGAAACAATGGATATATACGAACAATGAAAGCCTAAAAAAAAAATTAGAAAGTTTATGTTAAGGAACTTGACAATAACAATAATGCACTGGAATAAGTAGCAAGTGGCCATCATAACATGTAAAATAGCTATTACAGTATGGTAGCAATAAATCAGAGGTTCATATGACAACACTTTATTATAGTGGATGGTGGGCAAAGACTGTTTGTCTAAACTGACATAAATTAGCTTATAATAGTTTTGCTAAAGAAGCTCGCATTCTTCTTGACAGGTAATGATTGGATCTGTAGTGTATTAAAAATAATGAGGAACATTTAATGCTTAGACATAGTGCTCTGTAGTTGCAATGAGCCTAAACGATTATGTATTTCTTCTGTCCATTTGCTGATTTAGTTATTTTTGGCAAAAGATAAATCTCTGACTCATACAATAAATAAGAGATTAAAAGAACCAATCTTCAAGAATTAGACACAGTGACTTAAGTTATAGTAATGACCAGAAGGGAACATGACACAAAATTTAAAGGAGAAGTGCAGATCTGCGGCTGAATGCCACCATGAATATGTCTGGTGTTTAAGAATGTGTTTAAAAACTTCTCATTCTGTTTGGTGAGATGAACATTAGAAGTACTCTATAGTACTTTAAAGAATACACTAAAAGGTAAAATATAACGAGCAAGAGTAAAAGGTTGTTATGTTATTTTTCAGGCCTATTTAGGAGGAAATTCTGGACCGAAACATTCTATTGTGCACCATAATACTCTCAGCACTGCTGAAGCACTTCAGAAGAGTTACTACAAGTTATAAGAAATTTAAAAAACACTGCTTATTGTGAAAGATCAGAAGTTTGGATGGTATAACTTTCTTACCTAATACATTTGGTTTCAAATTTAAATCTTAACTAATAAGCACTACAAAAGTATAATTTTAACATGCTCCAGATACTTAACAATTATATACTTGGCCACACTGTGCAAGTGGCCTCCATTACATCTGCCAAGCCAAACTCTTGCCAAACTAAACAAGTGAGGACTAGCTAAATACCTTCAGATTTATTTGAGGATCTTATTAAGGTCAGCAATGACTTCCTCTATAGCTAAGGTGTGTGACACTTATGTTTGCAAAAACAAGCTTACTTTTGAAACAGCTTATACATTGAGTTGATTAATTCGCTGGAAGGCAGTAATTATGAATAACTATATAGAAGATCACTGTTACAACAAAGGCAATGGAATGCTTTCAAAGGTTTGTATTAAATTTCAATATTGATGAAAGTTATTTAGCAAACAAATAGAGATCATAATAATCTTCACAAAGCTGAAAAGTGAACTACAAAATTGCTTTTAGGAGCAACGACTACAAAAACATTTAAATCACTATCATCGAAAACAGAGTAGGAACTGAAGGTGATAACTAAACTGTAAATACACCAGCCATAAATATAATAAGTACAATATTTGATGAATATCTACATAGTTTCAAACAACTAAAGTTTATAAGGTAAGAGAGATGAAAACACATCGGAATTGATAGTTTTGCCTACGGTTAGAAAAATAGAATAGATTATTAAAAAAAATCAATAGTATCATTGCAGGAAGTGGTAGTATCTGACGGTTCGGTTGTTCAGAAATGAAAGCTAAATGAATTTTATTTAATTTTTATAACTACAGAAACTAAAATGCAATCACCAATCGTTGGCTATTATATCATTGCCTAGATTCTTCTTACACATTTCTCAAAAGTTTCTCTTGCTGTGTTGATTTCCTCTACAGTTCCTTTCTTGTTGTCCAATGCTAATGTCAGGAATTCGTCTGAGGCATACTCGACTATATCTTGGTTTTATTGGTAAACTATATCGGTTCAATTTCCATTCTAAGAGTCTGATTTCTTTATAGAAATTTTTACAGAGACACTCTGTCTCTAAATATTCCCACACACATTGCTTTAGTAACTTTACTTTCTCTTAATTCTTTCCAATAAAGCTTTTATATACGTCCGATAAACTTCAGATACATTCATGGCATACTTTATATTTTTCATCATTATCTGAAGTTTTTGATGACGGTGGTGTTGAGTCTCTTGAGATTCTTTAAATAGAACTCCATTAACTTCATGTGATGATTGGGCTTCCTCCATTAATTTTTTCAGTAGTTACTACATTTTGTAATAGTAGTGAGTTTTAGTTTATTATCTATTAACAAATCAACTATATAAAGAGCTCAACTAGCTTTCAAATTATGTTATCTTTTACAATGTCATTGATGTTGCTGTGGAGAATCTGCTTCTGTCTAAGATTGGCAGGGCAAATCTCTCTCACACCTCCTGGTACAGCAGTTAAGCAGTCGCTGCCACCTGACTTCTGTAGCAATGTGTTTTGCTGTAAATGCCGACCTATAGCTACCCTTCACTGTAATCTCTCAAGAATCAGACGAAGTGCAGATTTTGGAGTAAATAATATACAGTAGCAAATACAGACACAAGGGTTGCGCGAACATATACAGAGTATCTTTTGCATGAGCAAACATCAACCTATTTATGAAGTGTGTTGCTCATGCTCACAAAACTTAAAATGGCATGATTCACAAATAATGAGTTTAATGGGTTTCCATTAGCTAATGCAAAATGAATTAAGTTACTTGTTTGTCATGACAATGTTCTTTGTTGTGGAGTGACACTGCTGTTGAGATGGTGGTACTCCACAGTTGTGATATCCCTTCCCAGAATTGTGTATAGTGCTGCTGTATGGTCTTTAATTGATAATAATTTAACTCATGTAAATTAACATAATAACAAACCTTTTAAATGTCAAATGCTTCTTTTCTTTTTTCACTATATTAATTTTAATTCACCTTCAGTGAAGTAATGCACAACTGATCTTGTAAATACAGTAATTGAACATGCTAATCATATTGATATACAAATAAACATATTTATTCTTTCTCAGTTCGTTTTATGTTGTAAGAAAGATTACGTATTAGTTATTCTTGAAGTCAACATGGAACAATAGTATACGCATGTGCTTCCATTAAACTTTAAAGATAAACAAGTATAATAAGTGAATACATACAGTAGAGTAAAAACAATTACCATTTTTATGAAACGAATAAATAAAATACATGCTGGCCATATCAAATGTTATTTAACTTAAGGCATACAATTGTGGGTTTTCCCTTTTAGTTTAAACTTAATACTGGGCATACATATGTTTTATTCACTTTAAGGCTTACACATTGCCCCATCAGAAGCTATTGAAAAGGAGCTAAAATGTGGGCAGTAGCAATTTCAAAATAATATTGTCACAAAACTGGTAAGATACATTATAATGACTGTAAGATAAAGTGACTCTGCCAGAACAAAATTTAAAAATAATTTGAGTTGTTGTTTTTTACTTTAATTGCAGTTTTTTTTTAAATCTGGTTATTTTCTCATGTTTCTTGCAGCTTGTTGTCCTAATGCATTAGAACCTAGAGTCTGATGTTATAAACTGAAAGTAGATACAACAAATAGTGTTGTAAAGAAACACTTACAAATAATTATATATAATGACAACGTTAAATGTGATTTAAACAAATTACCAGCCATGGTGAGATGGATCCCCTCCTCCAAGACCCCCTGGGTGTCCCTTCACCAAGGATCAGCAGGAGTGGCTACAGGGCCGAGGCCTCCCTGTAAGTCTACCACCAACTGGTGTGCCACCAGGGAGTGCTACTCTGTCAGAGGTATACATCTGAAGCCAATGTTACATATAGATAACCACGCAAGTGGCTGATCATTACTGTAGTGTTATGTGGCTATATGCTTTGCTTTTGCTGCAAGGAAAGATCTTTCTTAGACCAGACACTATGGAAGAAGCTGAGCCGAAAGAGCATATTATAATTTCAATGGTATTCTACCAATTTCATATGGAGTATCAAAACAGCCTACCACCATGCAAAAAGTAGAGAATACTGATGTGTATTGGGAAGTGTATAGCACTAGAATAATTGAGTTATACTCACATGTGTATTTCAGTGGTATACACATATGTAAATGATATGTATTCTAAAGTAATCCTTTTATTATACTAACAATATGTATTCATGTAGTATAGCTACTCATACTTACCACATGTGTATATCACTGAAATAACATTGTTATATTCAAGCATGTATACTTGACTTATAGCACGGAAATACATCATGCGTATTACAAAGTTATAGCATTGTTATAATCAGGTGTGTATACTTGAATTATAGCACGCAAATACATCATGCGTATTACAAAGTTATAGCATTGTTATAATCAGGTGTGTATACTTGAATTATAGCACGCAAATACATCATGTGTATTACAAAGTTATAGCATTGTTATAATCAGGTGTGTATACTTGAATTATAGCACGCAAATACATCATGTGTATTACAAAATTATAGCATTGTTATACTTGAGTGTTGATACTTCTAGTATACACGTATACACACTCGTGTATTACTCAGTAATCCTCCTGTTTTAACAGTACATTTATTCTAGTGGTATACACCACACAAAAATGTGCATATATCAGTAGTATAACACTATGCCTTAAATATTTGACACACAAAGCATCAAATTTTAGTGGGTCTATCTTTATTCTTCATTCATTCACTCGTTCCTCTTATTTATGTATTCATTTAAATATTTATTTATTTATTTATTTATTTGTCTATGCTTGTATTTATGTATTTATTTTATTTTATTTATTTATTCATTTAATTGTTTTATTTATTCATTTAAATATTTTTATTTATTTTTATTAATTTGATTTCTATGCTCATGTATTTTAACTTATTTTTATTTATTTTATTCAATAAATAAATACTAAGGATTAGGTGGTGATCGTTCCCATGATAGAGGCACAGTTTCCTCGCTGCACAGCCACTTAGAGATGCTGGAAAGGATAGTCTCTAGCCCATGGGTCTCCTGTCTGCACCACTATGCCGATGTCCCACATCCTTCAACAAGCCATAGACGTTTGACTCACAGCACCCACGGTCTCAATTACTTATTCAATTACTAATTAGTTATTTATCTTTCATAAAATTATTTTTATTTCATTTTATTCATTCTTTATTTCTTAATTTATATTTTAGCAAATAGCTAAATAAATTATACAAATAAACTAATCATAAAATATAATAATAGTAGTAACTTATTCATCATATTTATTCATTAATTAGATAAAATAGTAAATATAAATTAATATAAACTAATTAAAAAAATAATAATAATAAATGAATAAATAAATAAAATAATAGTAGTTGTAGCTAATAATAATAGCTAATATAATAATAATAATAATAATAATAATAATAATCTGTGACCTTTGGAGAGAGGCGAGATAATAATAAATGATAATAATAATAATAATAATAAATAAATAAATTGAGTGTATTTCATTCCAACAACCTTTTCAGTAAAATAGGTAAGTTGAAAGACACTTTACCTAACCAAGGTTAAGTGGTTTGGCATCGTCACGAACAATAACGCCTTTTACAACCGTAGCCCTTTAGCCAGAGCTCTCCTTTACCAAACGCAAACGAGCGTTCGGTAAAGGGTATGGCCTGGCTAGCATTAAAGCTCACGTTTAATCTGCAAGAAATGTTATTTCCTTACTCTGAGTGTCCATTCGACCTCTTCCGCTTAGTTGGCACTGAACTTCCCGATGTATAGGAAGCTCGATAAGGCGAAGCACAAGACTGGGCTATTGTTTGTGGAGTATTTCAGGATGCATTGCCAAGAGTGTTTTTTTTGGACCCAATATGCTCATCTTCTATGTTCTAACCATGCTGAATTGCTGTGTGAGCAGGGTGCAAACAGTTGCGTTTATTTGCAAACAGTGCTGCTATACAGCTGGACCTTAAACCAAAGGACTGGAAGGTAATTTTTAAGTGTTAGTATCCTAAATATAATCTCATGAGGTAGTAGTCTGGCATAGCCAGACCCACGTAGCACGCAAAGTGCGCGGAGGGTCTGGGGACATGGCCATACCAAATTTGTTCTGGAGGAATGAGGAAGTAGTGAGTGTCCCACCTCCTTTATATCTGAATTTCTACCACAAATTAGCTATGATTGCTAAACCTAGCTTTGGAAAGGGTGGCTGATATGCACAGGAATTTCTATTCCAGTAATTTGCTAACGGTAATTGACCGCCGTAATATATGTGTGTCAGAACAAATTTGGTATGGCCATGTCCCCAGACCCATTCCCAGCATAGCGGTTTGGTACAGGGTCTGGCTACGCCGGACTACATGAGCTGGTGATGTATGTTTTGGATATGAAACATAGCCACATCCTAATTCCATAGTTGTGGTGTGCAATAATTAGATTCTCATTACTATGCTAAGAAAATAAGGCGACTTGTAGATAGTTCTTGTTCCCATAGAACACTACAAGAAAAGAACCTTTGCTCACAATATTCTCCCCTTCTCCCTTCCCACCACCTCTTCCTTTCCTTCACCTTACCCTTCCTGAAGTCAGAGTGAAGAAGTTTTATTAGTGTTTGAACTGTGGTCTGTAGGACTTCTGTCAATGGTGTAATGTCTGCTGCGAGTATGTTCTATACTACCTAGTTTTAATCAGCCTTTTTTTTTTAAGTACAAGAATGAAAAATGTTACTGAACGACATATCTGCTATGAAATATATTTGATATAATATCAATCATGATCAAATGTTATACTAAATCAAGTCTAAGTTGACACAGTTTGTTGTTGTTTTTTTGTTTTGTTTTTTGTTTTTGGTCGGATAATGTATGTGACATATCAGGTTTTAAGTTTTGGCTAAGAAGTTTTGGATGATCATTTGGATGAGCAAAAGAAAGCCACATTGTTATGGAGAAGTCTGTTCTATATCTAAATCTATATGTGTGTATTTAGATGATCATTTATGCGAATGGCAACATTCTTATTGTCCCTGTGTTCCATCCAACACGTATTCTGAAGTTATGATACTCACTGGCCAGCCTCTCCTCAGTTCCCCTAGTGGTCATTCTCATGTGACTTGTGATTGGGCTGAAGCACTTTTGTTGGAATGTTGAGTTTCCCTGAAGGACTATTTCAGATGTCCATATTGAGTAGAAGAGGTTTATCCATGGTTAGGTACATTTTACTGGCCTTTGATGTTGTTTTTGTTAGTTTGTTGTTGTTTGTTGTTTTGTTTTCTGGGTGGGGGGAAGGAGGGGGTTATTTATTCTTCTGTTTGTTGTTGGTTGTTTTTTGTTGTTTCTTGTTTTGTTTGTTTTTTGTTTTGTATTTTGGAGGAATAAAGTAAAGTACATTGAGAAATAATGGTATCCACATATATTTGACTTAGACAAGGTATGTAATTAACCCTCAGCCTGCGTGTGCGAGAGGGATATTGTAGCCGTCCTGTCTTTCAATCTGTCTGTCTGTCATTTTGGAGATTACTGACAATTAAATGTTGTTTTGAGTTACTTGAACAACTATTTAGACCTTTTATTATGCTAGTTTTAGTTAATTTCAGGCACTAGCTTTTGTTGGTGATTGCCCCTTTCGTCACTTTGTAATCATGTGAGCTAATGATTCTTGCAGTATATGATAGTTTTGCTTCACGATATCAAGTTAGCATAACGTTTGAATTGAATGGGACTTTTCCCTAGATGTTTCCCTTGAGTACCTTAAGTGTTTCCTCATCACATGATGCATATTGAACATTCCAGCATGGCCAGGAATTGTACAGAACTACATTCATGCACGTTGAAGCATTCCGTATTGAGCGTTCAAGGGAGAATATTGAAAGCTCGCATGATGCGAAAATAGTCAGTGGTCTAATGACAATAAATATATGTATGTATATGTAGGTTACATAATTGCGTGGATGTCGATACTGGATTTACACAACTGAAGGCCAGAGGCCCGAAGATAGTGTAAGTCACTTACTGACCAAACGCAGAGTGGTACAACGTCATGACTCTAGGCTATAGGAAAAGCATAAAACTAATCGTGATTGGACAATTCACTTGTTCACTTCGTAGCAGGTGAGTATGAAATATAGCATTGTGAATTAAGCAATCTGATTGGATAGTTAGAATGTACCATTAATACAAATACATCCATACAGAGAGAGAGAGAGGGAGGTAAACTTGCTCAAGCTTCACATACACACACACCCCACCCAGAAAAAATCTCTAGATATAACCCTGGTAAGTGTGCAAGCATCATAATTTTATTAAACTGACATTCTTAATAGAGAGCAGCTATATATAGTAACGTGTGTGGTACACCGAGATAGGCATTGGAGGAACAAGAAATGTTACTTGTTGGCATATGTACCGTACCAAGGGGTGGGGAGATGGTTAGGTTATGTACCAGAAGTGATAATTACTAGTGATATACTATAGATTTAAATATTTTTCGTAGAAAGTATAAATGTGGGGGGGGAGGGCTTGAATATTTTTTTACCCAAATAGATTGTTATTTATTTTTACTTGTGTTTAATATTAAGGAATGGTAGAAGGTCTTGATGTCTGTGAAGAAGCTTATTGTATTAATAATCAACAGTTGCAGTTTTTCCAGTCGACTTCTAGAAGAAGACAATTCTTGTTGAAGCAGATGTTGGTAAGTGGGTGAGACATTTAATGTATGTGTGTTAATACTCTTATGTTTTCCGATGTACTGTGTGTGTGTGTGTGTGTGTGTGTGTTGTGTACAACACAACAGAACTCTTGTAATTGGGACCAAGTAGGGTTCACTAGTGGGGGGAGGGGAGGAATAGTTTTTCCCAACTTTGTAGTTTGCTATTGAGGCAATTTTATAGCAATTAATAATTGTTTTGCTACTGCCCAAGTTCCACCCCTCCCCCCTCCTCTTCCCATAATTAATCCCTGGGCAACATCATATTAATCTTATTATAAAGTTGTGCCAGCTGTAGCCATTCTTTTGCTTGTACTGCAGATTGGAGGAGTGGAATTATCACCAAGATGGTTGGCTATATGTGGGAGGGGTGGAATCATTGTTGTGTGGGTGTGGTCATTGACATGGTCAAATTATAGGTGTGGTCTGTGTGGGTGTACTACTGTGGTAAGTGCGGTCATGGGGCATGGGGGTGGGGGGAGTGTGGCAATGTTTTAGATTATTGCCTAGTAGAATTGTAGGTGTGGTCATTGCTAAGGTCATTAATGATTGTTGTCATGTGTGGGAGTATTGCCATGGTGGGCATGGTCATATGCAGGTGTTTTGCTATGGTGGGTGTGGCAATGTGTTGGAGTGTTGCCAAATGAAATTTTAGGTAGGCAGAAGTCAACATTTTAAAGGCAGGGCTTCATACAGAGGGGGGTGGCCCTGGAATTCCACCTCCCAAGAAATCTGAATTTTTAATTATAATTATAAATGGTAACTCAGAGCAAATTCTTTTTTTATTATTAAAAAATGTAAAACCAAAGCACAATTCTTCTACTTTTTTGTTTGAAAATCTCTAGAACTTCATCCAAGTTTACAGCCGAAAGTTCAGGGCCTCAATGGCAATTCTTACGAGCTGATGAAGGTTTTAGTCAGTGATACTGCTGCGTATACGGGTCTTAATGAGCTTCATATGTAGCTGGAAGATCTTTCAACTGATGCTGTTCCAAGGAAGGATGAGGAGTGTATTCAAAAGTTTAAATGTTTCTGAAAAAATCCCCGTATACCTCTGAATTTTAACAGTGGATAAAGCAGCTAATATTAGCATTACCCCCCCCCCCCCCCCAGAAAAAAATCCTGTATGGAGCCCTGAAAGGGGTTTGTCATTTTCAGGAAATTGATGAGTATTTGGAGTAAATTTCTCCACTAAGATTACAACAACTTTGGAAGGGAGGAGGCAGGAGCCTAAACCCCTTACAATTGGCTAAAAATCCATGTCTACTGCATTGTAGAACATGTTATCACTTGTGGTGGTTTTAAAATATTCCGTGAAGTGACTCACTTATGTAATTTTATTTTTGAAGTAGCTTCAGCTGGTAATTCCTCTGTGTAATTGAAAAGTTATGATAGTCTTTGTAGCCACATGACTGGTCCACCCAATGATAGTGAGTGTTCATTACTCCTGCGAAACACTCTGAAGTCTAACCCTCCAAACCCCCTCCCCCTCTCCTACCAACACACAACACACGGACACTACACACACACACACACACATGCACACGCATACACACACGCACGCACATGCATACACACGCATACACACACGCTTGTAACTTGTAATTCCGCTGCCGTCCTACGGTCACGCGGTCCCTATAGGGGGACTTCAAGCATCCTGCTAGTTCCTCAGCATCACTGTCTATCACTGTGACATCTGTGGACTGCTAATCCTCCACGACTGCCAAACCATCTGTTGCACACGCATACACACACGCATGCACACATGCATATACACACATACACATACACACATGTAATACTCAAGTGGACACTACACAGACTCACACACATGCACACTTCTATGAGCTGCAGACTATAAAAGTTAATCAATTATGTCATTTGTACACTCATCTCATTCGTTTATTTTATTTTTATGTCACCCATGCCTAATTACTTGCTGAGTCATGCTCAATAAGGGGTCACGTGAGGGTCGTGTTGTTTGAGTTGATTTGAATGATAAATTGAATGAACTGTCTAATAAGTCCTCCTAACTAGCCTCAGTCGTACCGCTTACTACTTGGCGCTCCATTATACGCCTACTTGGC
>WLWD01005112.1_pt1 | contig 28772 bp, 13 predicted proteins | sample 6712731 | NCBI WGS metagenome assembly WLWD01 (sample SAMN12718690, study PRJNA576275) | sponge metagenome | isolation source: marine sponge | host: Mycale hentscheli | place: New Zealand: South Island, Marlborough, Capsize Point | collected 2014-11-01
GATATCATTTTGTATTCTACCCGTAATACATCAGCTATAGTTCAGCTAAGAAATGGAACACAATATAACATTACATTGGATACAAATATTTGTGAGGGATTTGCATCTAGTTTCATAATAGGTGAGGATATGCTAATTATGAGGATTCACCTAAAAAAAGGAACATTCATGTTTTTACGATTATTGTATAATGGCAAAGATGATTGGTAAAAACAATCATATAATAATAATAACTTAATATTCAAAACTCTTAACTTTTACAATTATATTAAGCATACAGATCAATGTGTTAGTGACATAATAAGTATACATGTTTGAGTGAATTTGTGTAGTTAATATTATTCACAAATAATGTTGTGTTATTAAACAGCATGTTTTCTTGAGTGAAATTTCAAACCCCATGTCAAAGATAACTTTGTAAAATGCTAGAATAATTTAATAAACACTTTCAATGTTTGTGTCAACATCCACCCCATGCATGTACACTTAAAAAAAACATTATCCTTAGCTAGGTACTTGGTTTAAGACACCCTATCTATCTTAACAAGATTATTTCACCACTCAGTCCAATTACATAATATTACTATTAGAGAGTTTTCCCATATGCTATATTATAATTAGTGTAATCAGTATGTAATATTTTGATAAAATTGAGAAAATCCTCCACTAAGCAATTATCGGTAAGAAGTCAGATATCTTAAAATTATTTTTGTTTGTGTGTTTTGTATGTTTTGGCCTTACAATTATTTTTTAGAAGAATGTGTTTTCCTTGAATCTTTCCCAACTACAAGCACATATTATGTTTTGCAACAAAATGGTACTCTTAAAGCTAACGTAAACTGTGAAGGAAGAAATCTGAGCTTCTTGTGTGCAAACAATGGAGAATGGACAACCTCTACTGATTACTTCAATTTCAATGGTAGCTAAACAATACATTATTATTATGGACAAATTAATGATATACCTTTAATGCTATTATATTATATAGGATTTGAGTTCAGGAGATGTTTGCCTACGTCTAACCATACCGAACTCTTAGTGAGTCAATAAGTTGTAATGGTGTTAGAAATATAAACTACAATTCCCTTTCTTCTCTCTCTAATACCCTACTAATCATGTTCTCCTAGCTACCAAGGTGCATCCTGAAGTTATAAAGGCTAGTAACAATATTGGTGAAATACAGGTAAAACAGGACAAGATATCCACCAAGGAGTGAGCAGGCTATCTAACAGCCTATATAAAAAGATATATATATACACACAACATGCTCACTAAATATATGATTACTACTTAGAAAGAGAAGTATGTATATACACTGTTAGCTACAACATTGAAAGTGTGAAATACATAATAGCACTAAGTCAGCCTATTTTCTTGGCAGTGTTTCACAGCTTGATAATGATCAATATTTGTTGTTGTTTTTAATTTCAATCAGGTATTTTAATTACCTTTTCTATTACTATTCCTAGAAAAGTCATGAATAAGCCTCATCAACATGTCTGGTAGAAGTGAAAGTTAATTTTGCTATTATTAATAAGTGATGAGTTAGTGAATAATTGAAACTAAAGTCTTCTTAATGGCACTCTTTAAAATGTGTTCCATACTCTATCAAAACATCAGCTAACATTGTAAATCCCCAATGCTTTCATTGTTGATGTAGTCAATAAAATTGTGTTATCTTAAGTTCAAAGGTAAAACAAATTATTTCAATTTTTTAAAATAATTTAAAATGTTCAGGTAAGCAATACTTTAGAGACTACGCTGCCTCATCAAAATGTTCAAGTGTTGAGAAAAACTTCTGAATGTGTACCTGTGACTGCCAGCATTTCTACATTGGCAATATTTTTAATGGCACTCATTGGAATTGTTGCATTCTTGTGGGGCATGCTCATGGGAAGAAAATACAAGCGTAGTGAGTCAATAACAAGGATGGATGAAAAGATTACTGGACCCATTTATGAAGAAGTTTCACACCCACAGAAGCAATCAGCCATAACAATATCATTCAATGCTGCATATGGAGATACTGAAGAATTTAAAAGTGTCTTAACTGATCAGAATTAAAGTTTTTGTATTAATTTGATAAAAATGCATTTTATACACTTTTACCTCGAATGTATGAAGAGTCTATAAGTCATGATGTGCATAAGAGTGTGGAAGGAAGGAATGAGTAACCTATTAGAGTATAATTATCTGATCTTGTGAGATTTTCAGTCTTATCATCCTAATCACTTTTTTTAAAATCAAATGTACCTCCTATTACACATGCATGGTTTAATTTACTATGGAATTCAGGAGAGGGGGATCCTAAACTTCTGTGTTTCACCCCCTCCCCCCTTCCCCTTCCCAAACCAAAGTGCAGCAACATTTGAATGGTGTGTGTAGTGGGGGGACTCAACTATATTAGGTTATTAAATTCAACAATAAGCCACTCATATTCATCTAAGCTATGACAATCCATGCTTGCTAAGAAAAGACAGGCCAAATATTTTTAGTCAGTACCTCAAACAGACTTCAATCCTGTCTTAGTCTATTAGATCAACTGATCTGATTTTGGGATGAATTGTGTTGGTTTGACAGTAGAAAACTGCAGATGGTGTCACTGTGGTTGATAGTGTTGCAACTGAATGATGTTGCTGCAATGCTATGGATGGTATCACTGCTGTGAATACATAGTACGTAGTTATATTAGCAGCTCTGGTAATATACAGAAACTGATGATATAGGCTAATACAGGAATGATTCTAGCAGTACCTACAACACATCTACTAACTAATGCCTTAGACTTTTATGCATGCAGTTAGTTAGTCTGGCTAGCCAGACTAGCAATTAATATGAATGAAGTCATGCAGTCTACTAGTGATCACACAATAAGTGACTAATGGTGAGGTAATGTCAATCGTGATTGTGTCCACTGCTATTAGGTGATCGTAGTAACAAATACTATAACTTTCTGTTTTCCAGTTAAATTGGTAGGGTATAGAGCGCGCCAAACTTTGGCACCAAATTCTTAATTGATGCCTGTATTGTGTTGTACAAAGATAAGAATGGTTTAACTACGTCATAGTGGATGTGTAATATCATCTAAGTATAAGTGTTAATGGCTGGAATATAATTGGAGACTAGCAAAATGGTGTAGTAAATTAATTGTTGCATTTTAATCAACAATAAATCTTGTTATAATAGCTAGCTATTTGTTTCGTTGTGTAACATAATGAGTAGAATTATACAATTGTACTCCCACATTCTTCCACCACACTGGATGCACTATAGTAACTGCTTGAAGTTCCTGTATCCTCACAGCTGCAACATCATTACATATTAGGTATTATGAACCAAAAAATAAAAATAATAATAATAATAAAAAGTATAACAATAGCGATCAATAAATTTTGTTATTAATATTTTTTTCATGTATTTCAAATTTTATTGCATTGAAATTTCATTATAAAAAGCATATTAGTTGTTTGAGTTACTGTGAGAAATGAATATGACTTGCACCAGTGTTATAATAACATAGGACTCAAGAATTATTAGGAAATATTTTGTACCAACATTTGAGTATTTCCTGTTAAAAAAGAAAGTTCAAGTATAAATTATTCTCACGGCTTGAATGCTATTTTTAACAAATGGAGAAAAATAAAGAAAAAAGAGCGGGCTACACGACAGGAAAAAAAGAGTGCGGTGACACACTATACATGGTTTGTTGCTTACTTTTGGGAGCTTAGCTAAGTGGCTAGTGCACTTAGTGAAACAAATGTAAACGAGTTCCTATTGCTTTACTGTAAATCTTCTGAAAGCCCTCTCTTTGTACATCCTAGTTAACCCCTTGCTGAGTTGCTAGAAAACTTTAGACTTGCTAGTGTAGCTACATGAGAGGTATAGAGTAGAACCTTATAGTGGATTAGTAATAGCAAATGGGAATGCATAAGGTATATTGATAAAGCTTCAACCCTATGATTTGCATAAAGTTGAGAAAGAATACTAAGCGTTTTGATGGATGTGGCAGGCTCTCAACTGAAGTTCACTAAATTACAGTTTTCAAAAGCAGAGATAAAGCAAACTGAATTTTTGGACCAGAGATGTCATTAAACAGTTATGTAGCTATATTTTCCATCTGTAATCCTAGATAATAAAGTCAATACAATAATTGGAGTGTGCAGGTGTAATAGGATAATAATATGGCATTGTGATTGTCTATTATTCACACTTTGTTTGTGAGTAGTACAATGGTTACTAAAGCAATCTGAGGCCATTCTGAAGGAGTATATTGCTTCCTTGAAATGGTTTAAATTTATAATGTTTGTCATGTACATTCTAGTTGTGTAAAGACATAATATCCTTTAGCTAAAATATTAGAGGAACAACATTTTTTTAATTGATAAGCATAAATTGCTAATAATGATATTCATTGTTACACTACAATACATAAGGCTAGATTATTTTTAGTTGATGAAGTGAAAGTTGCTTTAACATGTATATAATAATACGCTTGCATGTCAGTAACAACGACGACGACTGACGGTGTGTGTATTCATATTAAGAACTTCTAGCATATACTTTTTGTAATAATATATTTAGCAATGATAATTATTATAAAAAATAGTAGAAATTCTTAGTATAGGGCCTAACTTTTAGTCATTGTATTATGTGTGTGTTATTACAATAGCTATAAAGATTAGTGACTACTAAAACTTAAAAGAGAATATTGTGTTAGCAGAACAGCATGCAAACAGCACATTCTACAGGAACAGGTCATATTTTAATGACCTTAATACACACCACCATCACTTGCCAAACTAACTTTCAGTCAATTTCAGTTCACAAGAGATTTGACACTGAATGGTATGAAATACTGTTATTGGATTTTTTTTTCTTTATTTAATATCTCTCATAATAATGCTAGCTATTATTGAAAATCATCAAATTAACAAATGATTATCCTAATTAAAATAGTTTTAAAATTGAATCTCATTAATCTAAGACTTATCTCTGAGAGCTTAGTTGACTTAGTTGTGAAAGTATAGCAATTTGCGTGTGATATTATGTTTAATAGTTGACTTTTTGGGAGTTAAAACAGTTGAAATTGACTCCTTTGTACACAGAAGATTTATACACAATTGAATGTAGAGTCCACTTCTATCTCAATTGCCACAGTTTTACTTCCTCAATATTTGATCTCCTGCTTGTCAAGATGTCATGGTGAGGATATGCTAATTATAACAAGGAATAATTCAGTTTTTACAATTATTATATAGGAGCAGAGATGATTGGTAATAACATTCATATAATAATAATAATGTAATATTCTAAATTCTAAACTTTTACAATTACATTAGGCATACAGATCAATGTGTTAGTGACATAATAAGTATACATGTTTGTGTAGTTAATTATAAATTCACAAATAAATGTAGTGTTATTAAACAGCATGTTATTCTTGAGTGAAATTTCACACATGATGTCAAAGATAGACTTTGTAAAATGCTAGAATAATAAACACTTTCAAAGTTTGTGTCAACATCAACCGCATAATAATATGTACACTAAAAAAATACACATCATACTTAGTGAGGTACTTTGTTTGAGGCACCTTATCTAGCTTAACAATATTATTTCACCACTCTATCTAGTAACATAATATTACTATTAGAGAGTTCTTCCAAATTCTATGTATTTAGAGTAATTGGTATGTAGTATTTTGATAATATTGAGAAAATCTTCCACTAAGCAATAATCGGTAAGAAATCAGATATCTTAAAATTAGTTTTGTTTGTGTATTTTGTATGTTTTGGCTTTACAATAATTTTCAGGAGAATGTGTTTTCCTTGAATTTTTCCCAACTACGAGCACATATTATGTTTTGCAACAAAATGGTACTCAAAGCTGACGTAAACTGTGAAGGAAGAAATCTGAGTTCTTGTGTGCAAACAATGGAGAATGGACCACCTCTACTAATTACTTAATAGGATTTGAGTTCAGAAGATGTTCACCTATGTCTAGCAGCACTGAACTCTTAGTGAGTCAATAAGTTGTAGTGGTGTTAGAAATATAGACTACAATTCCCTTCCCTCTCCTTCTCCAATACACTACTGATCATCGTCTTCTAGCTACCAAGGTGCATCCTGAAGTTAAAAAAGGTTAAGTAACAATATTGGTGAAATACAGGTAAAACAGGACAATATATCCACTAAGGAGTGAGCAGGCTATCTGACAGCCTATATAAAAAGCTTTTTACTAAAATAAATATAGAAACACAACATGCTCACTAAATATATGATTACTTAGAACAAGAAATATGTATATACATTGTTAACTGCAACAATGAAAGTGTTAAAATACATAAGTCAGCCTATATTGTATGCAGTGTTTCACAGCTTGACAATGATCAATATATATTTTTTAATTTCAATCAGGTACTTAATTATCTTTACTATAACTCTTCCTAGAAAAGACTTTAATGAGCCTCGTCAACATGTCTGGTAGGAGTGAAAGTGAACTTTGCTATTTTAATATGTGATGAGTTAGTGATAAAGTCAATCTTAATGGTGTTCTTTAAAATGTATTTCTTACTCTATGAAAACATGTGCTAACATTGTATATCCCCAATGCTTTCATAGTTGATATAGCCAATAATATTGCGTAAGTTCAAAGGTAGACAATATTATTTCAATTTTTGAAAAAATAATTTAAAATGTTCAGGTAAGCAATACTTTAGAGGAGACTACGCTGCCTCATCAAAATGTTCAAGTGTTGGGAAATCTTCTGAATGTGTACCTATGACTGCCAGCATTTCTACATTGGCCATATTTTTAATGGCACTCATTGAAATTGTTGCATTCTTGTGGGGCATGCTCATGGGTAGAAAATACAAGCATAGTGAGTAAAAAAAATGGATGAAAAGATTACTGCACCCATTTATGAAGAAGTTTCACATCCACAGAAGCAATCAACCATGACGATATCTTTCAATGCAGCATATGCAGAGATACTGAAGAATTCAATAGTGGCGTAACTTATCAGAATTAAATTTTTATGTATTAATTTGATCAAATGCATTTAAAACTTTGGACTCAAATGTATGAAGGGTCTAGAAGTTAGGATGTGTATGAGAGTGTGGAAGGAAAGGATGAGTAACCTATCAGATTATAATTATCTGATTATAAATATCAGATTATAATTATCTGATCTTGTGAGATTTTCAAATTCTTACCATCCTTATCACTGTTGTATCAAATGTACCTAGCACTATTACACATGCAGGAATCAATCTACTATGGAATGCAGGAGAGAGGGATCCTAAGCTTCTATGTTTCACTCCCACCTTCCCTTCCCCTTCCCAAACCAAAATGCAGCAATATTTGAATGATGTGTGTAGTAGCCATGATGCTGAACATGTGCAGTGGAAGTGTTTTAAAGTTGGCGGACTCAACTAGCTATATTAGGTTATTAAATTCAATAAATTAAGCCACTCATTTTCATCTAAGCTATGACAATCCATGCTTGCTAAGAAGAGACAGGTCAAATATTTTTAGCCAGTACCTCAAACAGACTTCAATCCTGTCTTAGTTTATTAGATCAACTGATCTGATTTTTTTGGGATGAATTGTGTAGGTTTGACAGTAGAAAACTCCATATTTGGTGTCACTGTGGTTGATAGTGTTGCAACTGAATGATGTTGCTGCAATGCTATGGATGGTATCACTGCTGTGAATACATATTAGCAGCTCTGGTAATATACAGAAACTGATGATATAGGCTAATACAGGAATGATTCTAGCAGTACATACAACACATCTACTAACTACTACCACCTTAGACTTTTCTATGCATGCAGTTAGTTGGTGAGAATATTGTGCTAGCAGAGCAGCATGCAAACAGCACATTCTACAAGAACAGGTCATATTTTAATGACCTTAATACACATCATCACTTGCCAAATTAACTTTCAGTCAATTTCAGTTCACAAGATATTTGACATTGAATTGTATGAATTACTGCTATTGGAATTTTTTTCTTTTTTCATCTCTCATAATAATGTTAGCTAGAAATTATTGAAAATCATCGAATTAATTCCTCAAAATGATTATCCTAATTAAAAATAGTTTTAAAATTGAATCTCATTAATCTAAGACTTATCTCTGAGAGCTTAGTTGACTTAGTTGTGAAATAGCAATTTTCGTGTGATATTATGTTTAATAGTTGACTTTTTGGGAGTTAAACAGTTGAAATTGACTCCTTTGTACACAGAAGATTTATACACAATTGAATGTAGAGTCCACTTCTATCTCAATTGCCACAGTTTTACTCCCTCAATATTCGATCTCCTGCTTGTCAAGATGTCATGGTGAGGATATGCTAATTATAACAAGGAATAATTCAGTTTTTACAATTATTATATAGGAGCAGAGATGATTGGTAATAACAAATAATGTAATATTCTAAATTCTAAACTTTTACAATTATGATATTAGACATGCAGATCAATGTGTTAGTGACATAATAAGTATACATGTTTGTGTAGTTAATTATAAATTCACAAATAAATGTAGTGTAATTAAACAGCATGTTATTGTTGAGTGAAATTCACACATGATGTTAAAGATGACTTTGTAAAATGCTAGAATAATAAACACTTTCAAAGTTTGTGTCAACATCTACCGCATAATATATGTACACTAAAAAAAATACACATCATACTTAGTTAGGTACTTTGTTTGAGGCACCTTATCTAGCTTAACAAGATTATTTCACCACTCTATCTAGTAACATAATATTACTATTAGAGAGTTCTTCCAAATTCTATGGATTTAGAGTAATCGGTATGTAGTATTTTGATAATATTGAGAAAATCTTCCACTAAGCAATAATCGGTAAGTAGTCACATATCTTAAAATTAGTTTTGTTTGTGTATTTTGTATGTTTTGGCTTTACAATAATTTTCAGGAGAATGTGTTTTCCTTGAATTTTTCCCAACTACGAGCACATGTTTTGCAACAAAATGGTACTCAAAGCTGACGTAAACTGTGAAGGAAGAAATCTGAGTTCTTGTGTGCAAACAATGGAGAATGGACCACCTCTACTAATTACTTAATAGGTTTTGAGTTCAGAAGATGTTCGCCTATGTCTAGCAGCACTGAACTCTTAGTGAGTCAATAAGTTGTAATGGTGTTAGAAATATAGACTACAATTCCCTTCCTTCTCCTTCTCTAATACACTACTGATCATCGTCTTCTAGCTACCAAGGTGCATCCTGAAGTTAAAAAAGGTTAAGTAACAATATTGGTGAAATACAGGTAAAACAGGACAATAGCTATATCCACTAAGGAGTGAGCAGGCTATCTGACAGCCTATATAAAAAGCTTTTTACTATAATAAATATAGAAACACAACATGCTCACTAAAATATATGATTACTTAGAACAAGAAATATGTATATACATTGTTAACTGCAACCATGAAAGTGTTAAAATACATAAGTCAGCCTATATTGTAGGCAGTGTTTCACAGCTTGACAATGATCAATATATATTTTTTAATTTCAATCAGGTACTTAATTATCTTTACTATTACTCTTCCTAGAAAAGACTTTAATGAGCCTCATCAACATGTCAGGTAGGAGTGAAAGTGAACTTTGCTATTTTTAATATGTGATGAGCTAGTGATAAAGTCAATCTTAATGGTGTTCTTTAAAATGTATTTCTTACTCTATGAAAACATGTGCTAACATTGTATATCCCCAATGCTTTCATAGCTGATATAGCCAATAATATTGCTTAAGTTCAAATGTAAAGAATATTATTTCAATTAAAAAAAAAAAAATTTAAACTGTTCAGGTAAGCAATACTTTAGAGACTACGCTGCCTCATCAAAATGTTCAAGTGTTGGGAAAAACTTCTGAATGTGTACCTGTGACTGCCAGCATTTCTACATTGGCAATATTTTTAATGGCACTCATTGGAATTGTTGCATTCTTGTGGGGCATGCTCATGGGTAGAAAATACAAGCATAGTGAGTAAAAAAAAAATGGATGAAAAGGTTACTGGACCCATTTATGAAGAAGTTTCACATCCACAGAAGCAATCAACCATGACGATATCATTCAATGCAGCATATGGAGATACTGAAGAATTCAAAGTGGCTTAACTTATCAGAATTAAATTTTTATGTATTAATTTGATCAAATGCAATTTATACTTTGGACTCAAATGTATGAAGGGTCTAGAAGTTAGGATATGTATGAGAGTGTGGAAGGAAGGGATGAGTAACCTATCAGATTATAATTATCTGATTATAACTATCAGATTATAATTATCTGATCTTGTGAGATTTTCAAATTCTTACCATTCTTGTCACTGTTTTATCAAATGTACCTAGCACTATTACACATGCAGGAATCAATCTACTATGGAATGCAGGAGAGAGGGATCCTAAGCTTCTGTGTTTCACTCCCACCTTCCCTTCCCCTTCCCAAACCAAAATGCAGCAATATTTGAATGATGTGTGTAGTAGCCAAGATGCTGAACATGTGCCACTTTAAAGTTGGCGGACTCAACTAGCTATATTAGGTTATTAAATTCAATAAATTAAGCCACTCATTTTCATCTAAGCTATGACAATCCATGCTTGCTAAGAAGAGACAGGCCAAATATTTTTAGCCAGTGCCTCAAACAGACTTCAATCCTGTCTTAGTTTATTAGATCAACTGATCTGATTTTTTTGGGATGAATTGTGTAGGTTTGACAGTAGAAAACTCCATATTTGGTGTCACTGTGGTTGATAGTGTTGCAACTGAATGATGTTGCTGCTGCTGTGGATGGGTTCAATGCTATGGATGGTATCACTGCTGTGATTGCATAGTAGGTAGTTATATTAGCAGCTCTGGCAAGAAACTGATGATATAGGCTAATACAGGAATGATTCTAGCAGTACCTACAACACATCTACTAACTAATGCCTTAGACTTTTTATGCATGCAGTTAGTTAGCCTGGCTAGCCAGACTAGCAATTCATATGAATGAATTCATGCAGTCTACCAGTGATCACACAATAAGTGACTAATGGTGAGGTAATGTCAATCATGATTGTCCACTGCTAATAGGTGATTGTAGTAAGAAATACTATAACTTTCTGTACCCCACCAATATAAGTGGGGGGGAGGGGTGGGGATGGAGCCGGCTGAGCCCCCCACCTTTCACCACCTTTCGTTCCTCATCCCAGGCACAAAATTCTTAATTGCTGCCTGTATGGTGACGTACAAAAATAACAATGGTTTAACTACATCATAGTGGATGTGTAATATCATCTAAGTATCTAAGTATTATTTTGCTCAAATTATAATTTATTTATCTTCAGGCAACATCGATGCCCAGGTGTTAATTGGCTGGAATATAATTGGAGACTAGCAAAATGGGGTATAAATTAATTGTTACATTTTAATCAACAATAAATCTGGTTATAATAGCTAGCTATTTGTTTCATTGTGTAGCTAACATAATGAGTTAGAATTATATAATTATACTCCCACATTCTTCAGCCACACTGGATGCACTACAGTAACTGCTTGAAGTTCCTGTATGAATTATTCTCACGGCTTGAATGCTATTTTTAACAAAATGGAGAAAAATATAAAAAAAAGAGCGGGCTACACGACAGGAAAAAAATGAGTGCGGTGACACACTATATGGAAGCCGATTAACCGCTGTCCGCCTTTGCGGTCTACATAAAAGTCCCCTGGGTGAGGAAGTTAGGGTTTTTGTGCACTTTCACGGCGTGCACACTGTGTGGGCTGGGAGAAGTGTGTAGGGCGAGGCTTGGAAAAAAGGGAGCGGTCGGCTTGGTGCAAGGTGAGACCTCTCGTTGTTTGTTGCTTACTTTTGGGAGCTTAGCTAAGTGGCTAGCTAGTGCACTTAGTGAAACAAATGTAAACGAGTTCCTATTGCTTTACTGTCAATCTTCTGAAAGCCCTCTCTTTGTACATCCTAGTCAACCCCGTGTTGAGTTGGTAGAAAACTTTAGACTTGCTGGTGTAGCTACATGAGAGGTATAGAGTAGAACCTTATAGTGGATTAGTAATAGCAAATGGGAATGCATGAGGTAGCTATATTGATAAAGCTTCAACCCTATGATTTGCATAAAGTTGAGAAAGAATACTAAGCGTTTTGATGGATGTGGCAGGCTCTCAACTGAAGTTCACTCACTGCCTTGGTAGTATTATAGCTGTAATGGCAATCAATTGATTTCCCTTTTTGGACCAGAGATGTCATTAAACAGTTATGTAGCTATAATTTCCATCTCTAATCCTAGATAATAGAGTCAATACAATCATTGGAGTTTGCTGGTGTAATAGGATAATATGGCATTGTGATTGTCTATTAGCTAGATGGAAGCCAATTTTGCAATTAGAGCAAGAATATTTTCCATACAATCTTCACATAATATTGTAGTCCAATACTCATGTAACAAGTTAGGGATTGGCTTCTTTGGAGGAAAAAAACCACAGTACAGCTAAGAATATTTTAGAAAGTTATTAAAGATAAACATTATTATACGAAATAATAATGAGAATAAATAATTGGGGATTATTGTATTAGCAGGTTTCCAGGATGATATGAGAAGTAAGATCATTTTTCATTCTAACAACTGCTAATGAATGATGTGTGACATGCACCAGTGCACAGGAATTTGTGTTAGTGTACATTTTTATAACTGAAATTAGAAGAATTAATTGTTGTTTCACACTTTATTGTGAGTAGTATAATGGTTGCTAAAGCAATCTGAGGTCATTCTGAAGAAATATATTGCTTCTTTGAACAGTTTAAATTTATAATGTTTGTCATGTACATTCTAGTTGTGTAAAGACATAATGACCCTTTACCTAAAATAATAGAGGAACTGTTAGTATATAAACAACATTTTTTTAATTGTTAAGCATAAATTGCTAATAATGACATTCATTGATACACTACAATACATAAGGCTAGATTATTTTTAGTTGATGAAGTGAAAGTTGCTTTAACATGTATATAATAATATGCTTGTGTGTCAGTAACAACGACGACGACTGACGGTGTGTGTATTCATGAATAATTAATGAGCTTTGTACGGTTTGGTAAAGCACCTAGCTTATAATTTGTTATAATATGTAGCAATGATATTGTAAAAAATAGTAAATCGTTAGTATAGGGCCTAACTTTTAGTCATTGTATTATGTGTGTGTTATTACAATAGCTATAAAAATTAGTGACAACTAAAACTTATGTACATTTGCATGAACTGAATTATCATTGATTCACTGAACTTACACAAACCATTTTATAATGTGATAATAATTATATTTCAATTTATTTACATTATAGGACCAAATCAAATTTGTATCTTTAAAAAGAATTGTGTTAGCAGAACATCATGCAAACAGCACATTCTACAAGAACAGGTTATATTTTAATGACCTTAATACACATCGTCACTTGCCAAATTAACTTTCAGTCAATTTCAGTTCACAAGAGATTTGACACTGAATTGTACGACCATATCTATACATGTCATTACTGTACTGAAAACAGTGACAACTTAATCATCCTATGGCGGCAAAAAGTACAATCACTTGGTGGCTTCGGGAAGTCCCATAGTAGAGGACGTGTTTTTTCTAATTACAGAAGAGAAGGCCCAAGAACATTAGCAAATTCCTCCATTCTGTTATACTCTGGAAACTCCAACAACACATATTGTTTATCTTCGCTACTAATTGGTGGATCTACTAATTCAAGTTTAAATGGCGATTACTCTTGCAATGACGATAGAATGTTTACAGTCAGTTCACAATTTTCTGAAAATATCAATCATACTCAGAGTACAGATGGTTATGTGATGATGGACTATGTGTTTGCTGTGAAGGACGTGATATCAGCATATACTTTACATTATCATGGAATCATATGTAGAACAAAGCAAACCCACCGGCAGATATGGAAGATTAATAATCACACGTTTGAATTAACAAGCACTGAAATAACAAATCGGCATTTTAATGACGCCAATGGTATTGGATACACTGTGGTGTCTGTCAGTCTCACAGATAATGAGTTGACGTCATTTCTAAGTGTGTCCTACGTTTCTCCAAGAACTCAGTTTGATGTAATATCATGTTCTAATACCATTAACTCAACTTCAATTTATCTTATGAATATTTCATTTACTCCAACAACCGTACCAGACCTTGTCACTGCTAGTAGTGTTGCAAATTCAACAACAGCATTAACTTCAACACTCTCATCACGTAAGTTAAAAATACATGATATTGAATTATTCATGTTTTCATCTGTTATTGCATAGAACCTGGCTTCAGTGTAGGTACTATTAGTGAAGCAGTACAAGATATTTCACCAACGGACACATCTCAGATAATACTAGCAGGAGCTGTAGCAGGTGTTTTGGTTGGATTATGTGCTGTAATAGTACTCATACTTGTGGTAATTGTCATAATTAGAGGAAGGTAAGCAAGAAATAATGTTTGCAACAACAACAATGACCATAATAATGACATAAGGTAATAATAAAACAATAGTTATAATGATATTATAATAACTGGTGATGTGCTTGAGCACAGTCCCACTCTGAACAGACCAACAACATTTTTCTTTTGTCAAAGATTCTAATTACTCCTCTAATTCATCACTTCACAAGTTCTTTCTTAGCCAAATATATTTAATTCCGTATTGTTTAAAAGAGCCTGTGAAAGAGAGAGAATACATCTAGTGAGTAAAAGAAGGCCGAGAAAGAAGTTGCGAAGTGATGAATTAGAGGAATAAAAAATTCAAGGAATAATAAGGATCTTTGAAAAAAATAGGAAATTTTGTTGGTCTGTTGAGAGTGAGACTGCAGCAGAGCAGTACCCCTTAACAGTATAAGTACAGAATTGGAGTGTTTGTCAGCCGGGTGGTTGTCGTAGCTCAGTGACAGAGTGCTTGTGCACTATTCAAGCGGTCATGGGTTCTGTATTGTTAAAAAAATCGGTGAAAGAGAGTGAAAGCATCTAATTATTATTATTATTATTATTATTATTATTATTATTATTATTATTATTATTATTATTATTATCATTAGAAAACTATCATGATAAAGAATATACAATAATAATAAACGGGAAATGTTTATGCTTTTAAGCAAAAATTATTAAATAGTATTAATCATTGAACTCATTTTAGTTAATTGAACCAATCACTTTATGATGCAATTAATTGTACTAGCAAGTATCCCGTCACATGCTGGTGCTTGATGTTTGCAAATTAAGAATGCAGTAGCAGCACAAGTTATCTTGCTCAGTTACCATTCTGTACCATTGGTTAAGGCTACATAAGTTTACCTCTTCTGCTCTTTTTTTTTTCTGAACTATCTGAGCTTTTCTTATACTAAACCCATTCTTTCTTTAGCTATTCTTCTTCTTGAGTCATGGAGTTCTCTCTACTGCTTTCTGAATTTCTGTCCTACTTCAAGAAATATTTGTCTTCCATTTTGTACTTTGTCTTCCTTTAGGAACTAACCCCTGCCTTTACTCATCTATTCCACCCACTTTTTAGTTATAATTAATCTCTTGCCTGTATGCCTTCTCTTCCCTTCCATGTTAAACGGCTTTACCTCACCAATTCCACCTGCTTTTTAGTTTGATTAATCACCTTTTACCTTCTCTTTTGTAATTTTGCCTCCCTTTTTGAAACCTACACAGTCTTCCATTTTCTATTGAACCTGCTTTTTTTTAGCATTAAACAGCAATTTCTATTGAATGTGACAACACATTACCTACCATGAAATGACGATGCCTTACCATTCTTTCCAAAGCTTATGAATTATTCATGAATATAAACACCATCAGTTATCGTCATCGTCGCCGTTATTGACACACAAGCATATTATTATTGTATAGATGGCTTTAATTTAAATGTCCAGTTTAGTGTGAATTTTATATATTGGACAGTTATTACAAAGAAATGCTTCGGTCATTTGTAACTGGAAAAATAGATATAATGGAAGTTTCCTCCATGTTTACAGACCCAACATTTAGCTTGTTCTCAAAGATAAAAATAGCTGTACATATCAGATACATCCAAAATGTTATATTTGGACATTGCTTTTATACTTTTTACAAATCATCTTGCAAACAGCAATTAAGCATGCTATCTATACTCTTTGTATGTAATCACCATGAACAGTATGATCTTCATGATTAGCTAGAAAAAATTATGCTACTTAGTCATTTCAATCCAAGGAATTATAAATATTAACCCTTTCACCGGCACTAGCGCCTATAGGCGCTTAAGGATGACATAATGTGGGAACTAATTATTTTGCCCCTAATGAAGAATGATAGTGCTTAGCTGTGACGTCCAGAGTAAGGCTAACATGTGCTCCTCTGGCACATATTATTTAGAATAGAAATAGCAACTACGTAACTAAGGTAGTCAGGCTCATAATGAATTTGGCGTTAATTTTGAAACATGACAAGACATTTTTATGCAACTGAGGCAGTGGATTTTGCCTGTGACAGCCTTACCTACAGCAAAAGAGAGAGAGAAAGGGGCGCAGGAGATATATAGCTACCTTGGAGGTACTACTTTGAGGCTATAAAGTTGGACTTGCTCACTAAAGCTGTACTGCTTGAGGAAACTACAACTTTTTAACTAGAAAGCTACTAGAACACTGTAGGTAGTGAAGATACCAGTAGCTATGTGAAGAGTAATTGGAAGCCGATATTCCAGGTAAGACAAATAGCTATTTACACTGCATATTAAAAAAAAAGTATGAAATATTTTTTCACGGTTACGTAGCATAGTTTATTTTGCCTAATAGGTTTCCGGGAAATATGGCGCTAGTTTAGTCACAGCTATAAACCTTCTATTATAAACTCCCAGCCTTGAGTAATGATCTGAGTGAGCTACTTCTGCTCACTGAATTACTTTGAACTTCTTCTATTCATTGAAGGCATGATGTTTGTACTTCTGAAAGGTCAGCACTTTCAGATGATGATGATACTGATTATGTTCAAAGCAAAAATGGTAGAAAAAGTATGGATGAATGAGACATGAGGAGTATGAATAAGAGAGAGGAGTGGGTGTGAGCTGATAAGAACTGGAATTGTTCGCTATACTCATTTTTTTTAAACGCAGCTAGTAGTCACACCTCTGGTGTCATCAGTGGACAACAGCATTACTAGCTGAGGTGACCATCTTACTGTAATCAATATCTAATCAAGCACAAAGCAATTGCTAATATTGTGCTGGAATGCATACAGATCACAGTTACGATTTGGTCACAATGACGACTTCCTGTTTTTTTTGCTATGCAATCAAATTTGACAACATATGTTGAACAATACTCATACTTTCACGTGATTATATGATTGTTAGGTATTTTTTGAACTCCTGATTTTTTAAACATCGTTTTTCTAGAAAAAAAGAAAATCAGAGATGTTAATCTGCTGGTGAGAGGGTTAAAATAATTCCCACAACTATTTTGTTCCTTATCCTGGCTATTTTAGTGTGAATATAGCTAGAATGGTGCTTCTATTTTTAAACAGGTCTGGGTAAATACTTGGTGTTTTCTTCAGAACAATAGAGAGTCAAACTCGGTTCTCATATAAACATTACTTTGTTCTAAATGTAAGACCGTTATTGCAAAATATACTCTAGGGAACTGTAAAACAATAACAGGACTAGTAACAAGACTTTCAAGTTCTGCTATAAAGTAGATACAAGTATTTGTCCCAATATAAGCCAACAAGTATCTGTAACCCTTCCATTTAAGGTACCAGTTAAAAACTACCACTAAGGTACTGTAAAATACATTTTGTGAATTTATTACTTTTGAAGACTAATATACTTAGGCTTCAAAATAATCTACAGAGACACAACTTTAAATTAGAGAGATTTGTTGTAGTATTAATACCCATCAACATGCTCACTATTAGCTCATACTATGTACTTTGTTCTTTTATGTCAAGATTATTAATGCTTTAATATCTTTAAAAATGGTTCAATTTGTGATTATTATGGTTCTTTTTCTTTTATAGAATAGCAATTTGTTGTCCTGATATGAAAATAGCTCCTAAACTTACTAAAGCAAAAGATGAACCAGATGGTGCTGAAATGAAACAATTTACCGAACCACCAATTCCAGCAAGAAAAATAAATGGAGCAGCAGTACAATCAGAAGCTGTAATAGCATTAAAATCAGAAGCTGTAGAACCAGAGTAAGTCAAGAGCCACACATAGACACTATTATCAAATGATTAAAACTTCAATTGTTATAAATTTTATTGGCTAAGAAGAACATCACATTGCAAAATCAGTAGCCTACAGCTAGTAGTTGTTATACGCTTTAAGAAATAAGGCATAATGCAGTCAAAGAAGGTCATAACTTGAGCAGTTCTCAATTTTAATACATTTATTCTTTGATATTTGCTTACACAGTAATATTACACAATATCTATTGACAAGATACTATTTGAACGTGTTGTATGGCTTTCTCGCCATTTGTGCTCAAATGTACAACAAGTCTATACTATAAGAAAATAAATTAAGAAAGGAAACAGAAAATTATGGCTAAACTGAACACCTAATTTCACATTGAGATTAGGTTGCACAGTCCATATTCTCTTTTTCTGAATGTTGATTGCCATCTATTTTGTGGGTAATTTAGAGCTGTTTGAAAAAAACAACATTGTACCAGAAATTGTGGAATAATAATTTTTTAAAATTTCTACTTCTGGTATAATTTACAGACTTCGCTATGTATTGAATTAAGTTTTACTGAATTAAAAACTATGAGTGTTGTTTGTTCAATTTTTTTAAATATGAATGAATGAAAATTAGGTATCACAGTATGATAATATTAAATAATTATTATTATACAATAACTGTTATTTAATAACTTACCAATATACATACATTTTAATGTGTTTTATAGGCGTCCAAAGTTCCACAGGCTATGGTAAGAGTTCGCTAGTTCAATGACAACTGAGTAGTACTAATTTATATGCATGAATAGATACTAATGTGACTATTTGTTTGATGTTGTGGTTTTTTCAGGAGTTTGGAGGAAGGTGAAGAAACTGGAAACATGTAAGTAAAAAAGATTATTTCCATGAACATTTCATAATTCAATATATATTTGTGTTTGTATATGATTGCAGATATTGTACTTATCAAAAAGATTATAAAATGTCAGTTTGAGAACAGAGACTATGTAACTTAGATTATATTATTAGATACAAATATTTGTACTACAACTTTGTTTTAAATAATATTGAAACATAATAGTTTTTACATGGCATTATAACTTAATAGTTATTAATGTTGTTTCTCTAGCAAGAACTTCCTAGACTGCAATGAGACATGTTACTATTCTGCTGTAGCTAGCTAGCTATGTAATTGATTGTACCTAATAAATTAATTAAAACTTGGGATTTCTTTGAAGCATTATCATAAAACTAGAGGGTTTGTTGCTGCATTATTACAATACTGGAATGCTAATAAGCTAAAACAACCATGCCATATAAATTGTTGTAATTATTTAATTTACATGAACTAATCAAAGAAGAAAAAATGGGAAGTTCTCAAAAAGTTATTAGTCTTTTACTATATTGATAAGTGGTCAGCATACAACTCTCACATTATTTGGTGAGGCAACTATTTGCTAATTTATTTCAGATTGAAATATATTATTGTAATGTCAGAAAAATATTGAAGATAATACAGGGATTAATATTTTGCTTTGTTTTTGTTTTAAATTTATAATACCACAAGCTGTTATTAAAATCTGTAAGAGAGCAATTGCAGCCATGATGTCCTTTAGCTACATAGCCATTCATAAAATGTATTGGGTCCTTTTTAAATTGCAATATAACTTAAAGTTTCATATACAGGTACAATGATTGACAGAAATAACACATGCTAAATTGGAATTATGCCAAATTGTAATTGGTTGAAATAATAACTAAGGAGGATTTTGTGAAATGTGTTTTGTGGGCTGGTAGCTAGCAGATTATTTGGCTAGCACTTACATAGCTAATAACAAAAAATTATTTAGCATTAAGCTGTTTAATGAATGATTTAAAGCTTTCCTCTCAACTTAACTGGAACTGAACACTGATTAGAATAATGTGGCTAGCATGTATAGCTGGCCAAATAATGTAAATAAAAAAAATCTTTCTGTAAGGAATAACTAGTTTGGGAGATCCTTCATAATTCTCATGAGGATTCTTGTTTGTTTGTAGAGAGACTATGTTATTTTTACTTAAAAAAAACTTTTTAAATAGACTAATTGTTGAGTAACCAGTCATCTTTACCCAAATTTACTCTATAGCAAATTACAATTATTGACAGCAACAAATTATATTAGCTAACTCTAGTTAGTAAACTACATCATGGCAGGCAGTGGAGTTCTCTAATATTAAAACTATATAATATATGATTTTATTTGCTCAAATATAAATTTCTAAGATTATTTTTAAGCTTAAGGTGAATAAATAAATATACATGCTATAATTTTAGGAAAACAACTTTATTGTATTCACTGTTTACAGTTTCAGTTTGATCACAGTTTGCAGTATGAAATTTCCCAAAGAAATCAAGTCCATGTTTGCTAGCTGTAGCTCTTATAGTTTATCATGTAGAATATTACTATAAATAATGGAAATAAAATTCAGGATTGTCAGTTAGCTAACTGTTTGCTATAGCTAACATGTGGCAAGTAACTTTTATACTAGCAACTATGACATACTCATCTTGTAAGGAATTTGTTAGATTAAGACTGTCAGTTACACATTCGTTATCAGCTATAATTTTTAAATGTTATATTTAGCTTAATTTATAGTTGTCGCAATTGTATTTGTTGATATTATTCCTGAAGCTCTAGGAGGCTTTACTCTTTATTCAGAGCCAAACTTCAACAATGGAAACAAAGTCTGCATGAATTCAACCATAATGCTGACATGCAAGGCAAGCAACGTTACTGAAGACATTGTGAGATGGTTTGTGAGTACTAATCCATCTACTGTTGAAGAAAATCTAGCTGGAACATCAGTTGATATTGGGTCCATTCCTCAACGATTGCCATTACTTGTTGATTGGCTAGGGTTACAACTTTATATTGATGATTTTGTTATCCTGAACAATTATTATTCGTACAATTCTACATTATATATTAACACGTCAACTTATAATAGCAGCACAACACGCTACTTCAGCTGTGGAACTATAATCTCTGAAAGAAGTGAATGGATTGGCTTAAGTTATACCTTTTCAGGTAAGTGCAATATAACATTTAAACTTTGCAAATAATATATTATGACATTTGTTTCTATTATAATTTCATTATTTAATAGTGCCTACTCTCCCTGTTATTAAAACTATCAAGACCTCTTATCTTAATAATAATCTTCAGAACATTTCCATATCCTGGAGTCCCAGCAGAGTAAGCAACACTCTGTGCAGTATAGCTAATTGACATTTTTTATTCAATGGAGATGTTAATATTATTTTACTTAATTAAGAATGAATTTGGAACTAAAAATAGTCATTTAGTTAAATAATTATCTTTCATGTTACTACATTATGATGTACATGTAAAACATTATACACTTTCTGAAGAAGAGACTGAAATTAAGTCTTTAAGTCTAATGCTAGATTATAATTGAAATTTTGAACAGGATATGAAAGTGTGCAAATACATTTTATATAGTGAACATTATGTAACATTAGCTTAAAATATCTATTCAATTTCTTTTTTAGTCCAGTAGTAATCTACAACAGAGTTGTGATTACATATACACTGTGAGACTGACATCAAGGATAAATTCATCTTTACTGGATGTTAAAGTGGTTCCTTTCAGGAATTGTACAAACAATGACTGTAGAGTCTCCTTCTTATCAATAAACAATGGTTCCCCTATACAAGTATCTATGGAAGCTTCAAGTATCTGGTATTCACATGAAAGAACTTCAATCATTGCATCTTCAATAGGTACAGAGTTGAATTTTTTTGTTGCAAAAAATGTATTTTATAGGTCCTGCCAGATTATGCAAGCACTTTTAGTGGACTAATAGACATGAAATTGTTTTCTGGAGTAGCTAATTCTAGAATAAAAGCTATAAGCTTTAAAAAGAATATTAAATAAAATGAGAATAATCACTCCATATAATCCATAGTTTAATAGAAAATCAATAGTGTTTTTACCCCTTTTCTTATACAACCGAAGAACATAAGCATTTACAAATGTTGTCTTAATGTAGGTATTCATTACTTCAGCATACAATTTAAATATTTGTTCATTAAGACTGAGTGCAGATAGTTAGTGTGTCACCCATTTTCCTAATACATAACTGAATAGCTATCAATTGAAACATAATTATATTCTTTTTAGTTTACTGGCATTGTGTTACTATAGCACTTTACTTATTGTTATTATTCTGCAGAAACAAATATTCGAAATATTCTGAACTACACCATTAGCACTAACAATTGCTATCCATACAAGTTTTCTTGCTGGACTTCTATCTCTAGTGTAAACTCTTGCTCTATAAATTACAGAGCAAGTAGATTGCAAGATAACTACACAGTGGTGTATGCTCAAATCAATACAACTAAATTGATACCACCTGATTTTGTGCCCCTCACTCATTATGACTTCTACATGTCTTTTCAATCTGAGGATAAAATATTAACATTCGATATTTGGAATATATTTGAAGAGGATTATGGTGAGTTTGGGAAAAGCTTTGAGTGAATAACTAATTATAAACTAGACTTTTGCCAGTAGATGCATCAAAGTAAACATTTATGTATTGAGACTAATTACTATATAATTATTAAATGGAAAGTGAGTAATATTATTATAATACATTAATGTGCATGTATGTATAGGTATCAGTTTTCTGCCAAATGATATAGAAATCATTTCAATCACTACTAAGAATTACCTGTTAGTATGGACTGAACTTCTTCCAAGTAATGTGTCTTATTACAAAATACATATTGAAACAGCTTCCCTGCCATCAATATTTGCTATTACAACTCTTCCGTCCGTCAACCTAAAACTGCTCAATGGGAGCATTCATAATATATCACTTACAATACACCACTGCTTCAGATCAAATCTCGAGAGTGGAGTATACGTATTCGGTAAGACAATTACATTTTTACCTGAAGACGAAAAAAGTTAAATAATATTATGCACTGCACCTGGACAGTATTGCATAGTGTGACAGAATAATATAAACTTCCATTTTGTGCAGATACCTGCATGTTTGTATTTTCAATGAATTTGTATAAATGTATCACAATGGATGTAATGCATGAAGATGTTGTGCTTTGCTTAGGTATCTGTCCACTGCTGAAGTATGATAATGTGAGTGTTAAATATAAAGCTTGTCTTAATGGCAATATAACAGCTGCATTGGTTTCTGCTGATGGTACAATAAGAAATATTTTTTGTGGAAAAGATGGACAATGGAGAACAGTGAATTCTAATATGATTTTCTATAATGGTAAATGATGCTAGTAAACCCAAATAATAATAATAATGTAATAATAATAACAATGTCGTGTTATGTTCAACAGAATTTGATGCCAACATAAAGGAGGTTAGCAGTTTGCTTTCAAACTTTTAAATAGTTCCATCATCTGGATTTGCATTTCATTGATATGTGGTGGTACCTAAAAAATAAGTATTATTTTCACGGTTACATTAATTTTATGTAATCTAGTATATTCAAATATTTGTAACTTACCATTACTGTATAATATTATATATTGTGGGTACATGTAGTTTGAAGTGATAAGGACAAACAGCATGAACACAGCCCTTATTTAAAATAAAACATGCATTTTAGTGATAGCTATGTCATTTTAAATTGTTTATAATTTATGCCATATTTTACCAAATTACATATATTATATAATAATTATATATAATTATTATATATATATATATATATATATATATTTATATATGAGTAGATTTAGTGCATATTATATTGTTACATAATTGTCTAACAGCTTGAATTTACAACCAGCAATCAGCAACTTGACTTGGTACCAGTTATTACCAGTGTTTCAGTTACAGCTGTATTGATTATAATGGTATTACCAATTATAACATTTTTATGTGGAATGTTATTTGGAAGGCGGCACCCACAACGTCAGAGAGCCACATCAATGTTGGAAAGCACTTGCCGAGAACTTACTACTGAGCCCATTTATGAAGATTTGGGGAAAGACCCAAAACAGGAAAACTTGGATCTGAAAAATAATGAAGCATACAACATTTTTCGACTGAATAACAATTGTCCTAGTTAATTGTTTTGGTTAATTTTGTTTATTGGTTCAGTCAACAATTTACATGTATAGAAATTACAGGGACACAACATAACACTAATTTATTATTTTATTATTTATTAGCATGAACTTTGAGAATTAGTCATAGTTCATGGTGTGCTTTGTAACTGTGCATTGGTGTTTGACTATTATTATTTTGCACCTATCGGATATGAGTTCATATGCTACATAATGCTAAACCCTTTACTCACGTTCACTGAACATGCTGATAAAAGTTATTTAAGACACATTGAAATTCGCTTTGCCACCCTATCTTTCCATATTTTTCAGGAGGAAAGTTTTGTATTTCAGTAGCTTTTACAGTATTATCACACAAATTTTTTATATAGATTTATTTAGATTTAAAAAGGCACACTTTTATCACCACATGAGATTTTTAAGACTACAACAATGAGAAATTAAAAATAGATTATGGTGACTTTAAGAAAACTGGTACAAAAGATTATCCCAATTAAGGGATCAAAAGATAGTCAGCATAGATTCTTGTATACATTACATAAGATCACAAGAACTTATGAAAAATTTAATAAGATAATATTTTAATATGTATAGCGGGGTTTTCTTCACCAAGTATAAGGATTGTGGTTACACTTCCATTCCAATATTGGGAGTTGATGAAGTAGTGCTGATTCCAATTGGTTGTTTGTTTGGAAAATGACTTCTGAAGTTTTGAATACCAACCACACAATGAAATGAATACATATGTAAGCTTTTTTCTCCATGTAAAAAGCTGCACCTTTAGAAAAAAGTGTCTTTAAAACAAGTGATCTACACTTCAATAGTAGTTGTACTATCTATTGTTTAGTTGTTTATGCATAGACAATGGTATAATACAGTTTTAATATTTTGGTGTAGGTAACACATATAAAAACGTCATACATTGAATAGGTAAAGTGTCGTCACATCCAGTTGAATGTGACGAGGAATGCGGCATGTAGGTTTATGCCAAAAGAAAGGCAAAAGTGTGAAAGAGAAGGCAAAAAAAGGAGACTAAAAAGCGTTTGGAATAGGCGAGGTAAAGGAGCGTACAAAAATCGTCGAGTAATGGCTAAGTAAGATAAAATAAGGAAGGCGAGAATAGGAAAAAGAAGCCAAATTTCGCAAAGGGCAAGTCTATAATCATGACAGGAGGACAGAGAGATTCAGAAGAAGGAAAGGTAGACAAAGGAGAAGAAGGAACTTCATGACTCAAGAAAAAAGAGCTGAATAAAAGAAAAAGTGTGTGATAAGAACGCTGAGATATTTTCGGAAAAAGAGAGCAGAAGAAGGGATACTGATGTAACCTTTACGAATAGCAGAGATCGATTACAATGAACAAAAAATAACTTATGCTACTGTATTCTTATTTTGCAATAAGTCAAGTGCTGCTGCATGGCTGAGTACTTGCAAATTAATAATAATAATCTATTTTCTGACCTTATCGTAGTAGCTATTGAAATTTAAAGACAACAAGACAGCTCTGCTTTTTGAAGCTTTCAGCAATTATTGTGTGATGGTGCAATTGTAATTAATTTAATATTAATTGTTATAATAGTTTTCACAATTGTATCTTCATAAACAACTGATGAAAAGTATAACCTATTATTTTTTGAGTGTATGCACATTGAAACTTGGGGATAAACTTATGTTGTGCTTTTGATTCACTAGCTTCAATAATATATTTTCACTCAAGTACTAATATTCAAACATATCCACAAGACCCACAAATCAAGTATTGATTAATCTGCTGTTTGTAGTCAATGGCTAGGAAGGGGGGGGGGGGGAAGGGGGGAGTGGTTCCAGGGACTGGAGCACCCTCATAATTTTGGGGCACAATCTAACCATGTATTGTCTCACATGAACACTTTTAAACCACTAAAAACATGCCCTACGAGTTCCCCTATATAAACATGAAACATCTTCTTACACCATTGATTGTCACTAAAATCACTTAATTCTTGCTGCTTTCCTTGGGTGATGTTATAAGTTGTCCAAACACGGTAACGTTATTTTTAAACTTACTCAGATCATGGTACTTATTGTTTGTTATAGAGTTTAACATTCTTCACATGTAAGAAACATTTGGGGTAGCTTTATGTTTTATGTTTCCAAACAACGTAATGGAACTTTTAGTTTGGAATGTTTTGGTCAGCATACTAATAATTTATTATCAATTGACAATATTCACCAGCTTAGAGAGGCATTATTAACTAATAGAATACTGTTTTCTAATTATATTCTTAACATGATATAGCAGTATAAGACAAACTGCCTAATATGAAATTTCAGGAAAAAATTTAAGCATTTAAAATTTTATCTCAGCTTTTATGGTCCTCGTATCATTTTTAAACTCTTTAGAAATGGTGCAGTACCTAAACATTCAGCTTAAATTATAAAAAATATTGTAAAATTTCTGATAAATTTCTAGCTGGCTACTATAATGTTAAATTGTGTATTCCTATTAAATATTTCCAATAAGCATTTTAGCGGTTTGTGATATATTCTATAAATGTTTCCTATGCAAGTCCTAAATAATAATTGTTATAGTATTTTTTTAATATAAATCCGTATAATAAGATTTAATTAAAATTATATAGCTTAAACAACAGTGGTTGCACTTTAATAGAATCATATAAAATCAAATTAATGAAACAGTAGTCTCCTATGCTCATAGTGTAAATTGACAGAACATTAATAAGTTTCTATAATTAAATATAAGACATAAGATTAAGCTAAATGCTTCATTTAGGGAAAATATGTATAGTTAAAACAAAATAAAATATAAGGGAAATAAAATATATGTATCTCATTTACACATTCATCCCACTGTTTTAACACCACTGTCCAAGAAAAATGTACTAATAAATTACCTAAACACATTAATTACACTCGTGTTTCCAACAGATAAACTCCACCTAATTATAGAATAGCTTGAGCCTGATTAGATAGTACATATCATATATGAACAATATATATGACATGTCTCTACTAACAAATTAACTAACAAACTGTTTGGAATAAAATTGTTATGGTGTAAAAAAAATAATTCCTTTTCCTACATTTATTTTACTTTTTTATTTAAATATGTTTAGTTTGTATACATGTATATGTATATTATAACTAAAAAGTTCATTTATTTGAAGATCCCACTTCAAGAGAGCAGTAAAAATGATTTTTTAACTATACCATAAATGGATCACTAAAATGTACTCAGTTGTAGCTACTGGTAAAGACTTCAATTATTATACAGGATGTTATTCTATCATAATATGTGTAGCCATATAAGAAGAACTCAGATAAACTAGAGGTACAACTGAAAATATTTCTAAATTCAAGAATACCAATCTCATATTAATTGTGTTGTATGTATATTTTTGTCCAGTATTTTAATACAGAACGCAAAGCTCCTCATTCCTTCCGTACATTAAGTACCCCTCACTCCCGTGGTCATGTCCAATGGCCTAATCACCTCACTGACTAAGTTCCCAACATTGAACTACATAATCATTTGTGACTTCATCCTTTACCGATTGTATCAGTCGTTCCTTCTGTTTTGTGCACACGTGATATTCAATTAAATTTAGTTCTTGTCATAGTCATTGTTCCTAGAACTCCCGCTATAACCTCGACAAAAAGTTTATAACTTTGTTGTTGTTGTTGTTGTGAATTGAAGTGAATTTTGTATTACACCTATGGAAATTGAATACTGTAATCTTTAGAGACTCCAAATACAACTAATTACTGTTTGTTGGTTTTTAATTATTGTTGACTGAATCTAGGTGTGAATTGAAGTGAATTTTGTATTACACCTATGGGAAAGGGGTATTCAATTTTAAATAGAGAGTACTAGCACACGCTTATAGTGAAGTATTGATTCATGCAGTCATTCACTTGGGAGTTAGTACAGTACAACAGTACTGAGAAGCTTTTGGTTGCATGCACTACCCCTAATAAAACTATCTGTATTGTGTCCCCATTATATATGTTGGTTCCACTGATGATTGAACCTCTCGAAACTGGATTTTTTAAATAAAGGAATGAAGTGATATAAATTATGACGAAAATTTCACTACAATAGGCTTGTTATAAAAAATAGTAGCCATACCAATTTTCATGTCTAAATTATCTAATCAAATTACATTTTAATTGTGCTTTTCTCACAATGTTTTTTCCTTTTTACGTACCATTGCATAATAGTTAGGTGACGTCTAGTATAATTCATTATTATGCTCAAAAATGACACTGACCAAGTTAAAAAAGAAAAAAAAAAGATAAAATGAAGCTATTTAATTTATTTGTGATAATAATTAGACTGTTTGTACTGAACCAAATACAAAGTTCAGAATATGTTCTTTTTCTTTACTATCTTCATAGTCTCTATCTTTCCATTCTTCATCTAGTTC
>WLWD01002866.1_pt1 | contig 28757 bp, 21 predicted proteins | sample 6712731 | NCBI WGS metagenome assembly WLWD01 (sample SAMN12718690, study PRJNA576275) | sponge metagenome | isolation source: marine sponge | host: Mycale hentscheli | place: New Zealand: South Island, Marlborough, Capsize Point | collected 2014-11-01
TATACTGTGCACGCACATAGTACTAACACTGTGCATGCACGTAGTACTAACACTGTGCACGCACATAGTGCTAACACTGTGCATGCACGTAGTACTATTACTGTGCACGCACATAGTGCTAACACTGCACGTAGTACTAGTACTGTGCACACACATAGTGCTAACAATGCACGCACAGTGCTATTATGGTGCACACACATAGTGCTAACACCTAACACTGTGCACGCACATAGTGCTAATACTGTGCGTGCACGTAGTACTATTACTGTGCACACACATAGCGCTAACACTGTGCACGCACATAGTACTAACACTGTGCACACACATAGTACTAACACTGTGCATGCACGTAGTACTATTACTGTGCACGCACATAGTGCTAGCACTGCACACACATAGTACTAACACTGCATGCACGTATTACTGTGTACGCATATAGTACTAACACTGTGCACGCACATAGTGCTAACACTGTGCATGCACGTATTACTGTGCACGCACATAGTACAAACACTGTGCATGCACGTAGTACTATTTCTGTGCACGCACATAGTGCTAGCACTGTGAATGCACGTAGTACTATTTCTGTGCACGCACATAGTGCTAGCACTGTGAATGCACGTAGTACTATTTCTGTGCACGCACATAGTGCTAGCACTGTGCACGCACATAGTACTATTACTGTGCACACACATAGTACTAACACTGTGCACGCACATAGTGCTAATACTGTGCATGCACGTAGTACTATTACTGTGCACGCACGTAGTACTAACACTGTGCACGCACATAGTGCTAGCACTGTGCATATACATAGTACTAACACTGCATGCACGTATTACTGTGCACGCACATAGTACTAACACTGTGCACGCACATAGTGCTAACACTGTGCATGCACGTAGTACTATTACTGTGCACGCACATAGTGCTAACACTGCACGTAGTACTAATACTGTGCACACACATAGTGCTAACAATGCACACACAGTGCTATTACAGTGCACACACATAGTGCTAACACCAAACACTGTGCACACACTAGTACTATTACGGTGCACGCACATAGTGCTAACACCATGCATGCACATAGTAATTACACTATACTAGAGTCATTCTTGTTAGTGTTATCAAGTACTAGAGTCATCCTTATTAGTGTTATCACGTACTAGATTTATTCGTATTAGTGTCAGCACATGCTAGTGTCTGTCAGTTGTAGTATGTTCGATTAAGTTAGTTATTGCTAGTTTGATTGTAGTAGCTGTTGTTGAAGGAAATTATTTCTTCACTGGTGGGCGTGTCACATGATGTCACTTCCAGTTTCACTTCCTGTTGTTAAATTTTGTCCTTCGAGGCTATCTGAGTGGTTCTGAGGTGGGCTTGTGGTTTTTCATTAGTGTGTACACGTACTAGAGTCATTCTTTTTAGTGCCCGCATGTACTAGAGTTATTCTTTTTAGTGCTCGCATGTACTAGAGTCATTCTTATTAGTGCCCACATGCACTAGAGTCATTTTTATTGGTGTTTGCACTAATAGTTTTATTTATCTTGGTAATGTCTGTTTTTACTATTGTCCACTAGAGTATTTTTTTTTGTGGTTTTAGCTGAGTTGGGATAATTATATTGCGTATTCAATGTAAATAGATAGATTTTGATAACACTGGACATAAGAACAAAGTAAAGGTGTGTATTACTTGTATAGATTATACATAATTTAAAAGAGATGACTAAAAATAAAAAAATAATAATTAATAATTGATGTCTGTACTTCTAATTCTTTTAGAAGGGCGGACGAAACTGGTGATGGTGAAGGAGTTGGTGACTGTGACTGGCTAAAAACTGGTCTAACTGCTCAGTTGAGGTAAGTCGTTTCGTCCTTGCTGGTGATGGCTTTCTTGACCTCTTCCTTTCCTTTACACAGATGATGCTGTTCCGTCGGCAGGCAACGGACACAGTATCGCAAGGGGAAAGAAAAGTGGGGTCGGAATGGGGTGGTGACAAGAAAACAGATGAGTGGTCAGGATGCAATGATGAAGGCTCGATGTCTGGTACAGAGCAGTCCAAAGAATCCAGAGGATCATAGAGGTCATCTTCGTCTTCAACTCTGCTGATGAGACATCCCTAGAAGCTTTATAAGAAGTTGCTTTGTTTGGTTTTTTTATCAAAAAAAAAATTTAAATTTAAATTTTTACCTTCATAATAGTTGGTAAAATGGCCATCAAATTCTTCATCACCTAAAAAAAAAGGGAAAAAAAGATGATGAACTGATGAGGGTTATAGTTAACTGTAATAAGTGACTTACAGTCAGAAAGCGGGTCCTCACTTCCTGGAGCCATGGCTTCAGCGTCAGCTCCACCCATCATGTCCAGACCATCACGGTGTCTGAGGTTTAATGCTCTAGCAAGATTCTTGGCTTCACTCATGATAGCCACTGTACTTACTACTAAACTGAGAGCTGTATTTTGACGGCGGCATTTACAGCGGATTGGGCCACTTGCCGCGCTGTGCCCGATTTTCCCGTAGAGGGTCACATATTTTGGATAGTTTGTTTAGTTGCATTTATGAGCGTGTTTAGAATTGAGTGTTTAGCTGAGTCTGGGTGTGTGTTTAGAATATGTGTTTACTAGCATTTATGAATGTGTTTGTATATTGCTTATTGATTTATGTTATATTTTTATGTGTCAATGCAGGTACATTTATCTTGAACATGATGGATCATAAATGGAGTGCATATCATATTTCATCTACTCATGTTGAAAGGACAGCTTTAAAACTGTTTAGCTACTTTATTCAATCTATTTTTATATATTCATTGTCAATCATTTATTTATCTAAAAATTTTGAGGTTATGTGAATGAGGTGTGGTCATTATTTATTAGCAGTGCCATTGAAACATGTTACTTGGTGTTGTAATAAGCTTGCAGAAGGTGTTAATACAACTCTGCTAAAGATGTTGTCCAAACACCTCTCAGAGTGTTATATTATAACCCTCGTGCAGTGTTCAGGAAACATGGGTGGGGCATAAATTCCTCCCTCTCCTGGGAACGCTCCTAGCAGTGTTACTGGAACACTTCATTTTTAACAGTGCAAGAGTGTCAAACTAAGGGTTTTCATGATTCTGAATCTGTTGCAAGAACTTACTTTGCATCAGAAACACTCTGCAGTTGAAAAAAGCCACACCCACTTTCCCGCCATAAACAAACCCTTTAATTTGTGAAAGCAAAATGCATACGTACAGTGTCAGTGCTAACATTCAGTTTGGAGATGAGAAGACACAGATAATAAAGACTGCATTAAAATTCATTTGCAATGACATTGCCACTATTGATCTAGATCCCAAGTCCTATCCCACTGCTCACAGTATGACTGATATCCCTAGTCATCTGGCACTTGTTCCTGAGAGCCTTCAGATGTTGTTGAGACCAATAGTGAAGACAGATGAACGAGTAGCCACTTGGGGGCAGAATTTCATTAAGGCCTATCGGCCTCGGTCAGGGGTATTGCCATACTATATGGGGCTTGCCATACAACTGGATCATAGATTCGGGTCAAAGTGGTTGATCAACAAGTTCCATCAGTTGGGATACACTGAGTCTTACTCCGAGATACAAAGGTACAAATACTGCTTCCTCAATGATAATAATCGAGTTGGAATCACTGACAATTTTGGCATTCTTGGCACAATTGATGAAAAAACTGATGAGTAGATGGATGATGAGGTTGAGGTTGATATTGATCTTGTATCAGTTGCTACAACAGCTGATGAAAATGAAGAATGGAGTGATGATCAGATGGTGTCCATGGAGATTGGGGATGCAAACTCAGTCACTCAGTTTGTTGAAGACAATATGGATTTAAACCTTGTTTCTATATACGGGAACAGTCCCTTTCATACAATGGGCTTGATTAGAGTCATCTCTCCTACACCACCTTCAGTAGATGATAGAGCTATCATCAGAGTGAAGTTGAAGGCACTAGACAAGGCCAAGATCCTTTAAGCAACTGAAGTGCAGATCCTTCCTTTTATCAATAGGAAGCAAATAGGAATTACTGCCATCACATTTCTTCCTATAGCTGAGCTCTCCTCATCTGGGATGCAAGTTCAGCCATTACTCTCCCCAGGAGACACACCCTGGACAGCAGGGTGGGTGATCAAAGCTCAAGATTCTGAGTTCCAGCACTCCAACTGGAATGGCTGGATGAAGAAAATCCATGCAGATGATGCCAAGCAGAGGACACAGGTTGACTTTCTCCCAGTCATCGAAGGTGACCGTAATGACTACAGGACTATCTTTACTACTCTCAAAGAGTGCATGCGGCTCTCAGGGGACAAGGCTACTATAGTGACCTTCGATCTCCCTATCTGGCTCAAAGCTATGGATATCATAGAACAGACGAATCTACCCATCATTCCAAGGTGAGTGAGTATGTGCATGTGTGTGTGTATGTGTGTGTGTGTGTGTGTGTGTGTGTGCATGTGTGTTGAGAGCGGGCAGGGTAAAGGGAGTGAGGGGAGTATATGGATAGGTTTTCTGCTACTTGATTTTTCTCCTCTCTTTTCAGGTTGGGTGGCTTTCACCTGCTAAAGTCCTACCTCGGGTCCTTGGGCAATATCATGGATGACTCTGGACTCTTAGATGTGATCCAGCTGATCTATCCAGGGAGTATGACAGCCAGCCACATCATGAATGGAGGGTGTTTTGACAAGGCGATCCGTGCTCACTTCCTGATAGATGCAGCCACCTGCCAGTACACCATGAAACACACATTCACTGTAGGAGAGTTTGATGAAATGAGGACCTTCATGGAGAAGGTAGCTAATGAAAAGGCAGGAGCCAGACACACAGCACCAATAGTTGCAGTGTTTGAACGGAGGATTGAAGAAACTTTCAAGAGACTTGCTGAAGGAGGAAGAACGCCTGCAGTCTGGGTGCAGTATCACTACATAGTCGATATCATCAAGATCTTCATCAGAGCTGAACGGCTTGCAGATCATGATGGGCACCTCTCCTGCATTGTTACCAGGATGCTGGACATCTTTTCAGCGGCGGGACATCATCAATATGCCAAGGGAGCACGGTTGTATTGTCAACTGATGAAGCAACTTGAAAGCTCAGCTGCATACAAGGAAACTTTTGACAGTTTCACTGCCCATGGGAACCATGTTGTCCGTTACTCTTGCCATGATTGGTCTGGCACCTGGTGCGACATTTTTATTGAGCAAAGACTGATGAAGGCAGCCAAGTCGGAAGGTGGGTTGAGCAGAGGTAGGATGAGGAATAACGATTCAGGCCACAAGTGCTGGGTGCAAACCCTCAATCACTTCTCAGATATCAACCAGCGCATGGAGGACGGTGTCAAGAAACATGTTCCACTCCACAAAGACCTTTCCAAGACACGGATGAAGTGAGATGCTGAAGCAGTTGGAATGGTCCTTAAGTGGTTTGAGGAGAATGACCCCTTTGCCCATGGACGAGACAAGCAGTTACTTGTGTCCTTCTCAACAGGATTCACAAGCACTGCTGATGATGCAGTCAATGCTGAGAGAGAAGCTGAAGTGGGGAGAGAGATGCATATAAAACTGGATGGACAGTCAGTGACATCAACCATGGAAGTAAAATTCAAGGTACAGGCCCTGTCATCACTCAGAAAGGTTCCCAAGGCCAATGAGAAGAAGATTTTCCTAGACTCAATCAAGTTGTTCAACCGACTGATAACTTTTGCTCAACGAGATATGACAGTTGAGAGAGAAGCTTAGAGTATGAGCTGATCCCCTTCCATCTGTCCTTGTTCAGCAACAAAGATCAGAAAATGAAAAGGGCTAACAAAGCAGCTTTTTCCAAGACTAGCATGAAGGCGTTGACTAATCCACTTGACCTTGCCGATCAACCCTGCTCCAGTCTGGTGATTGATGGCGGATGGCTTCTCTACATGGTGAAGTGGAAACAAAGTCAGATTTGGCAGGAGATTGCTGACAGTTACCTGAGGTATGTGCAGTGCCTCGGCAGTCACTCTCAGAGGATCACTGTGGTTTTTTATGGCTACAGCAGCTCACCAAAAGATCATGTCACATTCGGCATACCAAGAACTCCTGCTGTAATCTACAGATTCAGCCTGATGTGATACATTTGACTCCAAGAGAGAAGTTCATGGACAACACCCACAACAAGAGTGAGCTCATCCGTCTCATCTCTTCAAAATTGCAAAAGCACCAGATTGCAGTGGAGCAGTGTGACAATGATGCTGACACTTCAATTGTGAGAGCAGCAATGGCTGCTGCTACAGATGGCTCTGTAGAGGTAAGTAAATTATTACTTCTTGATATTTTTTTATGTGTATTTATCCTTAGGTGCGGGCAGAAGATGCAGACGTCCTGATAATGCTGGTGCACCATAGCTCAAGTACCAACAATCCACTCTTCTTAACCACTTCAGAGGGCTCTTACAATGTTGGAGGAATCCGAGAAGCTCTCTCTGGAAGACAGAAGCGTTACCTGCTCTTTAGTCATGCCTTCACTGGTTGTGATACAGTTTCTGCTATGGGGTCCATGGAAAAACCAATCTGTTTGATAGGTTTTGTGTAGGGGACATGGATGAACACATTGACACCTTCCTTGACTTATGAGCTACCAAGAATGCAGTGATCAGGAGTGGTGTTGCAATTTTCCAGCACATTTACCACACCAGATACCGCTTTGGGTATGATTCGGTATAACATGTTTTCACTGAAAGGCCGTGTTTGCAGATATGCACGGAGAGAATGCTGTGCAGCTGCACCCACCTCCAACAGAGGGTGCAGCTGCACAGCATTCTCTCCGTGCATATCTGCAAACACAGGACTGGATGCTGCTGCTGCAGAACATGTCTTTGGACCCCTGTGATTATGGATGGACAGTAGGGGTTCATGGTTTTGAGCCAGTACCAACACTAGACCCCATGGCTCCTGAAGAGTTGCTCCAGTTTACAAGCTGTAATTACAAGGGAGATTGCAGCAATAGGCGGTGCAGCTGCAAGAAGAATGCTGTACAATGAATTGTAGCATGTGGAAACTGCAAAGGAATTACATGCAGACACTCCTTCCAGCCCGATGTAGAAGAAGACTTCGACTCATACCATTGTTTATATAGAATATTAATTTTAGCAAAAAAGGGGAAAGAGAGAGAGAGAGAGCGTGAAAAGTGGGTGTGGCCTTTTAAACCACATAATTATTCTGATGCTTGTATCAGATTCAGAATCATGAAAACCTCTAGTTTGACCCGCTTGAGGAAGAATTTGGGCATTTTCATTTTTCCCATATATGGTTTTGGGAACTTAACTTTCAGCAGCTGCCACGGGTTCCCCTAGAGTAATTGAATTTAAATAATTTGATATGTGTTAGTGGACACCTTATAGTAAACATGTAGGTGAAAAATTTTCTTGGTAAGGAATTTATTCCAAGATTTTGGTAATTTTCCCTGACTAAAAGACCTGCTGCCAAAGGACGAAATTAACGAGGATTCATCCTTCGTTACTCTACTGGCAGATTTCCGCTCTCTCATACTAGAAGGCCATACTCCTGAAGAAGTTCGTCCCTTTTTAATAAATATAATGGGGGGATCAGACCCATAGCCGTAAGATGTACTCTAAGATGTCTGGCTGCTAAAGTGGCAGGCTATATGGTCATTGATGATATGGTTGCCCTTTTAGCCCCCCAACAGCTGGGATATGGAGTGAAAGGTGGAGCTGAGACAGCCGCACATGCGGCTAGAAAATTCTTAGTGAACATGGACTCAAAATGTGCATTAGTGAAGCTGGACTTTAAAAATGCATTAGCTACAGGCCGTGAGTGATTTAGCTCCTACTATCTATCCATTTGTACACTCACTATACTCATCCCCATCAGTATTACACTGGAGAGGCCAGTCTATCTCCTCAGCAGAAGGAATTCAACAAGGGGATCCCTTGGGTCCCCTACTATTCTGTCTGACAATACATCAGCACAGTTAACAGCTGAGATCTGAACTCTGCATTATGTATGTGAATGGCATATCTTTAGGCGGATCTTGTGCTGACATTATACATGATCTTAGAGTGATACATGATGCAGAAGAGCTTGGACTTGTCTTAAATAATAGCAAATTAGAGATAATTACCAGCAACCATACTACCTTCCATTTTAACTTGTCTTCCAGAAGCAAGAGTTGTTCCCCCTTCCAGTGCCATCTTATTGGGGTCCACTTTGGGTGGTGTCAACTCTATATCGACCGCCATAGTACAGAAAATTGAAGTTTTGGAGAGAGTGGGTGAGAGGTTGAAGTATCTGACATCTCATGACTCCCTTGCACTACTACTACGTAACTTACTGGCCAATATCTGCTTCGTAGCTACATCTCTTGTTTTCAGTCCTCCACTGTACAGCACTATGACAATGTATTGAGGTCCATTGTGAGCAGTGTTGTGTCAACATCCATCTCAATAGTGAAGATCCCTCTTGGACTCAAGCTACTCTGCCAGTGGATATGGGCGGTCTTGGAATACATAGTGCAGTTAGTATTGCCCCATCTGCTATTCTTGCCTCCAGTAATGCTTCCACTGACTTGGTCAGAGCCATTCTTCCATTAAGTCTTGTGTGTCCCTTCCAGTACCAGAAATAGAAGAAGCCCTTCGAGTATGGTCCCAAGACCGAAAGGTGTAACAGCATGCAAACAAAAGTCATCGGACCGCATAAGCTCACATGTGGTGGCAAAATGACTTCTGGTAGAGGCAAGGGATGAAGTGAATAGGGAAGGCTATTAGCTGCTGCCACTAAGGAGTCAGAAGCATGGCTTCATGCTTTGCCTATTGCTTCTCTGTTTCTACGTATGGACAATGAGTGTCTTAGAATTGTTGTGGTTTTACGCATGGGTATTCCAATTTGTGGACTGCATCCTTGTCACCACTGTGGATCAGAGGTTGATGTAACAGGAAGACATGCTTTGAGCTGCAGAACTAGTGAAGGTAGACTTCACCACCACTCAGCCTTAAATGACATTATCTACAGTACACTTGTCTCTGCGCATGTGCCCTCCAGGCTGGAGCCTCCTGTTTTATTGAAGTCTGATGGCAAAAGACCAGATGGTGTTATCATAGTGCCATGGGAATTTGGAAGACTCCTAGTCTGGGATTCCACCTGCCCTGACATGTATGCTCCTTCTTACTCCAATCACGCTACAGTGGTGGCAGGCGAGGTGGCTTCTCAAGCAGAAGATAGGAAGTGCATGAAATATGCCTGTCTGCCAGTTATTCATTCCTTCACACCAGTGGCAGTAGAGGCCAGTGGAGTATTTGGCCCCAAGACCTGGAAATTATTAAAGGAGTTGGGCAGGAGAGTCAGGAGAGAAACTGGGGAGGAGAAGGCGTCTTCCTTTCTTTACCAAAAAATATCAGTGGCTGTCCAATGCGGGAATGCCAATTTTATTTTAGGTGGGCACCCCAATTGACTAGAACTAAATTATTCATATTATTATTATTATTCATTCTTTTATTCTTTTTATTTTATTTTATTATCATTTTGTAATTTTATGACCTTTTGCCTTGCCAGTTATAATTAATTATATTGGCTCATATTACATGAAAGCAGTGGGGTAAGGAAGCTGGTAGTCTTGTGTAGTCCCATCTTTTACCAATATTGTTACAGCCATGCAGATTAAGAAGCTGGGACAAGTTACATTATAGCTAAATTTTTATTTTGTAAATAAAGCTTTGCTACGAATTGTAGTCATATATATAATTATTATTAATTAATTCATAAATAATAATAACTCATGACGAATGACTGAATCATTAATAACTAATAGCAAAAAAAAACAGAACAAAAACAAATAGTAACAACAAAAAACAAAAAAATGAAGTATGGTGATACAAACAAACAAAATCAACAAACCACACACAAACATCAAAACCAACAAACCACACACAAGCAACAACAACAACAAACAACAAACCTAATGGAAAAAAACCCATAAGCCCATGCCATATCCCTGGTTACCAACACAATAGGTATTTCTTTTCCAAGGAAGCTTGCGTAGCCCTCCGCTCTAGAGGCGCCAGAGATTCAGTGTTCTACCAGGAACTATTGTACTAAGGAGACATAAAGCAGTGGTGCACACAGTGTGAATTCAAGAAATTTTGACAATTAATAACCAATGAGCTGAATAATTCACAAAAATGGAGGCAAGAAAACAAAAAGCCTCGTCTTTCTCCTGAAGTTTTGTGTATTGACCATATTAGCTATTGGGTAAGCGTGGGAAGTAGCTACATATTCACCGAAATGTGGACGGTTACGTATTTATCAGGTTTCCTATCCCGTGTCTCCCGCTTTCCGGCCGAGCTGCTTCCTCATAAATTGAGAATTGCTCGTGTTTGAACGGGCAAGCTGCTGTTTCTCCGCATTTTATAACTATGCTTCAGTTTGCACTGAGGGTGCTGATTAGCTCGTTTGCTATAGTTGTGGCTGCTTGGTGCCAGTGTGAGAGTGGACAAGTACGGTTGGTAAGTTGTCCTATAATTCTTTTAACTAGCTACCAAAGTTTTCATCTGCATTACTGCTTGGATTGCTTATGGCAAATTACAACAAAGTGATCAGCTATAGCTATAGCTATTTTGTCTTCACAGATTTATTTTTATACAATTGGACAGGTTAAAGCTATAACTGCAGAAATGTTCTATTTTTACAAGTTGTGGCTTCAGCAAAAAACAAAAAAAACAACTTAAAAATACTTGATATCTTGCACCAAATTATTTGACATGCTCTATTTGGCATTTTAAAATATTTGTAGAATGGCGGAGGTGGAGACTATGGCCGTGTAGAAGTCTGCATTAATGGCACATGGGGTATTCTCTGTGATCAGGACTGGAGTAATAAAGATGCAAGTGTGGTGTGCACGCAACTTGGATACAGTCGTTATGGTTAGTGAAGTCTATTATTATTATAATTTTGGCAGATAATTACTATCTAAATATAAATCCACACCTCATTGCTTTAAGGAAAAAAGTGAATTCTATTTCTTGTTCTACTGACAGTTGTAGATGGTAGCTATCTGCTCCAGATGAAAATGTTCAATGTTTCAGATGACACAAAATTATCAGCACAGAAACAATGGATGATAATACTTCTCTAAAAATATCTATAAATCACATCCTGTTGTATTCCTCACTTAATTCACTATATTCTGTAGAGAATTTTGACTTGCTCATTAGCAAGCGAGCAAAGCAAATGAGGCACTATCAGGTGTATCACAATGAAAAATCAGAGATATATTTTTGTTTGTTTACTTATATATATGGATGTACTACGTTGTTTGTAGTTATGTTAGTTTGGTGATCGACACCATTCCAATATCACTGAACAGAATCCTTTTTTTTTTAATCAATTTTTACCTGAATTTTTTCATTGACATGCAATTGAATTGTTTACTGCTTTGAATCATTTTTGCGAGTACAGTTAAAACTTACGAACTTAGCTACCGGATTTTATTTTGTATTCGAATGAGTAGTGATGGTAAGTTAATGCACTATTTGTGATAGCTATAATGCCCTATGCAACAGTGTTAAGTCAGACAGTTGGGGCAAGGGGTTACTATGGCATTAAAATCCCTTTACTTCATTTAGCTACGTAATTTAAAACTCGATTTTTTTAGTAGCCAGAGCATCTGAAGTTAAAATTAATCACAACTCTATAGTTTCATGTAATCTCTCGCTCACCATTTTTAATCAAGCACGCCACAGTTATTGCACTTTATGAAGAAAAAAAAAGAAAAAAAAAAGGAATCCCCTTACATATATGTATGTATATATAAATATATATGATGGCTCTGCAAAATGCAGGAATTTGCAAAAAAAATTGAAAATCCTGATACTTACTGAAAATTACTTGACTTGAACCATATAACCTAGTGTACAAAGGATTTTAACTATGGATATTCAAAATGTGAGTAAAAAAATGCCGTGGGTTTCTGGTGTGTCACTTACTAAAAAGAATAGGTTTTTCAAAAGTACGGTAAGAATCACTTGAATAATAGTGAGTAATTTACCAATGATTCTGTTATTTGTAGGAACTAACCTTTTGTGTAACCTAAATACCCTGAAAGCTTTCCCTATTGTTCACGTGGGATTCCCACACTTCCCACGCTTTATGCATTTCGAAATTCTGTATACACTGAGAGAAATAAAAAGTTAAAAAATGAGTTTTCGTTTAATGGCGCGCTTGATCATTTTTGAATTGCTAATATTTGCAGAGAGCATGTTAATACTAGTGGCACATTCAGTAGGGTTCGACTTGATTCAACCTAACCCCCCTTTTATATACTGCTAAAACTCTATTTCCTTCCTCGATAACTCCTGTAACCTCAATTATTTTCAGTCTCATGAGCGCTTTTACAGACTAAAGAGCCGAGTCTTACTTTATATCAACGCGATAGGAAAGTAATTACTAGAGCTCTAATTTTGAAGTAGCGGTTGAGTAGTGGAAGTAAGGAACCACAGAAAATTTTATTTTGTCCTTTTTTTTAAAGTAAACTACATACATAAGGGGCAGTCACAACAATAATTTCCATAATTTATTTGTTGGTCATGCAGGATTATTTATGCATGAACAGAAAATTGAAGCAATAATGGTGCATTTCATTATAACATCATAACACAAACAATAGCAACAATAGCAATTATAAAAAAATTGTAGTTTTGTAATTATCATAATTGCATTACTTTATCTACGTCAACTTTAGCTACTAACTTGTATGAGCGCGCAAAAGTCAGTATGAGATTGAAGTCAAGTGCACGGCATAATGGGTTTAAAATCTGGTAAGGTAACTTTGATTCAATATGACCTTATCAGCTGCAACAGTTACTGAACCACTCAAGGTACATCATGATGGGTACAGGATCATCAATGGTATTGATTTTTTTTGTATGCACTGAAGTGGAACTGCAGCAAATGTCAAAAAGAAAATTCTATCAAAGGATGGGTGAAGTCAATTTCAGATAGAGAAAGACAGAAAGAATATAGAGAAGTTTGCAGCAGAATCAGTAGACCCTAGCTATTTCCATAATCAGAAGAGGTGTATTGTCAGAGTTACATTTGCCTCACTTCCCAAGCGATAAGGAACTCTGAGGTTCTACTGTAGTGAGATGAGTGTAGACATCAGTGTACCGTGGTGACAGGTTGCAATAGTTGTGCAAATAAATATGATTATCCACTAAGAGTTTCAACTTCAAATGCTTCTCCATTGCATTTTGTAGTAGCTTTCTTGGCTTTTGTCAAAAATCACAATCAGGATAATACTTTTAGCGTTTAAATTGTACTTTATTATTCACTTATCCTACCGGTGAATTTCCTGGTAGTTTGAGGTTCATTTCTATCTTTTATAGGATAAATACATTTGCTAGAGTGCATAAGTGATGAGTTGGAAGCATTTTGTGTTTATTAATTATTATTAATATCTTGTAAATAACCTTTTCTTGGGAGTGACAGTCACATGATGGCCCAGTCTGCTCATAGCTGCCAGTCATAATTATACCAATCAGGAAATTTTAGTGTTCTTTACACTCACATTAAGCTATTGTGTGTTGTCTATTCCATAAATTTAAAGTAGCCATAACTAAACCATCACATGCTACTAAATACTTTTCAACCATGAATTTAATATATTTTTCTGCTCTACTTTACAATGATGAGATTACATAGTGAGTGAGTTGGAGTGAGGTAAGACTTAAGGAATGCAGAAAACATAAATTATTAAAATAGTAATCAATTATGATAAGTGCTCAAAGTGTTCACTACAAGTTTGTATTTATAGGTGCTATTGCGGCTCATGGGCTATACCCAAGTGCACCTTTTCCAGTTTATTTCATTGATGTCAACTGTGATGGGAATGAAAATTCCATACAGGAGTGTCCTGGCAATAGTCTTGATGAGAATTATGAATGTAATCTAAATCATACAGCCTCAGTAAGATGTCAAGGTGAGCTTATCATTATACATTACATAATCTTTACAAACAAGCAGGTACGCTATCATAAAAACTGTTTCAGTATATTGTATATATATTTTAGTATAGATTATTAGCAATGGGCTGAATAGTTTATGAGCTAGCCCTGAAGATTAGTGGTACAGAATTTAAGATATTTATGCTTTAATAGGTTAAAATATTAGATTACCTTAGCATATCACTGTTTCGTTCTTTGAACATATTGGTCTGGACCTTCTTCAGGTAAAATAAGAAGTTTACACAATGAACTGGATTGATCAAGGATAATAGTCCGAGATGAATATTGTGCAAACTTCTCATTACAGCTGAAAAAGTTCCATATACCGAAAGTTTTTAGGAACTAAAACAGTATTACACAAGCCAATCTCTTTATTTAAGGCTAGTATCCTCGACTCTTTCACCAGCATAACTGCCATATTGTGGTTGAACTATCCACCAACAGATTTGCCAACATTCATATGGCTAAATACAGATAAAGCTTTGCCTTTTGTATGTATTCATTATGTGTCATAAAACCACAATGCTATGCTGACATGACATGAAATGAATGTAACTATGCTAATATGAATCCAAAGAGGCAGAGGCATTAAAGATTATTGATGCTACTTTAGTAAACCCGTCATTGAATTTTAGGATATGGCTCACTGTGGTATCTAACCAAGACTAGTCCTTAATCATTGCATCATACTTATTACATCATCGTGTGGTTTTGCCATGTATTTAATAACTTGTCATTAGTTATTTCTTTAGTCAGTTATTGAAAGTGTATTGTATCCTTGTGTAACTTGCTATATGAATTGTTGAACTTTAATTTTTGATTGAATGAACCTAGTTGTCCTTAGTATACAACACTCACTAAATGAGATCATCAGCAAAAGCTACAGAGACTGAACACAGTCCTCTCACTCATATTGCTGGTGACAAAATTTGATGTATAGTGTTTGTTATGCACGTATATAGAACTGAGAGTGCTAGCTTGCTGGTTAAAAAAAATATTGCTGCTGTTTTGTGTCCATTATGCAATAAATGGGGTCTGGGTGTAGCTAGTTTAGATATGGCCACAGAGTAATCCCCATTTTAGCAATCCTGTCTATGACCCTGTTAATTGCAGTAAATATCACTTGAATCTCTAGACAGATTACGAGTTTTAAAATACTGACAAATAGCACAAAATATTTGATTGATTCAAGTAGAATGTTAAAATGAAAACATTTAAATATTAACAGTGAACATTTGTTAATTATCAATAAACTTTGCTTTGCTATGTAAAAAATGATTGAGTTCAAGCATAGTAATTATTCAGGTAAGAAAATTTACTATACTTGGTGCTGACCTCTACAAGTACAGTAAAGTGAACTTATAAACAGACAAGACGACTACTATAACCCTCTCGCGCATGCGCGCTAAGGCTTCATAATGATGCAGGAATGGTAAACATACACTAAGGTAACTTAACGAAGAAGATGAATTATTTGAAGGAGAACAAAGACAGTAGAAAATTCACTGTGAGGCAAATATGACAAATATTAAGTGAATAATGTGTCCTGATGTTTTTTTAACCATTTAGCCGGCTAATTATTATAGTATTTTAGTACAATTGAATAACTAGCCTAAATTTCCGGAAAAAAACAACAAAAAAAAAACTACACAGAATTAGTGACTAAACAAACTTAGCTTCAGGGAAGTTTGCTATTTCATATAAAAAGGACATACAAGCTAAGGAAAGCCTATAAAGGGAGAAGTGTTCATCCCAAAGAAAAGTCTTCTTTTGAACAAAACAACATCACTGATGAACTCGTCAGACTAAAAATATCTGTTTGTGGACTAATACTCTAAACTATACCTACTACTTATACTTTAAGTTAAAAAGTTTAAATTTATGTATACCATAGTTGCTATGGTAACATCCATGGATTAAATATATTATTCCCCTGTGTTATTTCCCCCAATCACCTGCAGAAAAAAAAACATTTGCTACCACAAAGGCAGTGTAAAATGCAGAAGAATTTTTTGTCGACAAAATTGATTGAGATGCACAAATAGTTATGTTATAAAGAGATATATCATTGTTGTTCGCTACGAATAAATATATAGTGTTTTTTACTTATACGAAGCTTCTTTGCAAATGGTTACTCCATCCTGTATAAAAACTGGCACAGAGAATTTTAGTTAATTGAGTATAAAGTATTGTCTTGCGAACCTCACTGAATATCGTTGTCAATCTCCACTTTTTTGTTTGAAGGCAGCGGAAAAGAAAAATTTTCTTGTCTGGTTGTCGGTGTCTAGGAATGACCCTCGCTGCATTGACTGGACATGTTTTCCCCCTTAAAACAACAATAGCCACTCTTTATATTTGTATTTAATTCTATTGAAAAAATATTCTATTGTATAAAATAACTAGACTAATTGTGTGAAATTGTGATGTCACATTCTAAGCACTGTTATTATGTAGTCAGCCCCTTGAGTGGCCCACAAGAGATGCAGAACATGTTTTACCTTATGGTTATTGTGGTTAGATATGCCTTTTAGTAGCTTTTAAATGTTTTCATCTTATGGTTAGTTATTAATATGTGAAATATATTAGTATTACAGGAAGAGAATGTTGTCAGTGACTGTTCAGATGGTGATGTGAGGCTCACTGGTGGAAACACTGAATACGAAGGAAGACTTGAAGTTTGTGTCAATAGAATGTGGGGAACTGTATGTATAGATTACTATCCCAATTACGAATACTACTATTATTCAACTTATCTTTACATATCCCACTACGCTTTGTCTTATTACAGTAGTGTTGTTAAACTCTCCAGAATAGTATGTCATCAACTAGGACACCAGGAGCTAGGTAATATGTTGGTATTGTACATGTGTTCATTTGGTCTAACAATTAATATATTAATAGGAGCTGTGGTGTATTCATCTTGGACTAACACCTTTGAGCCAAGTGACAAGCCAATTATGTTTAAATACATGGATTGTGAAGGAGCAGAATCAAGTCTTCTTGAATGTTCTAATAATTTTTTCATTGATAGGCAATGTACTCACCGTAATGATACTGGTATAAAGTGTGAAGGTACAATAATTATTAAGATTCCGGTAAATAAGTTTAAGTTTGTTTTGATAATTATGCAGCTAATTGTGTTTCTGGATCAGTTCGTCTAGTTAGCGGCCATGAAGACTACTTCAGAAACTATGGAAAAGTAGAGATATGTGTTAATAACACATGGTATGGCATATGTAGTGAACATTTTGGTTATCAGGAAGCCAGTGTAGCGTGCCACCAATTAGGATATTCTAAATATGGTAAGGTTAAGTCTTACTTCTTTCTTATTTTAGTTTTTTAATATACATTTATACAGGAGCTGTATCTGACCAACATTTTATTGCTGAGACATCCTGGCCTGTTCTCACTAATATCACTTGCACTGGAGAAGAAGAAAGTTTAATGAAATGTAAATTTAACTTACATTATAATGAAACTTGTGAAGACAGGAATGATGCAGCGGTTGTATGTCAAGGTAAGAAAATATTTATTAATTAGTTTGAAATAATAGAATGCTATACTTTGCAGGCAGAAATACTCCTGAAGAAAACTGTAACACTGGAGATCTTCGATTAGCTAATTCTCAATCTCCAAATTCGGGTAGACTTGAAATTTGTTTCAACAGGGCATGGGGCACAATTTGCAGGAACTCCATGAACACACAAGGTTACAATGTGGCTTGTAAGCAATTAGGTTATCAACCATATGGTGAGTTTGTATTATGTCAGATACAGCCAATTGACAATATCAAAATTATTGGCAGGAGACTCCTATTATTCAAGATCAAGTGTTTTTGCTGATATTGGCAGTGGACCTATTTTTGTTTACGATTCTCACTGCACTGGGATGGAAAATTCAATTCTGGAATGTGACTTAAAAAATACTTATTTTGAAGGGTTTTTTTGCGATCATTTTTATGATGTGACTTTGGAGTGCATAGGTTAGTATTATAACATCGGACAAAAATTTATAATCTTAATAAGAATGGCACATAACAGAATGTTTTGTTAATCCTCAGTGCGCATGCATGAGAGGGTTATAATAGACATCCTGTCTAGTTTGTTGGTTGATTTACAAGAAAATGTTAAGCAGTTAGCTCCACATAGGACTAGCTTTTGTGGGTGATGACCCGCTAATTCACATCATAATCATATGTACAAACTGTGCTGACTAGTACCAAGTGCTGAAATTTTGTGTTTAAACTACTGGTGAATGCTCCTTGCACATTTAGCTCTCTGATAATCAGCATTTACATCAACCAATACCTGATTAGGTATATGCTAAATAAATTATTCTCTATAAGTCTGATGTAGTAGTGCTGAGGGTTTCACCATTGGTGCTAGATTACATCGTTTAACGAGTATTGCAAGATCAATAATACTAGTGCAATGCTTGAGCACAAAATGGCAAGCAAGCCTAAAATTGCACTATTGTTAAATGATTGATTTTAACTTCTAACACTCAAGCTATTAAAATAAAGGCAACTTTTTTAATTATGCACATATGGTAAAGGCATTCAATGCCATAGTAACCACTCATGGCAGCTGTTTGAATTGAAAAAAAAAAGCAATAAAATCAAGTCACGTTATTTAAACTTTTTCTTTGTGATATTCTTAGTAGTAGTAGTTGTAACACACAATGCTTTCACACAACTGAACATACCTACGCAAGACTTACCTTCATGGTTTGTCTAGTAGACAATGAATTTTCAAGTAAATACTGTTGCGTAGGGCTAATAACTATGACAAATACTTACCACCGCCACTAACTCGAATAGAAATGGAGCTCACGTAAGTTTTAGTGTTCACTGCGCCTGCAAAAAAATTCAAAGTGGTAAACAATTCAATTTCTAGGATGATACGGGTAGTAATCGATAAACCAGAAGATTCTGTTTAGGGAAGTTTGGGACGGGGCCGGCCAACGAACTAACACATAAATACGAGAGGATCAAAATACAAAATAACTTACGTACGTCCATACATATATATAAACAAACAAATATCCCCAATTTACCCCTGAGAGTGTCTCGCTCGATCCGCTCACTCGCCAATTAACAACATCCAGTTGCTAACTGTATATTATGTAGCATTGTATCAATTGTAATGATGATGCCCACTGTTGATTATTAGCAATACATCATTGAATACATGAACTGTAATGAGAAAGTGTAGGTACCAATGAATATATTTTCTACAGTGTAAGGCACAGTGTGATCAAAGTTTGTATTAATATTAAAACCACATGGTGTGAACAATTGTATTGTAGTTAAATAGCATAACAGAGTTAGCAGAATAAGCACATATCACATGCTGCATCATAAAAAGAGCATGTTCATCGTTACAATGTGTTAATAGCTTGACAAATATTTTGCAGTCCAGATATAGACAGCTACACAGGTAAATTGGATGTTTTATTAATACTTTTATCTTTTCTTTAGTGCCATGTGTTGATGGATCAATTCAGCTGATTGGTTCACCAGTGGATTATGCAGGAAGTGTGACAGTTTGCATAAATGGAACATGGGGAAAAATTTGTAATGGAGAGAGAGACAGCCACTTTGGCTCAGTTGTCTGCAACCAGTTGGGATACTCACCATATGGTATTAAGTCAAATATAGTGGAATACTTATTTTCATGCTTTTTTTAAATTTGTAGGAGCTAGAACATCAAAAGGAATATGGCACGACTCCAAGTATATTTATCATTACCAGCAACCCTCTTGTGATATACAATCTACCAATATCTCACAGTGTAATTATTTAGATATTTCAGCAAATGGAAGTTGTACTTACAATAATGCAACATCAGTTGTGTGCTTACCTAAAGTATTTGATAATGCTGTATCGAACTGTACAGATGGAAGTATACGTTTAAACAATGCATCAAATAGAGGACGCTTGGAAATATGTCACTCCAATGTTTGGGGCTCAGTGTGTTCTCGTGGATTTAGCAGTAATGATGCTAATGTGGCTTGTAGGATGTTAGGATATCAGGAAATAGGTTTGTGGGATACAGTGTCAAATTTATTATTCATAAAACTTGCTTTTTAACATTCTAGGAAACAGCATCTATCAGACTTCTTCATTCGAGACTAATCCTATTATGTACAGTAATTTTAACTGTTTATTGTCTCATTTTTCTTTCAGAGACTGCAGTAATCCAACAGGTTTAAGTCAAGGGATAGTTTCATGTGGATCAGAAGCTGTAGGATTGCAATGTGAAGGTAACTTACTAACTATGAAAATACACAATTAATTGATATATTATATGTTAATACATGCTCAGATATTTGTATGGGTAAAGAAGTTCGTCTAGTTGGTGGCAGAACATATGGCAGAGTGGAAGTGTGTGTAGATGGACAGTGGGGCACCATCTGTGCCGACAGTTATTGGAATAACATCGATGCTATGGTTATTTGTAAACAGCTTGGGTTTTCTACTTATGGTTAGAATAGTCTAATAGTGTTAATTCAATATTTACCCATTTTATTTCCTATTATAGGACCGGTAGCATTATTTAATCAATTCACAGAAAACCAGCTACTTTCATTTATGGGCTCAGTACAATGCAATGGAACAGAAGCAAACATATTTGAATGTCAATTTAATCAAAATAATCTACCATGTGGATCAATTCAGGATGCTGCAGTCTATTGCATAGGTAATGTTAAAACAAAAATGTATCAGATTGGCTTATGTTAATAGGTTTATAGTTGAAGTTGTTTAAATTGATTGTAATATTTGAAAAGCTAAATTTAAATCAGGTGTTCATTTTTTACTTTGCTGAAATGATTTTTATTGAATTTTTAAGCCAAGGATGAGGAATTTTCAGATCTACTAGTGTGCTTTTTGGTAGTTCTGGTGCAAATTTTTTTTCTTGCTATATAATATACTTGTGTGTTATTAGCAACAACAAATACAACGATGACAGTGGTGACCGATGGAGTGTGTATTCATGAATAATTCATGAGCTTAAACAGTTTGGTAAAGCATCGTTGATACATGACCGGTAATGTGTCATCACATTCAGTAGAAAGTGATTAATTGTAACTAAAAAGCGGGATGAAATAGTAGATGTGGGAAGGCGGCATAGGTTTCAAAGGAGAAGGAGAAAGTATGAAAGAGGGCAAAGTATGAAAGAGAAGGCAAAGGGCGATTAATTGTAAAGAGCGGTTGGAATCAGCGAGGTAAGGGAGAATAGGTTTAAAGCAGAATGGAAGAGAAGTCTAAAAGGCGAGTGATTAGCTAATCTATTTGTAACTAAAAACCGGATAGAATCGACAGTAAAGGCAGCATCTGTTTCAAAAAGGAAGGCGAAAGTATGATAAAGAAGAAAAAGTTTCACATAGCTTAAGTCTGCAAGCATGATAGTAGGGGAGATTCAGAAGCTGGAGAGATAGAAAAGAGCTGAAGAAAGGAAAGGGTGGAGGATAAGAAAAGCTGAGATAGTTCAGAAAAAAGAGAGTGGGAGAGGGAAATTTAACCTTACCCAATGGTAGATAATGATAACTGAGCAAGATAACTTACGCTACTGCAATGTAATATGAGCTAGTTAAATGTCATGGCTACTAATTATAGACTCATTACTTATCTACTGACTTGTTTTAAAAATCTTCACTAAATAGTATAATGAGATGGACAGATATTGGCTATTAAATCATAATCTTTATTCTTCCAATTGGTTTATGTATCAGAATCTAACTGCACTGATCTTGCTGTCAATCTTGGCATGAGTGAAGAACTACAGATTTGTGTGAATAGAACATGGAGACCAGTTTGCAATCTGAATCACAATGCAGCTGGTGTAGTATGTGATCAACTGGGATTTCAGAGGCAAGGTATGTTGTTAGTACTCTAACATTACTTTAATTACAATTTTTTGATCAACATCAGAAAATAAATTTGAAAAGTAAAATAAATTTCACAAGCAGCAGATGTGGTAGAATACAGTACCACATTTAACTAAAGTCTTATGGTTCATTACATTCCTTTCATCCATTCACTTAATCTGTCCATTCAATTAATCTGTTATCCATTCACTTAATCCGCTTATCTGTTATCCATTCAGTGTTATCTGTCCATCTGCACTTTAATCCTTTTAGCTACAACACACAACTCCATTGTCCAAATTCCTTTAAATGTACTTTGTATCTTCCACACATCAATGCTTACCTATACATATATGTACCACATTTGTCTTTTTTGTCAGAATTACCTTGGTAAATTTACATTCAAACCAAAGAAATTGTCAAGGGAAAGTGAGGTTTTCATTGCCTTGGGCTGGTATCCCCTGCTTTAGCGTTTACCTGCTAAGTAGTAGAGGTAATTCTCAGGTGGCAGCAATACCCAGTTCACTAAAGCTGAACCACAACAGCAGACATCATGGCAAAAAATTGACACTGTTGTAGTGCATTGACATTCACAAAACCACAGTAAAATGGAGTGTGTAAAATTTTGCAATTATTTTTGTCTCTCTTTTGCTATGAAGATGAGAAGGAGTGGCCACACTGTGCTTGGTGGCCAGTGTGTACGACACAACATGCCAGGAAGAAATCATAACAGATGATGAATGAATGTTAAAAGCGAGTTTTCCCACACTATAATTTTTTTACAAATTTTTCTATTTAGCTAGTAATGTGGTAGTACTTCAGAATAGTAAGTAATCATTATGATTAGTTTGGGATTAGTACCTCGTCCTAAACTCTACTAAGTGGAGTCTTTTTGTCTGATCTTTACCCGTATTATTCAAGAAAATTTAATTGTGTTCCCCTTGCAATTAGGCTGTTTCTAATATGACTTGAATGTTGTAAGACCCAGTTAGGTCTTATAAACATTTGGTGGGCAAGGAGGTACATTATCTTTGTTAAGGCACTGTGTTTGTCATAGTTGTTCTAACTAGAAAATCCATTGCCCATTATGCCAAGTCACAAAGAGTATATAAAGTAAGTGTTGTGTTAGCATACCATGAACAAGTGTGTGAGAGAGTGTTGTGTATTACATATTCTCTGAGCTAAGAACATTTTGAAGAAAACAATATATATATATGTATACATTAGCCTTTTGTTATTCCTCTTAGACTTCTTCAAATTATGTTTGTTAATAAGTATATAGGCTCACAACTGTGTGGCAATTCCTTAGAAATGTTGCGTTTTTTCAAATCCCACATAGTTGTGGTGAGTGGTTATTATGACATTGAAACCTTTTCCCATATACAATTTCGAAATCATAGTCGTGTTTTATCAGTTTAGTGCTTATAGTCAGGAGCTGCTGGTAATTTAGGTAATCAGAATTACTATGTGCACAATGGCTCACTCGCCATTTGTACTAAAGCACATCAATAGTTTACAAATACTAACACAAGACATAGTTATTACTGACAGAACTAATTAATACTGCTAATCTTACAATAATGGGTATTGCACAGAGTCTCATAGTTGCAATAAAAAATCAAGCTTAGCATTAGCTTGGCCGTAAAAATGCTATTGTTTGCTTGATAAATTGCTCAGTCTTACAACCTATGTAATGAAGGTTTGTTTGTTGTTTATGTAATAAAAATATTTTGGTGGCCAGAATATTTTTACATAAAAATATTGCTCCAAATTTTTGTAATTGTTTGTTATGATGTAATAATACATTATATATATTTTTTTGTATTAGAATGCTACACAATTTAAGAAAGAATTGGGAGTTTACATAACATTTATCCCTTAGTAGTTATAATAATAGCTAATTTTCTCATTCTAACAGCCAATATATGTTATTTAAAAATTAACCCTATGTTTTGACTTCTTGTCCAAGTCCTCTTCAGGAGTCAACTGAGGTTGAACTCTCCTTTGTGATATGCTAACACAATGTAAACAGCAAGAAAACAGAAGGGTGTTTACTGTTTATTTTATCCTGAAGGTAGTTTGCACGCAGCATAGACAGTCAGCATCCTCGAACATCTATTCCTGTGGGGCGTGGTCTTGCTGCCGCCAATAAAGAGGAGAGATGAATGCGTCGGGTAACAGTTAGGGGTTGATCCTCACGCACTCAGTAGATAGATAGTCGCCGCCACCAGAGTCTACTCGGCAACTGCGATGCGCCCCAAGGTAACAGAATCTCCGGAATAAAGTCTTAAGTCAATAACGAAGAAACTGAGAGTAATGGGACACACATACAACACACACGAGGTACAGACTGATGATGCACGTGAGGTAACAAGTATATATAGTTCAGGCTGAGCATGCTCAGACAGTTCATGACCACACCTTACCATACACACTACAACATAAATACTAAAATAATATTCATGACATGACAACTTGTGCGTTGACTATCTTTACTTTTAGGAGGAGGGCGGTTCCACAATTCCAATGTCGCTTTTAAACTTGTCGTTGTCCGGTGTCATCTGTAGAGCTTCCTTGATCTTTAACTCACAAAGAGATAAGAGTTATAGACAGAGCCAGTAAGAATCGTGAGTTAAAGATCAAGGAAGCTCTACACATTTATAAGTTTAATGGAGACATGCATTTAAAGCTGATATATTATATAATAATAAACAGTAAGCGTAAGACAAGACAATTTGCTGTAATAATTGTATCAGCCAAGAATGACTTAATCACTCAGTAGCTACCTGGCCATGATTATTTATTGTGGTGTTTATTAGGATTTGCAATTGGCTCAATCTCTCTATCTTCTGGATTATTGCCAGTGAATTATGTGCAATGCTTTGAAAATTCAAGTGCTATATCAGAATGCAACATAGACTTGCAGTCATCTTGTTATGAAGGAGCTCTACTAAAGTGTTTAGGTAATTAAATCATAGAAATAATATTGAGCAAATTATTATGATATTGGTGATTTCAGAACTTTGTAGAAATGGTGACATTCGATTATCAAGTTCTAATGTTAGTGGATATGGAGAAATTCAAGTTTGTGTCAATAATTCATGGAACAGTATTTGTTATAGTACCTTTGACAGAAATGATGCCAGTGTTATATGCCAGCAATTAGGATTCTCACGCTATGGTAGGTATAAGTTTATTTTCCTCTTCTTTTTGAATGCAAATATTATGTATATATTTGCTATTGTGAGAAATAAACCTTAATTGATCATAAAAAGATAGCCAAATGAGACACAAACAGATTTACCAAAACTTGCATTATGGGGCTAAATGACATAAACAACCACACTATAAAATAAAACAAATATCAACACAGAGGCAACAAAAAAGTTTGTTAATGTACAAGGGTCTAAGTCCAGAGAATGGGATCATGTAAATACCTTACGTATCCCTGGGCCTTTGGCGCTTGGCCATGTAAATCCCATACCAAACTTCATCTCATGATGTAACCTATACTTATTATGTTTATGCCGTCATTGGTCATCCTATTACTCATTGGTCATTTCATTTACTCATTACCACATAAAAATATTAACGATAGTTTTACCTATTAAGAGTGTCACACCCATTCCACCCACAAAAATAATAAATAGTAAAATAACATGGACCACACAAAACACCCACCACATTGAATTGCACAATTAGCTTACTTAGCCGATTCAACCCATTCATCCAATGTGAACTGTTATAAAGTTTCAAATCAGGAAGACCAGGCTCTGTATTTCACCAATCACAGATCTAGGCTATCAAACCTAAGAATTAATGCCCCAGCAAAGTTAGCTCAGATGTAGTTTAAGCTTGATTATATGAGCCAGGTAGAACTCAACAGAAAAAGAACAGACAACAAGTATTTATAGAGAGATAAGGGAATGGGTGGTACAGGAGATAATATGACAGCATGAACAGGGATGAATGTGAAATTGTATTCAGTGCATGAGAATGTTTATTTTGGCATATGAATGTTTATTCAACTAATGAATAATAGTTCAGCAGTATAACAGTTCATATGGGTTGAATCGGCTAAAGTTAACTAATTGTTCAATTCAATGTGGTGGGTGTTCCACACCAGCTTAAACTCTGTTTTGATATTAAAGTCTTACACACTCTCTGAATACTCTAACTCAATCCTGCTATGTATGGAATGGTAAGAATTAAACTTTTCCTCTTGCACGGTATCTGTGTTATCTCTGGATGGAGGTAACTTTTTAAAGCCTGGGGATTGCGTTGTCATGACCATTACTTTGAAGTGCTTTGTGTAGGTGTTTAGGAAGAAGAGAAAACTCCTACACAATGTACATCAAAGTAATGGTTATGACAGTGCAGAGAGGCTATCAGTTTCACACAATATATGCCATAACAATGTATCAGTGGATCTTATTATTATAATAGTTGATAAAGTTCAAATCAATGTGTAATGGAAGATTGTGTGTAGTAATGAACAATAAAGGATGAAAAAAAATGAACATTTGATGTTGAATAAAAAAACAAGATATATTTAAATTTACATAATAAACAATTTAACTAATTTTGTATGGTCTTTTTATGTTCATCAAAAGAGCCCCCCTTTTCCATGCTCTATATCTGCTTCTAGGGTGTTTATTAAATTAGGTATAAGTTAAAATGCTTATTAACAAAAATAGGTTCTCCTTTATCCTGAAAATATGCACCTTCTATGCCAAATTACTTTTTGTACTAATAGGTGCCATACCACTCAATGGATCTTCATCTTTGAATCTACGTTTGGCATTAAATTGCTCAGGATCTGAGGTGAACTGGCTGGAATGTCAACACAGTAACATTTGGTGTTCTAATTATACAGCTGCAGTTGCTTGTCAACCCGCAGATAGTGAGTTACTACATTACAAATTAATTAATGCCGTAATGTTGATGCAGCTAAATATTTAGAATAGGATAATCTTCTTTTAATAACACTATTTTGAGTTGGAGTTGTTACTATCTCATGGTCAATAGCAGAATGAAGTTGCTTTACTAGTTTATGAAACTTCAAGGAAGGGTATTACTCAGGCCTGTAGCCAGTAGTTTGCACGAGGGGTTCGGATTTCATAGAAACACTAGAAAGCCACGCCTACATTTGTTTTCTTCGTTTATTCATTAAAAAGCGAAAAAGAAGGGGAAAAATTATGCCAAAACTAATAATTTGTCAGATGTTCTATGTATTCTATTAATAAATTGATTGAACACTGCTGATTATCGGCAATAAGCAGTAAACTGCTAGCGCTATATCGTTCTCGTGTAACCAGGCTTCTAACCTAACCACTACCGTAAGCTGTACACAAACAGTGAACCATTAATAGGCCTTTCGTACTATAAGTTATCTAAATAAATACATTACCACACACAATAAAAAGAATAGTTGTAGCGTAGCTTGCTTTATTAGTGTCATAATGAGAGCAATGTTTTGTAGTGAAGGAGCTCAATGTTTACCTGAAAGCTTGGAATCAGACTAAGCCGTCCACATAATAGCTAAATAGAAGAAAATTTCATTGCGATTTAGACACGATCGACCAGAAGTCGACATTCCATAAGTTAAATGTGAGGTGTGGCTAAATAATTTACTTCCGGTCACTCAAAAGGGGGGATTCGGCCAAACCCCCCGAACCCCCTCTGGCTACGGGTATGATATTTCTTAAGTAGACAAAATTTATAGCATTTAGACTGAGAAACTAAGTTGTAACTTGCAGTTGTTTCTATGTGAAATTTGTCTAATTTAACAAATCAAATTATAAAATAATCAAAACATCAAAGGTGTGAACCCTCAGCACTACTATGCATAATAGTATGTTCGGGTTGAATTGGCATTGCAAAAACTGTTAATACAGTCGAACTTCCGAATAAAGGACAGAATGGGAGCTTGAGTTTTGTCCATTATTCAGAAGTTGTCCCTTCTCGGAAACCATCACTTTTTGACTGTTTATTTAATATTTTGGTTGTGTAAAAGTTTATTAGATTAAATGAATGGAGTGAAAAAAAAAATTACACTTCAGTAATAGAACTAGAACATAATGTATTGGTTTTTTTTGTTTTTGTTTTTTTAATCACATCAATTAGTCAAATGAAAATTTTAAGTTCATAATTCTCTCTAATGTTGTTCCTTATTCTATGGCTATTATGTGGCCATGAAACTCCAAATATGAGCTTACATTCTCCAATTGCTTCTTTGAAGCTCTTCAACTTCGGTGAAAGAGAAAACAAATGGGTTGTCATCATCATTATCATCTCATCCCGTTGATTCAAGCTGGATTCTCTTTCATGGAGCTATTTAATAGAGGTTATGAATTTTATTCGAGAATTAGAGGGGTTGCTAAAATATCATGCTTGTGTACACCACTTTCATGCACTTTGAAAGCACAACTTGCCTAAGTTGAACCCTTTCCCGCTTAGCGATTAGTAAAAGTCTGGCTAGGCTGCTGGTTGGAAATACAGTTCATCTACCGCCTCTATGGACCCAAGATTTAACTTGTTGATTCATTAAACTTGTCTATAGTAAATTTTGATATTATGTTTATGAATGTCCAGTGAAGCACTTTTAGTATGGTGTAGCAATACTGGGAAATCTGTTCTGTCTGTTGCCCGGAACTCGGAAGGTCCGCATCTCAGAAGCTCTTAACATACAATTTTCAATAGGAAATCCATCCGTAGTTTTGTGTTTTACTGCTGTGTCATGGCTGTTTGTTTGCGGAAGGTCTGTTGAACGAGGGTCAACTGTAACTTTTGAGCGAAATAGCTACACTTCTGCAGTTAGTATCATTCGGAAACTTGTTTGAAAGGTATCCAAAAACTTTCCTCGACATACTTCAGCTATTACAAA
>WLWD01003539.1_pt1 | contig 28747 bp, 32 predicted proteins | sample 6712731 | NCBI WGS metagenome assembly WLWD01 (sample SAMN12718690, study PRJNA576275) | sponge metagenome | isolation source: marine sponge | host: Mycale hentscheli | place: New Zealand: South Island, Marlborough, Capsize Point | collected 2014-11-01
AGACATGCCCACACAAAAGCCCCGACGGATAAAACTGCTCAAGAGGCGCTACTGGAATTATACAAAAGTGGACAAAGGAGATCGAACAATATGACCGCATATTTTCGCGCACAATGTATCTTTGTAAGCATAATGCATTAGTTATAAGCAGGGGCCCTGCGCGCGCTGCAATGAATGCAACCATTCTTGCGTTCCTCCGGTAGCAAAAACTTGCCTACAGCAGGCGAGCTCTTGTAAATTCAGTTCTCTCCTTCGACGTTGCTCGATTCTGCTGCAGTGGAGTAGATTGAAGCTTGTAAAGCTTGTCAGCTCTCCAACAGCAGTGAAATTTGCAACAGCTAGCTTCTCTCTCCACCTTCCAATTGCTCGGTTGCGCTGAAGTAGTGGAAGGGTAAGACCAACATTTTTTTTAGGATTAGCTATATAGATACTTATTAATAGGTAGTTGTTTTATTTTAGAAGTTTGTACGGTCATAACTTATGCAAAATTCATGCACTTTTATCACATTAATTAGAGTTGCAATTATGGCTGTATTGCAGGATGCTGAGGGAGGCAATACTTCTTGCAGTTTTGACTGCAGTATTGGCACAACCAGGACCACCTGGCCAAAAAGGAGAATCAGGAGTTCCGGGCTTGCCTGGCGTGTGCTCTGGTGGCTGCAGTGGAGGGGTGAGTGATCATTTCCAATACACATTTCAGTCTTAAATTTAATATTATTATTATTTTTGCAAAATGTTTAGAGTGACAAAGGTGATGGTGGCGGTGGAATAGGCGCCCAGGGACCTGCAGGGCCCCCAGGACCTGTTGGACCTTCTGGACAACAAGGACCTCCTGTAAACTAATATAGTTTATTTACTTCTTTAATTAATATTCTTTATTTTTATTATTATTTTTGTTATTCCTCAATTTTAGGGTCCACGTGGTGCTGAAGGGAGATCTGGCCCGCCCGGTCCACAAGGAAGCAGAGGTGCAATTGGTGGAAGAGGATCTCCTGGAGTGCCTGGACCCCCTGGAAATAGTGTGAGTAGTTTTATTGAAATTCTTATGTGAACTTTTAAGTGACAAATTTGATAGCTTAAATTTTTTTTTCTAAATAACAATATTGTTGTAGTAATAATTAAAAGGTGCATTTTGGTTGTTTGTTGCTTTTTTGTTTAAAATTTATGTTGTTTCAACTGAGTACTTTTTAGATACTTTTTCTTTCTTTCTTTTGCCGTAGATTAGTGCATTGGTGTAATGAAAGTTAGTATTTTAATAGCAATAAAAAACAACAGTATGGCTAGGAAGTAGCACTGAGAGTATGGTAAGAAAGGTGAGGGAGAAAGATTTTACGATTGAAGGCTCTTTTGAGTTAAGTAAATTATATACTAACCAATGAAAGAATTCTTTTATTGAGATGAAATTCTGATCACTGTTAGTTTATAAGCAAATAATGATGTGGCTAAAAGAAACCTGCAATAGCTGATGAATAGCCATTATTTTTACACTACTTTTAGGGTGACGATGGGGAAGATGGCCATCCTGGAGATATTGGACTTCCTGGACCTGCTGGAACATCTGGACCTCAAGGCTTACCTGGACCTAGTGGACTCAAGGGACCTGCTGTAAGAAAAAGTTAATTACTGTAAGAAAAAGTTAATTTTCACTTGTCTTGATCAATCAAGTTAGGCCTGCTATGTTTAAATAATGAAATAAATAAAACAAATTATGAGGCTACTATTCACATTTTCTAAAAAGGGGCGGGGGTGTCTAATATTTAATAATGTAAAATGTCATGATATTGTGTATTCATAGGGTGATCCTGGTACTAATGGTAGAAATGGAGTTTCAGGTGATGTTGGTGCTAAGGGTCCCACTGGAGATCCTGGTTCTGCTGGACCACTCGGCCTTCCTGGGTCTCCTGGAGCAAGAGGAGAGCGTGGACCAACTGGCGCCAGAGGAGCTTCTGGAAATGACGGTAGCCCAGGACTTAGAGGATCTCCTGGTAAGAGTGACTAAGAAAGGACTTCATGATGAAAATAAGAGCAACAGCAAAAGTTTGTGATCAGTAATTTGCCAAGTTGGAAATACCCTGGAATTTTCATTGCTAAAATCCTGTTTTTTCATTCCCATAAATTTGGAAGAATTTCTTTTTAAAATAGTGTGTAGCACTTATTAACAAATTACTTGATATTATAAGGTTGATAAATGGAGTTAAGTGAGCCTAGCTTATGCTATGGAGATATTAGAGTGAAATGCTTATCTAGAGCTAATTCTTGGTATGGTTAGGAAACATTCTCGCACCAACTGGCTCCATTATCCATTTAAATATTCTCTACAGTACAGTATGCTGCTGTTAACAATCGTAAGGTACTCTTGAGAAATTGGTGCGAAATTATAGCAACTCTGATATTACATAATATTCTATATTATATATATATTATATTATATATAAGTATATAGTGTTTGTTATAATTTGTCTGTAAATGGTGCTAAATGAGTTAAATACTATTAGTGATGTATTTCATGCGAGCGGCTCATTATCTACGTCAAGTTTATCGTACGTTACTGTACCATAGGCTTGATTGGCCCAAGTGGTAAAGATGGTCAGGGTGGACTTCCAGGAAGAAATGGCCAGAAAGGAGAAGGTGGAACTCCTGGTACCCAAGGTCCTCGTGGTCTTCAAGGAGATTCTGGTTCTGATGGTTCTGATGGTGCTCAAGGCAGCAGAGGAGAGCCCGTAAGATAATTAGCTGGTGCAATAATAATAAGCATAGCATTTAGACCTGCCTAGCTATTGCATTCAAGTTACAAAAACAGATCGAAGAATAATAATTTTTATCAACCAGTATAATTATCTAATTAATTTTTTTCTTTAGGGACAAAAAGGTTCCAGTGGTAACACCGGTCCCCAGGGTGGTCCTGGTGCTATTGGCCCTTCTGGTCCTTCCGGAGCACCTGGTGCAGTGGGTTCACAAGGCTCTGCCGGACCTACTGGACCTATTGGACAAGAGGGACCAGCTGGATCTGATGGACAGACAGGTAAGTTCATTTAGAGCAGGAAAACTAGAGGCCTCAAATGAAGGCCTCAAATGAAGCATGTTTGATGTTGGCATAGTAATGTTGGACTCACAAATGGCCTGTGGCCTCCAGAAGATTGTACCTAAATTGGTTAAAAATGAATTAAGACTTCAAACTAACAAAACAACAACAACAAACAAACAGTAAAGTAGTTCAGGATTTGTACTTGTAAATTGTTGAATTTTTGAGGATCAGTTGTATTTATGAAAGATTTTATTCTGCTTATGAAGAAACCAAACCAAAAAACTAGCCGACACAAACAGAAAATAATTTAGTTGGAATTGTAGTCAATGCATTAACAATCACAAGAGTTTTCTCATTCTTTTTAATTTTAAAAATGGTTTCTTTGTTGTTAGGCCCTCCTGGACCCCCTGGTGATGTGGGGTCTCAGGGAATAGCTGGATCCCCAGGTCAGCGTGGAATTGAAGGCAGGTCTGGAAAGAGAGGACGACCAGGAGATACTGGTCCAGCTGGTGGAACAGGAGCTCAGGGATCTAGGGTGAGTGTCAGGGATCTAGGGTGAGTGTCAGGGATCTAGGGTGAGTGTCATAACATTCCACTAAATATCCGGTCATTTCGTACATTGGAATTATTATCGTATATTATATTCATTATTGTGTCTCTAGTTATGAAATAGAATAATTATCGTACTTCTAAATGCGCAATAAGATTTTTTAATTTGAAAATTATCAATAAAAAAACTTCTATTACATATCATTCTGAAGTCCAATTCTATTTCACATTTGGAATTGTACTTAACTTGTGTCTTTTTTTCAGGGTCTTCCTGGCCGAAATGGTGCTGTTGGCAGAACTGGAAACCCAGGGCGTAATGGCGAGGGCGGATCTCCTGGAGAAGCTGGTGCCAGAGGACCTTCTGGGACACGAGGAGCACCTGGAGCACCTGGTTCTTCTGGACCTCAGGGAGACAGAGGACAAGGTGGAACACCTGGTGTAAATGGAGCTGATGGAAGCAACGGAGAAGCTGGACCAAGTGGAAGAGATGGTATTCCTGGAGCACCTGGACCCAGTGTAAGATATAGTAGATTGGTTATTATAGTTCAATAAAGGTCTTATAAAGCAAATGATATTTATGCAAATTTGTACATTAATATGAAATAAATGTAACAAGATTGTTTAAGGTCATTTATTTGATTAACTTTATTAAGAAGTAGTGACAAACTTCCACAGTGTGAAAAGTATTTATCTGGTATTGTATTAAGCAATGTGCTCTATGATAGCTTATGAAATATGCCAGTGCAATTTGTGTACTCTGTCAGTAAATAAACAGGATTGGTATTATCTTACGGACATGTTAAATTGTTAAATTTAGGGAGCACGTGGCCCAATTGGTGCCACTGGACAGGCTGGACCCCCTGGTGGTACTGGACCAGCTGGAGACCAGGGTCGCGCTGGAGATCCAGGTCCTAGAGGTGCTGCAGGTGCAGCTGGTGATGCTGGTATACAAGGCACAACCGGTGCTAGCGGAGCGGTTGGAGCTAAGGGAGACAGAGGTGAGACTGGCCCTCGGGGATTGGTTGGATCTTCAGGAAGGACAGGATCTCCCGGACCTCAAGGTGGAGCCGGACCTTCTGGAGCTCCTGTATGATAAGTTCTGACGCTCATATATACGCAATGTGTACCGTTTAACTAAAGCAATCACACTTACTGTGCTGTCTTGATTTGTTTCTAGGGAGAACGAGGAGCCGCAGGTACTGATGGTTCTGCTGGACCCGCTGGCGCTACTGGAGGTCGTGGAGATCCAGGACCCCCTGGACTCCAAGGAGACGCTGGACCCCCTGGATCCCAAGGCCAAGCAGGAGAAGATGGAGATAACGTCAGTGAAAATTAAATTTACAATTCATTGGATAGAAATAAGATAGATAATAATGTACTTGAAGTTAAATCAATAATTAAAGAATATCTTCTCATTAACTTTTGAAAAATTGAAGAAAAGGTGTGAAATATTTTATGCAATTATTTAATAATGCTTGAAATTTAAAGTTTTTACTAACTGATTTATTAATTGTACGGATGTTACGTTTAATTCATTATAATTTTCATATTTTCCAGGGAACTCCAGGTACTCCTGGAAATGAAGGTGCCCCTGGCGTTCCCGGACCTCAAGGAGCTGCAGGTGGTCCTGGACCATCCGGACCTCAAGGTGCCACTGGAGCGACTGGTAGTGAAGGAGCACGTGGTCCTCCCGGAGCTCAAGGTGACATAGGAGGCCCTGGACCAGCTGGACCATCTGGTGGAGTTGGACAGATTGGACCCAGAGGAGTTGCTGTAAGTGCTTTGATGCAGTTTAATTTTCACTTATAGCCGATTGTAGTGACTGTGTGTCTTAAAATTTGAGTAAGTTGGAGGCAGTGGTAATGTTCATTCTTGGTAACTTGATTATCTTCATTCATATTGCGCTCCTTTAGGGTGCGAATGGAAATGATGGCAGCACAGGAACTCAAGGAGCACCTGTAAGTTATGTCATTGTTGGCTTTAATTAGAACACAAAAACTTTAAATAATTGAACATGCATTGAAATTCTACAATGAAGGCTGTACTAACATGCACATCACACATACAATGAAGGCTGCACATCACACACACACACACACATACAATGAAGGCTGTACTAACATGCACATCACACATACAATGAAGGCTGCACATCACACACACACACACATACAATGAAGGCTGTACTAACATGCACATCACACACACACACATACAATGAAGGCTGTACTAACATGCACATCACACACACACACACACATACAATGAAGGCTATACTAACATGCACATCACACACACACACACACATACAATGAAGGCTATACTAACATGCACATCACACACACACACACACACATACAATGAAGGCTGTACTAACATGCACATCACACACACACACATACAATGAAGGCTATACTAACATGCACATCACACACACACACACACATACAATGAAAGGCTATACTAACATGCACATCACACACACACACACACATACAATGAAGGCTATACTAACATGCACATCACACACACACACACATACAATGAAGGCTATACTAACATGCACATCACACACACACACACACACATACAATGAAGGCTATACTAACATGCACATCACACACACACACACACATACAATGAAGGCTATACTAACATGCACATCACACACACACACACATACAATGAAGGCTATACTAACATGCACATCACACACACACACACACATACAATGAAGGCTGTACTAACATGCACATCACACGCACACACACACATACAATGAAGGCTATACTAACATGCACATCACACACACACACATACAATGAAGGCTATACTAACATGCACATCACACACACACACACACATACAATGAAGGCTGTACTAACATGCACATCACACGCACACACACACATACAATGAAGGCTGTACTAACATGCACATCACACACACACACACACATACAATGAAGGCTGTACTAACATGCACATCACACGCACACACACACATACAATGAAGGCTGTACTAACATGCACATCACACACACACATACAATGAAGGCTGTACTAACATGCACATCACACGCACACACACACATACAATGAAGGCTGTACTAACATGCACATCACACGCACACACACACATACAATGAAGGCTGTACTAACATGCACATCACACACACACACACACATACAATGAAGGCTGTACTAACATGCACATCACACACACACACACACATACAATGAAGGCTGTACTAACATGCACATCACACGCACACACACACATACAATGAAGGCTGTACTAACATGCACATCACACACACACACACACATACAATGAAGGCTGTACTAACATGCACATCACACGCACACACACACATACAATGAAGGCTGTACTAACATGCACATCACACACACACATACAATGAAGGCTGTACTAACATGCACATCACACGCACACACACACATACAATGAAGGCTGTACTAACATGCACATCACACACACACACACATACAACAGAGTTTGTTTTTCCTTCTTTTTTTTTTTTTTTTTTTTCTTCTTTTGCTTTTTTATTTAATTAGTTTAAGTTAACTGTTTCTCTCAGGGACCCAGCGGTGCTGTAGGACCCCCTGGTGTGGCTGGACTGATTGGTCCCCAGGGATCCGCTGGAGCTCAAGGACAAACTGGAGCCAAGGGAAGTCAAGGAGAGAGAGGTCTCACTGGAGCTCCAGGTCAGGGTGGCTCTGATGGAGCTCGCGGTTCAGATGGAAATGCGGGAGCAAAGGGAGAGAAAGGAGAAGTTGGAGATAGAGGAATACAAGGCATCGCTGTGAGTGGAATTTTACATAAAGACCTGTTCTTGCTAGAGTGATGATTATTGTGAATCTCTCAGAGACATCTTGTGGGACAAGTGTTTTATATTTAGCTCTCTTTCTTCATTATTACAGGGTGCTACGGGTCTGGTTGGGTCAGCAGGAGGTCCTGGACCTACAGGAGTTGCAGTAAGTCCTAGTTTGACAGTGAACAATTTTGCATTACTATTGTTATTATTATTTTTTTAATATTATTACTACTATCATTATTTTATTATTATTATTATCATTATTTTATTATTATTATTATCATTATTTTATTATTATCATTATTTTATTATTATTATTATCATTATTTTATTATTATTATTATTATTTTATTATTATCGTTATCATCATTATTCTTGTATCACCTTTATTAATTTGCTGACAATGGCAGTACAATGGAATGGATTCTATACTAGTGATAGTTGCTCCTTGTGCTAATCATAGGGGAGTAGAGGATCCACAGGAGCTCCAGGAGGTGTTGGAGGCAAGGGAGAGAAAGGAAACAATGGCCAGACTGGTACTACAGGTGGCCGTGGACTCCAGGGTCCTGCTGGAAATACTGGAGCTACTGGTGCAGTTGGAAACCAGGGAGAGCGCGGGCCACAAGGAGAGAGGGGTTTGCAGGGACTGCGAGGAGCCCCTGGTGATAATGGCGCTCCTGTGAGTAAGATATGTGTATGGTTGAATATATAAGATTTTATTTATATTAATATTAATGTTTATAACACTGCTATTCTTTTGTTAATTATGTATAAAAATAACTCAGTAGACCATCTCTTATGACAAGAACTATATTTAGAATAATCTTCAAGAGATATTAATATAATATTTTTAGTAATTTATTTTTTATTTCTTCTAATAAGCGATTCGCTGTGTTTGGCAGTTTCTCATATCTGTTGTACTAATGGCTTTACCTCACTGTTTGTCTTGCTAAGGGTCCACAAGGCTCAGCTGGACGTAATGGAGCTCAGGGTACCACTGGACCAGCTGGAGAGCAAGGAGAAAGAGGAGCTACTGGTCCACAGGGAAGTACCGGATCTGCTGGACCTATCGGACCCATTGGGAGACCTGGAGCTTCAGGAGTTTCCGGTGCCGACGGAACTCCTGGACCTTCAGGTCAAGATGGACAAGATGGGGCTGTTGGTGCCACTGTAAGTTCATTGATGGAGCTCTAATTACATCAACTGCAATACATAGTATAAATAGGCCACCAATAATTTCCAATTGATATTTATAAGTATAAATTATTTATACATTATTTTAGACTCAACAGAAGTCAATATAACATTATAACTAATGTCACTAATGTTATATTTATTGTTGGAAAGGTGCTTTAAGGTGTGTTTAGGAAATGTATAATACATTAGACATTTTTTAAATCAGAATATAAATTGTTAGTAGTGAGCTAACTGCTAACTGAAATATCCATTGATATATTGTAAATGAGTTTCCATGGTTATCATTTCATTTCCCTGGACTAGTTCTGTGTTTTGGTCATCTTTCACCGACTGTGATATCTTATGTTGTTTGTAGGGTGCTACTGGTCCTTCTGGAGCTACTGGACCTGCTGGACCTCCTGGCGCTGCTGTAAGCATAACTTATATTACAGTTATGAGGTGTCTTGTATAATTCCTTTAAAAATGTTTGGTGTAAGTATTAAGTTTTTATGCAATATCCTAAATTTATATGATATCTTCTATGTATGTGTGTGTGCGTGTGCACTGTAGGGTCGCTCAGGTAACCGAGGAGAGACTGGAGAGGTTGGTCGTCAAGGAGATCGCGGTGTTGAAGGTCCATCTGGTAGCAAAGGAGACAAAGGTGACTCTGGAGAGAAGGGTCGTCAAGGTGAACAAGGAGGCACTGGAGCTCGTGGAACAATTGGTAGGTGTGACAATAAACAGTAATGTGTGCGTACTAGTTAGAATAATTAAGGTGATCTGTTTTGATCATAATAAAAAAAAAAATGCATTACAATTTTCATTGGTTTAATTTCCGGGGTTTTTCTTGTGGCAATATGGATTCTCAATAGCTCAGAGGGAGGGAGACATAATTTAGTGCATTGTATTTTTTCAATTGTGCAATATCGATAGTTAATGGGTCGTGATGTGTCCAACAGGTGAGAAAGGAGACAAAGGAAACAGCGGTCGTGCAGGCCCCTCAGGCAATAGTGGTAGCCGTGGCGAACCAGGTGTTCGCGGATTGCCTGGTCCTTCTGGAAACCCTGGAGGCAATGTAAGTTCGCTCAACTTTGTGCTTGCTTTCTGTGTCATTATTTAATAACTTCAAATGTCCTAAATGATTTATGATGGCTTTATATCACATTCAATGCTAGTTGTTGATGAAGACATTGTTAATTTCTGGATAGGGTCGTATTGGACCACCTGGACATCCTGGAGAATCGGGTCAGTCTGGTAATGTAGGACAGCCTGGACCAGCTGGTGTTCCTGGCAGCGATGGTAATGATGGTGACAAGGGGAAGCAAGGACCTCGTGGATTGACCGGTCCTCCTGTAAGGAGATTCAAGTTGTTTGTTGTTGTTGTTGTGAGCTGTTTTAGTAGTGGTGATAGAAATGTGAAAAATTTGATTTAACTATCAATTTTTTTTTCTGGAGGTTTTTTACTTTTGACTAGTTTCATTGGTAGAGTTTTACTGTATATAGCCTTAACTAAGTTACTTAAATGAAGGATGGTACTATTTTAATGATTTTAGAATACAATGAACTGGTGGAGTGTGGTGTAAGACAAGAACTACCAAGTGGTACAAATGTTTATTTTCATTTGTCATAGTATAACGCATACAAGAAAAAATTCCAGCTAAAAGTAGATAGCAGTATAACAACTTGCCTTTCAGCATTTCACGATAAAAAAAAATGTTATCGTTTTTTTGTTGTTGTTTTTAATAGGGACCTCCTGGATATTGTCAAGGCTGTACTGTACAGCAGCAACATCACTACTACTCTGGCAAGGAATCAGATATGAATGCTAAGTATGGCTCCATGAAGAACCCAGCCAAATCCTGCTGGGATATTTACATTGAAACCAGGAAGGTTGACGGTGAGGAAGAGAAGAGAGGGAAATTTGTAGGGAGGGAAATGTTGTATAAATAAATTAGACTGTTATGGAGGCACTGGGTTATATTATGATTATTAAATAGCCTGCCACGCCCCCCCCCACCCCGCCCCTCCTCCTCTCATTAATTATACTTTTTGTTTGGTTTTACAGTCAAGAAGGAGTACTTCATTGATCCCAATGGTGGCAGCGCTCTTGATCGTATTTCAGTCACCTGCAAGGCAACAGAGGATGGAGCGGGCTACTATACCTGCATCAAACCAGCCCTCAAGAATGTAAGTTAATGGACATTAACAAATCAGACAAATCTTAGTGCACTGAGTAATAAGATGTTAATAACAACAGCAACAATTATTACTATTATTATATCTTATGTATCAACTGCAGAGTGGCGATGCCAGATTCAGTTACGGCTATGACGGAATGGCCAACAGACAACTCACAAGTCTAGCTGCTCTCAGTACCAAGGCGACCCAATCAATCTCTACTTCACAGACAGCAATGATCGGCTGGAACGGAAAGGAAATTGCAAATGCTGCTTCCAATAATCTTATGATGGTGAGTTCCATTTATGTGAAGTACGAAATTTTTTTAATTTTTTTAATTTTTTCCCCAGACTTCTGTCAATGAAGATAAAGTTCTTACCGTATCAACCTACACTCCCAGCATCCTACCATTCGCTGCACTTTCTTCTCCCAGCAGTGATGAAGACTTCAATCTTAGTGAAGTCTGCTTCGCTTAAAAGGGAACTATCGAGACACCATACTACACCACTAAAGCTTATATTTTTGTGCAAGGATAAAAGAAATGGCAATGAACTTCAGACAAGCTTTGGATTTCTTACAGATGTACTTTTTTCATTTTATGCTCTGTTGTGTGTGTGTGTGTGTGTGTGTATGTGTTTTCTTTTTGTTTGAAATAACTGGTGGATAGTAACTGCCAATTTATAATTGTATGTCAAATTTTTTCTTTTGTTTTGAAGTAATATTTTTTCCTCCTGACCTGAAAATTTGCAGCAATTCTTAACATAGTTAAGTAGTAGCAATAATAATTGCTGATTCAGATGTAATTAGGTCTAATTATATCACTGATAACAAAATGCATGTATCAGACCACGGTAGTCAACACGACAAGCCTTTACTACAGTCGCAACAAATAAAAAAAATTGAATGAAGCTTTGCAGGAGAGTACAAGAAAAATTAGAAATACTTTCAATTCAGGAAACAAATCTTTCTCTAGCTAAGTCATAGCCAGTGTTGTGGATAAAACTGAGGGAGTTGTTGAGCACAATGTAGAAATGAGAGTGAAACCTGAGATTAAGAGTGGACACTGCAGAGGTTCTCGATGATCATGCAAAAAACCATCGGGATTACTGAAATAGTGATCAGTGAGTTACAGTTTTTGTACAATGGATCAGTCATGAAGTGTAATGTAGACCAATCACAGGACCTGGGGAATATCGTGGGCGTCATGAACTGACTGTGTCAGTAGACGGGCAACAAGTAGCAGGTAGTCCCTTCCCTGTGTTTGTCTCCATCTCTCCTACTCAGCAAGCCTGTTGAAGTGTGGCATTGTATAAAAGAACCTTGTGGTATCACTTGTAATTCTGACGATAATGTGATAGAAGAAAAGGAATTATGAAGTTAAATAGTAATGGAAGGCTTGTCAAACATTCATATAGTAACCTCAGACGATTTAATGCTTTGCTACTGATAATGAAGACAACATCTATTATGATATACGACAGAGAACTCAAATACAAGAGACATATTCAGCATGGCAGTGAGGGAGAAATTAGGCATGTGTCCACCAATATCCATGGCAACTTCTATGTCACTGATTTTGGCCGCAGTTTTGTTCTAATGTTCAGTAATGATGGTACATTTGTGTAATTGTTCGGTAGTTGTAGTAATGAACTAGATGGACTGCACAGTGTGTGTATCTGGTTGCTATGTCTTTTGAAGGTGGGTATGTGTCAAGTGTTCATACCTTGGGAGATTATGTCACGCCATTAGGTCGCTATGGTGGTGGTGAAGGAGATATGAATGACCCATGTGGTGTGTGTGTGTGTGTGTGTGTGTGTGTGTGTGTAGATCAAGATGGTTTAGTATTATGTAACTGACTTCATAAATAGCAGAGTTCAATGTTTCTAAACTTAAAATTTTTTACAGTTGAGTATGATTATGTTTTATAAGTAATCACAAATTTCGTCAATTTGACACGGGTGTCAAGTTTGGGGATAATTTTGGAGTCTCTCATGAAACATGGTTTGTTGCCTTCAGTCAATACACTACAACACTCTCTTCTTTGTGCAGTCAGTTAAACAATACTAAAATACTGATTACAAGAATGACATATCAGTTAAATTATCTCTCTCCCATACAATGAAACAAAAGCACTGGGTCAACCTGACACGACATGACATAATAGATAGATACTTGTCATATTATTGCCACAAAGCCATTCCTTGTCTTATTTTGTTTCTGTAGATGGTGAATTTTGTGAGTATGCGTATTGACTTTTCTATAAGTGGCTGTACACTTAATTAATAATGCTTGGAGTATATATTATGTACAAGCTATCTTATTCTGATTGTGCTGGCTGCCTTCTATGGTTTCCAGTAGTATGGTTTCCAGTAGTATGCCCAGCCAATGAATATCATTACTTCCGTGGCCACATCATGTGACCAGTTCGAGTAAACAGATAAGCGAGTGTTTACAGAAAGACTAAGTTTGAAAGAAAGTACAATACATTTGCAAGTACCTGTCATGGCTGAAGAGAAGACTTTACAGGAATTGGAGAAAGAAATCACTTGTAGAGCCTGCCAGGAGCACTACACAGAGCCTAAGATTCTTCCTTGCCTTCACTACTACTGCAAACAGTGTGTCCTCAAAGAGTCAGTAAGTACAGCCTCTAAGGAGTCCTTTGTTTGCCCAGAATGTTGCAAGGAGGCTATTCTTCCCAAGGGAGGCGTAGGGGAACTCGAAACAGCTTTCTTTATCAATCAATTCAAGTCCAAATTTTCAGCTTTGAAACGACTTTATGGCAAGATAGAGGTAACATGTGAAGGATGCAACTCTGGGAGCAAAGCAGAAGCTTTCTGTCATCACTGTGCTGTCTTCATCTGCGAAGATTGTGTTTTATCTCACAAGAAATTGAAAGTGTTTTCTTCTCATGAAGTAGCTTCTCTAGAAGATTTGAAGCAAGGTCGAGCTAAACAGATAGCAGTAGCAGAGCCAGCCACTAAGAAGTGCAGCATTCATGAAGAGCCACTTCTCATCTACTGCTACGATTGTGACTCTCTCATCTGTCGTGACTGCACTGTGATAGATCACAGAGACCACAAGTTCCAGTTCAGTAAAGTAGCTGCTCCAGAAACAAAAAATAGTCTTTTCCATGAGCTGGTTCCTTTCAATGAAATATCTGCCAGTGTAAATGGAGCAATAAATGTGATTCAGATAACGAAATCCAATATAGAAGCACAGGGAGATTGTGTAGTACACACTATAGAAGCATCATTTGAAGAGTTTTATCAAATTTTAGAGAAGCGGAAGCAAAAACTTTTAAAAGAAGCTTATATAAAAGTAGAAGAAAAAGTTGAAAAACTCTCAGTACAAGAAAAGGAGCTGACTGTAATCAGTGGAAAGGTGAATAATATCGTGAAGTACATTGAGAAATTTGTCAGCTACTGTTCAGACAATGAGGTAATGAGCATGCACACTGATATCAGGAGACAGATAAAGAGAGAGATAGAGGAATACAGCAAGTCGGGGAAGGAATTCGAGCCAGTAGAGAAGGCGGACTTGGGAGTAGAAGTGAGGTGTGTGGAGATTCTAGATCAGCTCTGTAACATCACTGAGCTTGGTGTAGACCCAGCCCAGTGTACAGTGTCAGGAGAAGGGGCGGAGTCAGCAGAGATCCACCAAACAGCCGAGGTAACCTTGACTACTAGACTATCCAACAACAAGACCACTAGACGCAGTACTGAAGTAGTCAGTGAGTTAAAGTCTCTGTACAATAGATCAGTCATGAAGTGTAATGTAGACCAATCAGGACCTGGGGAATATCGTATCCAGTACACACCCACTGTGCGTGGACGTCATGAACTGACTGTGTCAGTAGATGGGCAACAAGTAGCAGGTAGTCCCTTCCCTGTGTTTGTCTCCATCTCTCCTACTCAGCTGGGCAAGCCTATAAAGATTTGGCATGACATTAAAGGGCCTCATGGTATCCATACCAACTCTCAAAATAATTTAATAGTTGTCGAATACAGAAAAGATATAATTGAAGTAGACAGTAATGGAAAAACAAGTGTTCTTGTACAACTCTCACAAGCTGGACTTACTCGACTGGAATGTATCGCTATTGACAGTGAAGACAATATTTATTGCACTGATTATGAATCTAATAAGATAATGAAATGTGACAAGAATGGAGGCAATGTTCAGGTGTATGAGGTCCAGCAGGTGGCAGGTCCAGGGCACTGGGGCGTGGCAGTAGTAGGAGATGAAGTGATGCTGTGTGAGCAGAATAATATGAGTACTGTAATGATATACGACAGAGAACTCAAATACAAGAGACGTATTCAACACGACAGTGAGGGGGAATTCAAGGATGTATCAGCAAGTATCGATAAAAATCTGTATGTTACTGACTATAAAAATAATTGCTTAAAAGTGTTCAGTATTGATGGTGTATTTTTATACACCATTGGGGAAGCTAGTAGATTGACAACAAAGAAACTTGAAGGGCCATGTTGTGTTTGTGTATCTGGTTGCTATGTGTATGTCACTAACACTGATGGAGACTTTGTATCAGTGTTCACTACTTCAGGAGATTATGTCACATCATTTGGTCGTAGTGGTGTCGATGAGGGTAACTTTGATCGTCCATGTGGTGTTTGTGTTGATAGCAATGGATTCGTTTACATTGCCGATTGGTTAAATGACAGACTTCAATGTTTTTGAACAGCTCCCTACAACTATTTTTTTATACCACTTTATTTGTATTATCATTCATGTCTTGTCAACTCTCACATCAAATTCATTTGTAGTTATTGTCTCCTACAAAGCATACCTTAAGAAAAGTGCTGGGTTGGTAAAGTGTCGCTTCGTTCAAGTGGTGAGAGGTTGGGTGTGTGTGGCAATTTTAACTTTACCGCACACGTGGCTAGCCATCCGAGGTGGAGTTTCGCTTCGCTTTGTGTGGCTTACGCGAGTGACTAGTCTACTGACGATGTCCTTGTTGAACGACTCTCTACCCAGTTCTTCACCTGTACCTAAGGCTGTAATAGTAAATACGAGAGCAGTTCTCCTGTCTACTAAAAAAGGGGTTTTACTGAAGAATTTTAAAAAGGATTATTTCAAACTTGTTGGTGGGTCCTAGCTATTGTCTTACACTAGCGGCTAGTGCTACAGTACGGGAGTCAAGCTATGGTTTACAATGAACTTGCATACGAGTGCAGAAAGTGACAATAAAGCTGGTATAGCCAAGCAATTTCTTAAACCCTCATTGTTAATAGTGCTAATTATTAATGTGTGTACGCTTGGTTACAAGTTCACTGACTTCAAACTTGAGAGATAAGATAGTTTGGGTGTTTGAAACTAGCCTGACTTGGTGGGTGTTTAATCTATATATTCTCAAATCTGAGAAATAGAACATTCCATTTTATTATTATTATTATTATTATTACTAGTGGTGTGCTTGAGCACAAATGGCGAGCGAGCCTTAAACTACACTATTGTTATTCAAACTACTAAAATAAAGTCGAGTTGTTAAATTACGCATATACGGTAAAGGGGATTCAATGCCATAGTAACCACTCCCCTCAACTGTTTGAATTGAAAAAGAAGCAACAAAATCAAGTCCTGTTATTTAAAATTTTCTTTGTGATATTCTTAATAGTAGTTGTAACGCACAATACTTTCACACACCTGAACATACCTACACAAGACTTACCTTCGTGGTTCGTCTAGTGGACAATGAATTGTCAAGTAAATGCTGTTGAGTAGGGCTTATAACTGTGACAAATAGTGTATTAACTTACCACCGCCACTAACTCGAATAGAAATGGAGCTCCCATAAGTTTTTGAGTTTTAACTGCACCCGCAAAACAATTCAAAGTGGTAAACAATTCAATTTCTAAGGTGACACGGGTAATGGTCGCAAAACCAGAGGATTCTGTTTAGTGAAGTTTGGGACGGGGTCGAACGCCAAGCGAACACAAAAATACGGAGGGTCAAAGTACAAAATGACATACATACGTCCAAACATATATATAAATAAATAAATAAACAAACATCCCCGATTTTCGATTGTGTTACCCCTGTAAGTGTCTCGCTCGCTACGCTCGCTCGCCAATTATTATTATTATTAATTTGCTACTGCTACTATTACTACTATAACTGCTACCACCATTATCTCTCAGTAACTATTAATCTATTAACTGATTAGAGAATTACTATACTCGGGTCCTCCCACTACTTCCAACCATCCAACAACTATTTGCCTGTCACTCTCACTCACCCCCATCCATTCACCTACCCCCCCTCTCCCCTCCCCCCTCCCCCACACACATACACACACACATGCAACTCTCACTGTACTGCGTACACCAGTTTATAAGTCTCAGTGCAGGTTCAGTGAGTCAGTTATTCGTGTGCTGTTGTGCTTTTGCCTAATTGCATTTCTCCTTCTTTATCTTGCACGTTATTAGGTTCAGCGTTTCCATGGAAACAGAATGGATACTCCTCAGCTGTTGCTCTGCTTCAGGCTATACCGGAGGCTGTCAGGTTTGATTCTCACCCGTCAGAGCCGGAGTGCAAGTTGTACGGGATCGGGAGTAGGGACATGTTCATGCCGTCCTGGGTCATCAAGGCTCAAGGTGAGCTTGTAGAATGAAGACCCTTTACACAACCATTCCAACTACTGTAGATTATGCAATTGTACGATTGATTAGTAATTGTATCTGCTATAATCAGCTTGTGCGTATGCCGTGCCTTGATTGTTTGGTCTCGTTACGTCTGAGCTGCACTTTGACCTCTATGCATGTATGTAACTGATGGAGACTTGGTTGGTCACAGATGATTTGTTTGTATGGTACATGGTATAGTACTAGCTGCCATATTGCAGTCTAAACTTGTGATGGTACAGTACTAGCTGCCATATTGCAGTCTAAACTTGTGATGGTACAGTACTAGCTGCCATATTGCAGTCTAAACTTGTGGTGGTATAGTACTAGCTGCCATATTGCAGTCTAAACTTGTGGTAGTATAGTACTAGCTGCCATATTGCAGTCTAAACTTGTGATGGTACAGTACTAGCTGCCATATTGCAGTCTAAACTTGTGATGGTACAGTACTAGCTGCCATATTGCAGTCTAAACTTGTGGTGGTATAGTACTAGCTGCCATATTGCAGTCTAAACTTGTGGTAGTATAGTACTAGCTGCCATATTGCAGTCTAAACTTGTGATGGTACAGTACTAGCTGCCATATTGCAGTCTAAACTTGTGATGGTACAGTACTAGCTGCCATATTGCAGTCTAAACTTGTGGTGGTATAGTACTAGCTGCCATATTGCAGTCTAACTTTGTGGTGGTATATTACTAGGGCCATATGCAGTCTAACTTGTGGGGTCTAGTACTAGCTGCATATTGTGTTCTTAAACTTGTGGTGGTTATTGAGTACTAGATGCAGATTGCAGTCTAACTTGTGGATGGGTTATAGTAATAGCTGCAATATTGCAGTCTAAAATTGGAATGGTATAAGTACTAGCTGCCATATTGCGTCTAAACACTGGATGGTACAGTTAGCGTGCACCACATTGCGTTAAACCTTGTGGTGGGTATAGTATAGCTTTCCTATGCAGTAAAAAACTTGTAGGTGGGTATTAGTACGAGCTGCCATATTGCAGTCTAAACTGTGGTGGATAGTACTAGCTGCCATTTATTGCAGTCAACTTTGGGTGTATGTACTAGCTGCATATTGCAGTCTAAAATTGTGGTGGTATAGACTAGTGCCATATGCAGTCTACCCCTGTTGATGTGGTTATAGTATAGCTGCCATATTGCAGTCTAAACTTGTGGTGGTATAGTACTAGCTGCCATATTGCAGTCTAAACTTGTGATGGTATAGTACTAGCTGCCATATTGCAGTCTAAACTTGTGATGGTATAGTACTAGCTGCCATATTGCAGTCTAAACTTGTGGTGGTATAGTACTAGCTGCCTTATTGCAGTCTAAACTTGTGGTGGTATAGTACTAGCTGCCATATTGCAGTCTAAACTTGTGGTGGTATAGTACTAGCTGCCATATTGCAGTCTAAACTTGTGATGGTATAGTACTAGCTGCCTTATTGCAGTCTAAACTTGTGATGGTATAGTACTAGCTGCCATATTGCAGTCTAAACTTGTGGTGGTATAGTACTAGCTGCCTTATTGCAGTCTAAACTTGTGATGGTATAGTACTAGCTGCCATATTGCAGTCTAAACTTGTGATGGTATAGTACTAGCGGCCATATTGCAGTCTAAACTTGTGGTGGTATAGTACTAGCTGCTTAGTGCAGTCTAACAAAATTGTGGGTGGTTAGTCTTAGCTGACAATTGCAGGTTAAACTTGTGGTTGGTATAGTTCTAGCTGACCATATTGCTGTATAAACTGTGATGGTTATAGTACAGTGCCTATGGCAGTCTAAATTGTGATGGTATAGTAGTAATAGCTGCCATATTGCAGTCTAAACTTGTGGTGGTATAGTACTAGCTGCCTTATTGCAGTCTAAACTTGTGATGGTATAGTACTAGCTGCCATATTGCAGTCTAAACTTGTGATGGTATAGTACTAGAGGCCATATTGCAGTCTAAACTTGTGGTGGTATAGTACTAGCTGCCATATTGCAGTCTAAACTTGTGGTGGTATAGTACTAGCTGCCTTATTGCAGTCTAAACTTGTGGTGGTATAGTACTAGCTGCCATATTGCAGTCTAAACTTGTGATGGTACAGTACTAGCTGCCATATTGCAGTCTAAACTTGTGATGGTATAGTACTAGCGGCCATATTGCAGTCTAAACTTGTGGTGGTATAGTACTAGCTGCCATATTGCAGTCTAAACTTGTGGTGGTATAGTACTAGCTGCCTTATTGCAGTCTAAACTTGTGATGGTATAGTACTAGCTGCCATATTGCAGTCTAAACTTGTGGTGGTATAGTACTAGCTGCCTTATTGCAGTCTAAACTTGCCCAATAAGCTCCCTATTCTGTTACATGTGAATTTGCTTGCTATATCAAATGAAGCACCAAAGGTGCAAACTGGCAGTATTACTATAAAGTAGCTGCTCTAACTATTGCCAAGACCCAAAGAATAATTTATTTGGTGTATATTAGTATGTCATATGTGGCTCGTGATAGTTGATATGTAGTTCTTGCAGTGAAACGGTAGACGTAAATGCTAGATATCTTCACGATGGTATTTTTAGGTACATGACCCGTGAGATAACTATCACATAGGTAGGCCTTGCCGGATTATGCTAGCATTTTTTCTGGAATAATAGACATGAAATAGCATAGTGGAATAATTCTAGAATAATAAGAGTATTTAGGATAATAAGGGTATAATAAAGGTATTTCAGTTCATATAATCCTTATTACAAAGAAAATCAATAGTGTTTCTCTCTCTCTCTCTTTTTCTTTTACAACAAGGACTTAAACATTTAGGAAGGTGGTTATAAGGTAATCTTCATTAAGCAGCTGGGTTTATGTGTTGGCATGGCCACTTGGTTATTACATACTTCCAAAAATGAAAAAAAAAGTTTGAAATACTAGAAGAGCTGTCAGCTCAGGCTCACAGTCAGCAAGTCATCTGGAGAATTATGCAAAATAGTTTCTCAGACTTTTTTCAGCTATAGCAGAGCATGTTTCTCCATTCTTTGAACATTTTTATGGGAATGTTCAAGGTTTTCACTGAAAGAGTAGCTAGCAATATAGTGAGTCCTCTATATTGAGCAATTCAGTATAACAGTATAAGAGTAGACTCATTCTTTTACTCATTCATTTCATAACGTACCAACTTTATATAGTTATTGCAGTCATCACTATTTCACTTATTAACCCTTAGTGCAGTGCATGGAGGATTATTCCTAATTGGAATAATAAGAGAATAAGAAAATTTATGGAATAATATACTATTTTTTGGAATAATAACACTTTTTTTTTTTTTTTTGGAATAAAAAAAAAAAAAGTAATTCTAAAAATTTCTTGAGCATAGGCTGGCCCTACACATAAGAGGCATTATCTCATGGCTATATTGCAAGCTCATTACCCTAGTACTTATAGCAACCACCCTGGCTTACCAGTTTTCTGGGTTTTTACGACTACCTTCCTCTAGTGAGAAGCCTACCCAACCTGGTTAGAGCAGCTGCTAAAATATCAACTGGGAAGTGTGGGGAGCCCCTAGAGAGTTTGGCCAACTTCACACCAAGAGATACCAAAGTAATACAAACCCACTTCAGTGAAGATATCTAGTATGGCTAGATATTTCACTCTCAGGCTTTATTGACACTCTGCCTCTGGCTCCGTGAAAATATAAATTAGCCTGCTCTTAAAATATTTTACCATATCACACTCCGACTCATGTAATTAGTACTAAATATGTATACATTATGTATAATATATGTGCAGGATTTTCTTGAGAGCAAAAATTCTGGAAGTCCGATTCAACATTTTTGAAATTTCAAATAGGCAAGACATTGGTTAAAAGTTTGGGGCAAATGTCTCCATGAAGGTTGCAATAATTTTCAGAAGTGAAATCACCATTTTAAGAAGGGGAGTTGGTGATTAAAATATATAAAATTTCCCGTATAGTGTTTTAAATGCTTCGTCTTGGATAAGCTGAGTGTTGATATTTCTGCTAATTGTGTTAGGGTTGCCCACGCCGGTGTCCAGGACGGGTGGAAACATGCGCTCCTCCACGCCCATCCCCACCTCTGGCGGACTCGGTCGCCATCGCCATCGCCATCGGAGTTGTGAGGAGGTCAGGAGGTCAGCGTCACTAATGCGGGAGGCTCCTCTGGTGTACAATGCCAAGGGCTTGGTTTCCCTGTACATCTCGTGGGGCAACAAACAGCCTCCCACAGATACTATGGTATGGAGGGGGCGTGGTTTTAACTTGATGTACTACAGAGAATATTTTCGGGAAATTATTGAGTGATTCCAATCTTAGCGAAAGTAGTTTTTTATTTCTCTGCATGTGAATGCCTCACATATTCAATTATGAATGTCGATCTGGTAAAGGTTGTCGTAATTGCAAATAAGGTTGCTATAGCTCTATCCTTTATGTGTGTAGATGAGACAGTATGTTTTCATGCACTGAGTAATCTTGCCACCGCACTAAGGTGCTTCTTTTATATTAAATCTGGTAAAGCTTCATTACAAGTATGCGGGGTAGAGTTTGTCACTACGTGCACATCTGTGCAATACTGTATTTAATTATTCGGTATTAAAATAGCTAATAATCTGCATATACCTTGTCATTTTTCTACCATGCTACCATCTTCAAAAACTTATGTCAGTGACCAGTCGTGCTTCAGCACAGCCAGACTATTACTGTACTTTATGCCCAATCATGATGAAACCATTTATGTAGAGACATATTCATGTAACATATTATTATATTTAGAGAGAATCACTGACCAAAAAAACACAAAAAAGTTAAACACCAAACGTTTCAGCTACGGACTGTAGCCTTCATCAGTGGTAATGATTCAAATGGTCTATTTTGTTTTTTTGTTTATATGTTTCACTAGGCTACCATAAACTTGAGGCAACAATCCTTCATCTCTGTTGATTTTGCTCCCTTTAGTTTTAATGTACCATGACTCCAAATAACAACGAGGGTATAATTTATGGCAGATGTCAATCACTTTACCACTCTTCCAATCAATTACATGACTCTCTTTCATTGCATGCTCTGCAACAGCTGAAAAATGATAAGGTGAAGTTAGAGATTGCTTATGTTCTTTTAGTCTATGTGTTATTGTTCGTCCAGTTTGCCCAATATAAGAGATGTGACAAGTTCCACATGATACCTGGTATATCACTCCTGTTTGTGACTCAACTGGAATGGGATCTTTTGGATGAACTAGAAGCTGCCGGTAGTGTGTGGCTTGAAGCAAGTTCTTATATCCAATGGTAACGGATCTGTCTACCCATGCTAAGCTCTGCCGGGCTCAATCCACACCATGCAAGAGAAGTGGCTCTGTATGTTAACAGTGCCATAAATGGATCTGAGCAGTTCAATAAGAGCCTCTTGACCATCTGTACCATTCTCTCAGCCTGTCCGTTACTCTGTGCAAAATACGGACTACTAGTCAAGTGTTGAAATCCATACGAGTCTGCAAATGATGCAAATTCATAGGAAGAATACTGGGGCCCATTGTCACTGCGAAAAATCTCTGGGATCCCATGCCTGGCGAAAACTCCTTTCATTATATTGATAACTGCAGCTGATGTTGTTATTGATAATTTACTGACTTCAGGGTAGTGGGAAAAATAGTCTATCAGGAGATAGTGTTGCCCCTGATACTCAAAGAGGTCGGTTGCTACCGTTTGCCATGGGTATTCCGGCAATGGTGAAGTCGTGAGGGGTTCTCTTCGGGGCCTGGCATTTCACAACATGTTGCACAATTTTGAATTAACCCTTTCAGATGACTTGTAATCCCTGGCCACCACACTGAGCTTTTCATCCGAAGTAAACATCGTCCTATTCCCTGATGACCCTGATGGATTTTCTCAAGTGTTTCCCTCTGCATTTTTTTTCGGGACAACAATTCTGCAGTTGAACATCAATAAATCCTCACATACCGAAAATGATTGCTTCTCTTTCCAATACGGCTTTAGCTCAGGAGGAGTTGCTTCTTTATTAGGCCAACCAGTGCTACAAAATTCTCTTATCTGTTTGCAAATACCATCCTGTTTCTGGCGTCACTATAAGTTGCCAATCTCCTTGAACTGGCGGGAAAGACTAGCAATAATACAAAGTGTTCCATGTCATTTATAACAGAATTCGATGACGCACTTTCTGGAGCTCGAGATAAAACATTTGCAGTATACAACAATTTCCCTGGTACATGTTCAATCGTATATGAAAAGTGACTGAGACGTAATCGAAATCGGATCAGGCGAGGCGGTAATGAGTCCAACTGTTTCGTTGAAAGCAGTGGAACTAGAGGCTTGTGGTCAGTCTCCACCAGGAATGTCAGGCCCATAAGGTAGGTGCGAAACTTCTTGCATGCCCATGTGATTGCAAGAGCCTCTTTCTCGATCTGAGCATAGTGGCGTTCAGTGTCAGACATAGCCCTAGAAGCATAAGCTACTGGTCGCCATTCTTCCTGATGTTCTTGCATTGGAACGGCCCCAAGACCGAAAGATGATGCATCTGACATAATTTTAGTCTTTAACCTTGGATCATAAAGAGCCAAAATGGGTGTGCAAGCAAGTTCTTGTTTGACCTCTAGGAATGCTTTGTCCTGCGCTGGGCCCCATGTCCAAGCATATTTGGTGCTTAGACAGACTCTGAGTGGCTGGGCAAGATCTGCTATATTGGGTGAGAATTTTCCAAGCTGATTGACCATGCCCATAAATCTTCTCAAGTCAGTATCCATGTTCTCAATAGCAGTGGTCTTCTCCGGGTCTGCTCGTATTCCCTGGCTATCCACTATGTGGCCAAGAAACTTCAGTGACTGTTGGTTGAAGCGGCATTTCTTTGGGTTAAGAGTGACGTTGGCCTGTTGTAGACGTGTGAGTGTATCACGTAATCGTTGATCATGTTCAGTTTTGTCCTGTCCAAAAATAAGAATGTCATCATTTAAACACAGAACTCCCGGTAAACCTTCCAGAATTTGACTCGTATCTTTTGATACACTTCCGGGGCACTACAGATGCCAAATGGGAGCTTGTTGAAACAATATCTACCCGGAGTTATAAATGTGGTAAGGGGTTGGGATTCTTTAGCTAATGGGATTTGCCAGAACCCACTGTTAGCATCCAGTTTGCTAAAGAGCTTTGCTCCAGCAAGTTGAGCTAAAATCTCATCAACACTAGGGATCGGGTGGATTTCTCTCACAACATTTTCATTTAGCGGTTGTAGGTCAACACATATTCTTATGTCCCCAGATTTTTTTGGTACCACTACCATCCCCGCACACCACAGAGTTGGCTCTGAAATTTTCCGAATAATTCCCATTTGCTCCATATTTTCCAACACTTTCTGAACTTTATCTCTTAAAGGGAATGGGTATATTCCGGGGTGCATGAAGAGCACAAGGTGTGACATTCTCTCTTAGTTTAATAACATATTCATTCCCAAAATTACCCAGACTGGTAAATACCTTTGAATATTGATCCATAATGCCTTCATCGTTGACTTCACAGAGCTTCTCCAACAGGTGTAGACTTTTGATTCCTGGCAATCCAAGGAGGTTATTCGTCAAGCCTCTGATCACATAGATGTCCATCTTAGCAACTCTTTGTCTGCCTTCAAGGTCAGCTTGGAAAACCCCCAACACCTGTAGTCTCTGCTGGGCGGGTCCACACAGTTTCTTGTGGGCTAGGTGTAGCTTCGGTTGCTTGAGTTCGAGATATGTGGCCTCCGTGATGTGGCCTCCGTGATGGCTGTAGCACCCGCTCTGGTATCAATTTTAAATTCCACCAGCTTATCGAGCATACTCACTGTAGTCTTCCAAGTGTTTGAAGTGTGGTCACTGACTGCATCTAAGTAAACCTCAGAGTCTGGAGAGTCCATCTCTGCCATAGGTGTTGGTGCTGCTGTTTTAGAAAAAACATTTTCAGCTGAAGTGTGTTTCGGCAATCTGAATTGTTCACTTCGAGAAAAGCGTGTACGTGTGTACTGCTTGAGTAGAAGGCACTTATATTAAAGCCCTTGTACTCACCAGTATTCCATTGGCAGAAACGTGTTGAAGGTGGCCCTGCAGCTATACACTCAAAGGAAACATAATTGCTGTCTAATTGAAGAGCAAATGACCTGTATATTCGTAGCACTAAAAGACAGTTAGAATACAAGTGAATCACCAGTATAAAATAATAAAATACCCCTCTTACCTGAACCAATCTCGCCTCCAAGGACAATTTGGAAGAAGAGACAGATGCTGAGAATTTTTAAAAGCATTATGTCTCTACTAGTCATCTATTGTTAGATTCTACTTGTGCGCTATACAAGCGACCCAGAATAAGCCTATACATTTACTGCTCAGGCCCACTAGATGAGCTACATTGATGGAAACAATTTTATAAAACCATTATTTCTGTTCCTAAAGCAGGCAGCTGTACAGTGTCCTAAAGCAGGCAGGCTGTACAGTGGTTATCATTGTATTTATTTTATACTTTACCAGTTCTCACCACTCGAACTCTGCCCTCCTCACGATGAATCACACATTAACCTCCATGTGAGTACGTCATGTGACGAATTAGACTTATGTGTGACTGGTATGCCATGTAGAACTGACTAGCCTATGGGTAAATTGTAAACTATTCTATATTTTATAGAAGCCGAAATGTAATCCAATAACTCATTGGAGTAGACATATATTCATCTTTAAGAGTTTGCTAGAGCAGAAGAGTAAGGTCTTTATATACACACGATGTTGCGTTTGGTGGTTGATACGGTAAAGATTTGTATATTGCATCTTTGGAGCTTATTTTTCCTGGTCTTCTTTCTTCACAAGTATCCCCAGTGTATATTTAACTCGCTGTAGCTACCTTAGGTGTTTATTGATCTCTGCTTGTGCATGTAAAGTAGCACCATCATTGGATATACTGGTTATGTTAATATCGTCCCCACTATAGTGCTTGGCTGTGTATCTAAGAATCAGGGAAAATAGAATCATTTAGTTCATCTAAAAGCAGTTCCACATAGCTCTGGCACAGGGGAGTGGCAGTAGTTGGCGATGAATTTAAGCTGTCTTACTTAAACCAACACCCCAATGACTCTGACTCCATCTATTGTTCTATTGCATCCAGAATGTTACACTTCTCTTCACTTCTCTTCACTTCTCAGACTGTTCCTTTGCCAGCATTATGAAATGCTCGACTCCTAGTTCTATCAGAAGTAACAATTAATATAGGGTCACTCCCAATAAATATGGAGATATTTATACTCTATTCTTGTTTTATTTGTATTGTCTTTGTTTAGAGAAGACACTTTTTCTCGTTTGTTTAACCTGCTCTCCAATTCATTCATGTAACAGTATATGCCACGTTTATTTATACCCTTTAATTAGTATCCCAGGTGATGTTCGATGTGGAATACACACCTCCCAATGACGTTTGGCATATTCAGTGTGCTTCATTTGAAAGAAAATACATGTATTTACAAAAATAATTTTACAGCTTATGCTTTTGACTATCTGAACAATTTTTTCCCTGTATATCCGAATGCATTTAGATAAGCAAGGATGCAATATATAGTAATTAAATTTTTGAGGCATTTTAGCTTGTAAATGAAGCACTTTGGGTTGACTCATAAGCTAGTTAATATATATATATATATATATATATATATATAATATCCTAGTGATGTGCTTCAGCACAATGGGGGGAGTGAGCCATTGTACACCAGTAATTCAATCAACAAGTAGGTAAATTAATCTAATAAAATTTGATTTTTGCCTTTACAAAGTCTGCATGTAATTGTAACATAAAGGATGCATTTATTTAGTTTGCCTGAAGTTAATGTTTTAGCTCCCATTCACAATGTGTAGGAAGGCATCATTCAGTCTAGTTATTAAAAGTAGCTACAAGTAGCTTTGTAGCCTCAACCATGTATTATAGCTAACAAATATGGCATTACTTTTTTAACGCAATTTTTCCGAAAAGAAAAAGAAAAGAGAAGCCATTCTGACTAGTTGTAATGTTCTAAATTGACTCAGTGATGACAAAGTGCAATGGTGTTATCTTCCTGGGTCTGCTATATTGAGGCCCGCAACTCATTACTGAATGGTTGACAGGTTCATTACTTTCTTCCATTTAATTAGTCAAAACGCTTTACCAGCTTGCATAATTAGTAGCGTGAGTAAAAAGGGATTGTACGTACCACATAAATAAGCACCACTGAATCTCAACTGTGTAACACCTGTTAGTGTCTCTCTCTCTTTGCTCGCTCGCCAACTATATATAATCTATTTTCGTTGAGTATTTCCGTATCACATGAGCGTTCAATTTTTTCCCATATTGAGCGCTGTATAAAATGAGCGCTCAATGTGCCTATGTGTAGTTCTGGACAACTGAATTTTTAGAAGTATGGCGGGAATGTTTACTGTTTCAGAAAATATAATAGCCAATTTATTGCACCTGTCTTACAATATTGGGATGACATTTCACTGTTACACTTGTATTTTCACTTGCCTTGGCTCATGCGAATACTTGTATGTACTCGTGAAATATCTCCCCATATTGTATGCTGACTCATGCTATGTATATATCATGCATCTATGTAATAATACGCTTGTGTGTCATTAACGACGACGGTGACCAACGGTGTGTATTGACGAGCTGAGTAGAGTAGGGATAAGGGATAAGTGTTGAGACCTGCCCTAAGGAAAAAGGAAAGGATACAGAGAAAAAAGAGAGATGTGTCCAAGTCGGGCATCGAACCTACACGATCATCTTTGTCATCCTGCATACTTGCCCTTGAATCGTCTTTAACAAACGTTCATTGTATTGATGTTTGTGTGTTGTTTTAGAAAGTCAGTTTGGAAGAGATTCTGAATAGAGTGCACTCTCCTGAGGAGCTGGTGTACAGTCATGGAGCAGCGTGAGTCTCAACTTACACACAGAGTTATTGGTCGCCAGGGCATGGGGGAGGGGGTTGCAGGGCATGGGGGAGGGGTTGCAGGGTACAGGGGGAGAGGGTCGTCACGGTGCACGGGGAGGGGCGTCAGGGAGGGGGGGAGGATTGTCAGTACTGTGTCAGTCAACAGTAGTCTTTAATTGTGGTTTTTATGTGTTTAATTAACTTTTATGATGTGAGAAAATGTTTTGCTACTCCACTGGAGGTGACAGCTCTGGTATTTGGTACAGTATTGATGATATGTAATATTGCAGTCAGTGTTATGTAACTAAAACTTACCCCAATGTTTCGACTTCTTGTCAAAGTCGATTTGACCCCTGAAGAGGACTTCAGCAAGAAGTTGAAACGTCTAGTTAAGTTTTAATTAACACAATATTGGCTGTTAGAACGAGAT
>WLWD01000333.1_pt1 | contig 28721 bp, 30 predicted proteins | sample 6712731 | NCBI WGS metagenome assembly WLWD01 (sample SAMN12718690, study PRJNA576275) | sponge metagenome | isolation source: marine sponge | host: Mycale hentscheli | place: New Zealand: South Island, Marlborough, Capsize Point | collected 2014-11-01
GCATTTGCTGGGGTGCAATTCAAAGCCTTTTCTCATGAACAGCAATGGTCCAGGTGGGACTTTGGGTGCCCACACCACTTGCTGTGAGGTCTGTTCTCCTGTGAATTCCTAGCCTGGCTCCAGGAGCTTTGCTTGCACAGCTCACAGTGCCTGCTTAGTGCACAGACTCTGCGCATGACCGCCTAGCGGCAGCAAGAGAATTTACATTTATATATATATATGTATGTATGTATGTATGTATGTATGTTTTATTAATTAGCTGTTACTCTGCCTACAATAATGCAGGTGTTATTCTCATTGCACTATTTGGTGCTGTTGGCTATATTAGTCGCAGACCAGTGGCTCATCATACTCCAGTCAAGGTATTTACATTATTGTTGGATTTGTTTATTAATACACACTGAATCCATTGAATAGATGGACATGGAAGAAAAAATGTTTGATGTTGGAATTTGGTCAGTCCAATTTGGCTATGACAATCAGGGTTGGCCCAATCTGGAAAGAGCAGCCCAATTCATCGAGAGCTCAGGTCAACCTGAACCATCAGCTCTAGCTGATAAGTCAATATATCTTGTCATAAGTAGTTTTATTAATAATAACAGAAGTCGAAACGTCTGGTTAAGTTTTAATTAACATAATATTGGCTGTTAAAACAAGAAAATTTTGCTATTATAATTAGTTCAGCCGAGAATGACTGAATCAGTTTTATTACTTTGTATGAAATACTACTTGCTGTTTCAGAAGTTGAAGTGATTGGTCTGTTAAAAACAGACGCCTCCAGACCTTTCACTGGTGGCCATGACATTGCCTCCTGGTTGGGAGAGAGACTGCACATGCACACAGACTATGGCCCAGGGTCCAGAGACAATACTTGGGGGTGAGTTAGTAATCCTTAACCTGCTTCTTTAAATAAATGTATAGCAATGTTCTGTCACTGAAGGAAGGGGGGGGGGGGAAAGGAAGGGAAATATGAGATAATGGCAATTCTTTACCAAACTTTTACAGACACTAAACATTTAAAAAAGTTAAGTGCACGGTCAGTTATATTCAGTATAGATTTTTATAATAGCGCATGAATTCCAATTGACTCAATATAGAGATTACTAATGTAGGTTAGAGATTACTAGGTAGGATACACTAGTAATAATTTTTCAGCATAGAGCATTTAACTTCAGGTACTCCAAAAGAGAACTTCAGTAAAAAGTCAGAACACATTAAGCTTGAATAAGTTATAACGCAGTCTTAATTCTCATTTCTTCAGTCAATATGACTGCTCAATCTACCCATTGTATGGACAGACGTACAAATATCTCACCTTCCTTGTTACTAACCACACACACATTGTAACATCAGATTCATTGTTGTTGTGGTCAGCTGTCATACAATTGAACATTTTTCTTTAGAATCACTCTGTTATCCAAGTACCCGATAACAACGTCTCACTTTTACGATCTTCCTTCAGCAAATGGTTGGTCTGAAACATATCACGTACTTTGATATCACCCAATTATACAACCTATTTAAATGACGGTTCTCTCTAGGTGAAGTGTCTCCTGCTGTCCAGGCCACACTCAATATCTCCGGACACCTCATAGACATCCTCATTGCTCACTTCAGTGGCTATGTGTAAAAAAAGTCTAAATAGCTAACAACTGGTACTTTAATATCAACGTCATGGTTTGGATTGATACTCTCCAATTGATTAATTAGGGATAATATGCAGCAATTTATGTCACTTGTTTTGCTGTTGTTGTTGTTGTTTCTGAGTAGTAGAGATGTAAACATCTCTTTTTTTTTATGTTGTTAAAACATCTCAGGTACGATGAAGACAGAAAGGTACAGGCTGAGATGATGGTGAAACTCTTGAAGAACTGCACTAATCCAGTCGTGTTCTTGGGCCATTTGAACAGTGAGCCTGGGTGCAGGGATTATTCTATTATTACAGAAGTTGTGAAGGTGTGATATAAAGTCAAGTATACACACTGTCCTATGATTGAGTGTTTGAATGTAGGATATTGAACCACATGACTATGAGAGATTTCAGGAGTATATTTTCTTTCGAAACCTTTCAAAGTAAGTTTGAAGAACATTCTGGCAAATCTTTACCAGTTGTGCACATGTAGATTGGCCTATGCTCGCATTTCTCATGGTGGACTGAGTGACAGTGAAATGCAGATTGGAAAGTTTCTAACGCAAAAAGAAGACAGTAATTCTGAGTGGGTGTACAATGTTCACCCGGAGGATGTTCCTGATTGGATGAGCTTTCCTGAAAAGTAAGTTTGGCGTTATATTTGTATTTTGTACCTAAGTGAGTCCACGTTTCATGTAATAACTTACAAATGTTGGGGGAAATACTATTGTGTTCTGGCAAGTAAGGAAGAGAAGCAAAATATTATCAGAGGTGCACAATTGTCAGCCAATTGTTGGTATATGCTGACGATGCACTCGTTTAACTCCTTACTCTTTCAGTAATCCCTTAGGTATAATTGAGAGACAACTGAAATAGAGTGATTTCAAGAGTAGCAAAGCAAGGGGTCTACAAATTTGAGCCAATTGTCAGTATATAATAAAGTAGCTAGTCACATGCGAGCAATCTGATTGGTCCATTATGAAAATCTATTCAAGTAAAATCATGCTCTGCAGCGTTTAGAAATCAATGCTTGTTGCTAAAAAATTAGGCCTTTCCTTTAGGTTTTAGCCCTTGTTACATTCTAAAATGGTTTGATTTGGATATCGGGTAAGTTTAGGAATCCTCAGCCTCAAGTAGCATCCTTGCTATGTTTAGACGCTACAGCTTGAGGCCTCATATTCTTAATCTAACTACATATAATATATATATATAAGGAGTCATGATGAAATGGTACATATTAGTGCCTGTGATGGAGTAATGAAATTGACAGCTGTATACATTAACAACTTCTTGCCAGCAGGCTAGCTAATGAATAGAACCCACTATCCACAAATAAACAGAAGAAAAAATGTTATCTCAATTTAGCGGCGCTCTGAAATTAAAATATTCGCTTATAAACTGGACGCTAAGTACTGTTGTCTGTTGCAGCTCTTTAGGTGAATTAAAGCCCAGTTCTGTAAGGCCTGAAAGTTTAACTTTGAAGCTTGATAGAGTGGGTATTGAGTTGCTCAGTGGACCATATTTCTCACTTCAGCAAACAAGGACTTTTTTCCTTTCAACAATAGCAAATATATGAATATTGTCGAATAAGTAATAGCATGTGTTTCTAAGAATAGCTAACAGGCTTTCAACCTTCCCTCCACACAAGACATGCCCCTAGCATTAGGAACTCCTTTGCACAGCATTTTCTCAACCCCCCCCCCCAACATTAGATCTATCTTCCTAAGAAAAACCAGTAACTGAACTTGCCAGCATTTAGGAAACTTTGTAAGCTAGCTATTCCTGGAATAGGTGCTGTAGTGTGAGATATTGCAAGCAGTCTGTTACCACTACCTGTGTCGCACTGTGACATCATCATGCAAGTCCACTGCCCTGGGAGTTTTGCAAGACTGGTCCAGTGAGACATTGTCCAAGTATAAATGCCAGGTTTAAATTATTACCATTAACCATTATTAATACTAAAAGTAGGTGAGGCTTAAAGTATCAACAACAATAATAATAATAAAATTATACACAAATGTCAAATGGGTGGGTTAGCACAATCCAAAATGGCTGCAGTGTTTCTTAATTGTAATCATTCAATTTTGGTTAAAAAAAATGAACAAGAAAGGGTACATGTACATGGGTGAGGCATTAGAATAAGAATTAAAAAAAATTTTTGGTCATGCCTCTAATTGCGGGGAAGGGTGCAATGAAATGTTCTACTGAAGTATGCTATAATATTAGTCTACTAAGCAAGCATATAACTTGTGCACATGCATCATGGTGTCTCACACATCAACACAATTGAGTTTCTCAAGAATGTCTTACTATGTGCACTTAGTAATCCTTTTCCCTACTGTTCTGTAGGTTTGGCGAAAGATGGGTAGGAGAATACCATGGAAACGCTAAGCATCACTTTCACATGGGAACTCCCAAATACTATTACATTTAGAATATCCTAGTCATATTATCGTGAACCCAGCTCAAATATTTTATTGTAAAAAAGTGATTAATCTGATTACAATTAACAAGTGCAATAATCTATACGCAATACTTGCAACACAAATGTAATAATAGTACACACAATAAATAAATTGTCCACCTGTTTGTGATTAAAGAACTGGAAGGTGAAACACGGACAATGAAACAACACGAGAAGACAACATATTGGAGGTTAAGATGCTCACCAGTACACTTGGATACATACATAATTTTGGAATAAGTGATGCATGAATGGGAACAAATTTAAAGAGTCAGTATTGAACAATATGAACCAAAAATTGAAAGAGAAGAGTGACAAATGTTGGCAAACTGTTTTGTCACAGTATAGTTGATGATTTGTGTCCATGATGATTAAGAGGAGGCTGCCGTAGTCAATGACTTGCGCACAGGAGGCAGAGGCTGAGTAGATCTTGAGGCAGTGGCCAGTCTAGATTCCATGTTAGCATTTGTAGGAGGCAAACTATCTGACATTGAAGAAGCATGATCTTGTTGAGGAGTGGCTGCTGACTTGGCCAGAGCTTGCTAAAACACACAGGTGTGATACTTGATGCACAGGAAAATGAACATTCGTTGTACTTACTTGAGTTCGAAAATCTTCCAAAGTTTTAAATTTAGAAATTCGCTTGGTTAATTCTTGATTATAGGTGAAAACTTTCTTTCCCTGAATAAGACCATACACAACCTAAGTAGCTTTAATTGTCATAATGGATAATTTAACTAACCTTGTAATATTTCAAAAAAGCCCAAAACTTTTCAAGCCCATACAAATACCCATTGTCGTGATCGTGCAAAGTTTCCTCCTGAAAATCTTGGAACAAGTCCTCCCTGAACCTTTTCTCTAGTCCGTAGCTATAGAAACGAAAGAGGCACTCCAAGCCATACCTGTATCCTTTACCAGCATCTTCAAGAGCCAAACTTCGAAATTCATCATACATTTTTCTATACAAGCAACACGCACAAGTCACAGCTAAGGGCGAATTTAAATGCAGTCTTAAAAAAATACTGTAACTGTCATACGAAAATTGATTTTGTGTGTACCATACCATATAGCTTAAGATACATTGTACTGGGTAAAAACAATTTCATAAGAGAAACTCACTTGTTGAAGTGAGTTCGAAGGAAGAAAGACCAGAAACGAAATAATGTGTTCATTTCTTGAGACTCTCCTATTCCCTTTGTTCGACGATCTAAAATATCGTAAAAACAAAATCATTGGAAATCAATTAGTGTATGATACAAGAACTTCATACCATACAACACATTCTATATAATGTCAGCACTATATCTATGCAATGAAGCACAGCCTGAAGGGACAAGTTGAAACCAACTCTTCCCAACAGTTGCTCCATTCAACTCTCAAGTGCAAAACTTCAGTACAACCACTTCAAGACGAAGTATGCCATGCTGAAGGGAGTCTTTTTGCCACAGTTGTAACACATGCACATGTTAGGCCGGGCATGGCATGTTGACTAGACTGTGGAGACTGATATTAATGGAATTTATTTATGTGTATTATACTACTTAAAACTCTATTTATTGTTCGACTTTTATTATCATTAGAATCAAATTTGCTTCCGCCACCCCCGTATGTATTCATTTGTTTTATAGCTTAGCTATTTCACATTATATATATTTTAAATTGTTAATTAGAACGGAGAAAAACAAAACAACAACAAAAAACAAAACAAAAACAAGCAAACAAACAAACTGCTACTCTGCATGTGCAATTAAAATGTGGTATTGTCCAGCATACTCGAGACATTGTTAACACAAGTTAAGGTCCTAATTGAACATTAACCCATGGTGTCTGTAGGTACTTGCAGTAAACTAGCCCAACAAGAAAAAAAGGGACAGAATCACAATGCATAGCCACCAACTAAAAAGTGCAAGCAGTACGAGGTCACTCTAAAAAGTGTCAATCTGTCGATATTAACAAAACACACTTGCACCAAGACAAGATAAACAACCACAACTTCCTAATTTCAAGCAACAAACTGACCTCTCAAGCAGTTGCGTCTATATTTGAAGTACTGCTGCTGCTGGAACCCATTAGCTTTAAGGAGAGAGTGAGATGGATGGTGGAAGTTAGGGAAGGAATGTGCCATAGGAGAGGAAGACTCCAATCCACCTCCACTAGGACTATAACAATAGAAATTATCATAATACTGACTCATAATAATAAGTTAATCAAACTACCTACCTACCAACAGCACATCAACAAACACTTCTACAGTGTATGCTATGCCTCACCTGGTGGAGTAGCCCATGGTATGAGACTGTGAGGAGAGTGTGGCTGAATTAGACATCACCCAACCTACATGTCCCTCAACAGGAGGATTGGAACTGTACTTTGTCTTTTGCTTGTTTGGATGCTGACACACACACACACACACACGTGATAAAAATACAGTTAAAATATATAAAACAGTTACCATTGATGATGAAGACTCTTTAAGAACAGGATAAAATCTCTCCTGTCTCTCTTCCCTTCTCCTCCGCCTTCTTTGATGGCGTCTCTTAGTGCTGGGAGACGGTGAACTCTTCTCCGCTCGTCTATCCTCGCCATCTCTACCACGTGGACGACTGTCCCTGACCACACCAGACTCCGACCTCCTACCACTGCTTCCTCCTGCTACCGGAGCATCCTCTTGATCCAGAGGCCCAAACATCAACTCTCCATCTTCTTCAGGTTCATCAGACACACGCATGGAATCAAACTCTGCCTGGCTAATAACATCCACCTTCTTATAGGAATCCTAAAATGTTGGAATATGAAGTCACACTAACTGATACCTCACAACATATCAAACAATAACCACAATAAACTAACCTTGCGTGATCTTTCACTTGAAAGCATATCCTATGACAAAAACATACAGTACTTCAATGCATTGTCCAATGTCAACATTTACATGATTCAATACACAAAGGAAACCCGTTTGAATATGATAAAACCATATGGCTATCAGATCTGGGACCCTTGTGCTGCAACAATGTGCCAAACAAAGTAATGTCACACACAATAGTAGCCATCCTTTAAGACCTAGCTCACATATAATAGATATTAGATTTGGACATTGTCCTTTGATAAAAGCTGGGCACAAAGGGCTTGAGGGGCATGAAGTTTCCATTACCTTAAACAGCAAACATTGTGAGCTGCTCTTTACGAGGTTTGGCAAAAGCCAATCTAAAGGAAGAAAGCTCAGCACCATGACACTGGTTTCTCGTCAGATACATTCAGAAACACGGACCAGTGGTTCGTCATCACTGCTTTCATTCTATAACTCTGTGCCCCTTACATGCACACCTTACCTGCTCATAGAAGTACTACATGCACACCTTACCTGCTCATAGAAGTACAAGCCAATATTGATGGTTTCAGCAGCATCCAGGGAGAGTCTGTTACGATGATAGCTCTGAGCAGTCCTGTCACCTCCTGGATGTTTGCGCAGGACAGCAGGAGTTTGAGTCACAATAATAATGTTTTGCACTTCCCTATCATCCAGTTCATCTTCAGAAATGTCCTCAAATCTGATGAAAACAATATGGATGATTAAAATAATGATTCAGTTGTTTCATTTTCATCACAATAAATTCTCCCTCTCAGCTACAGTGGAAGCAAATAATATATCTCACTCTTCCATCATACCTTCGGTCAGGCACATAAACAACACTTACTCTAGCTGTGGTGCCAAAGGATCAGAGAAATTGTAAGTTTTTCCACCATAATCGTCAAACTGAAAATCCAATTCTTCTGTTTCACACTGACGTTCAGCGGGGTCCCCCGCCATTCCTGACGATGACTAATAGCAACAACAAGCAATGAACCGATAAATGTTATTAGGTTTTGGTTTCGGCTTACCTTACTCTCCCCACGTGTCCCTTTCTTCCTCCTTTGAACTTCCACCCAATTAGAATCTCCAGCTGGAGGCAGTTCGGCAGGTCTTTCATCTGTCACACCCACTGAAGTGGATGAGGTGTCTGAACTGGTCACTGTGCTGGTGGTCCCATTAGTACTGCTACTGGTGCTACTGTCCAGCACAGCACTGGGAGTGGCAACACCTCTGGGCATGCTCACAACTGCTGAGTGTTCAGATTCATAGCCACTTGTCTAAAAATAATTCATATAAAGAGAATTAAATACAATGTCCAGCCAATGAAAGACCTTTCCAAACAAACTTGTAAGCCACGGCTCAGTCCAGAACACCTGTTAAATCGTCACTGGTAAATCAGAAACACGGACCAAGGTGGATCATCATAACCTCAGGCTTACAAACGTCACAACACAAAACTATCCACAACCAAGCCACAAGCCACACACAGCGACTACCTTACCCCGCCCACATCTGAAGCATCACTAGGAGCAATGCTTGCCGATCCACTGTTGCCTGCAACCGACATAGGTAGACTGGATGATGACTCAGAAGAGTCCCCTTCAAGTTGATCGGAAGACTTCCCTTGTACTACCCAGTGGAACCAACCAGACTTCTGGCGCAGCTTCTCCTGCCTCATGTCTAACTCCACCACAGTACTGTTTTGAAGTGCCTACAGGAGTTTAAAGTAGAAAATGCATTGAAAGAACTTAATTTCACCACATTAAAACCTACTTCATACTGCTAACCTAACATACCTCTCGAATAAGTACAGTGCTTTGAGTCAAAGCTCGAACACGATTAAAACGGCCTATCACATCCAAAGATACATAGCCCTCACTATCCATCTACAAATCGGCACATGAATGAAAATAAGCACCTCAAATCAAGCCTCCCAAAAAACTGACCTGTCCTCTAAGGAAGAAATCCTTTTGAAGATTTTCGTCACTGAAATAATATTCACTGCACAAATAAATAAATAAAATAAATAAAATAGAAGTTTCATGAGACACAATATCATTCAAAGGAAGGGCTTCCTTGGGGAACACACCACATGAATACAACACAGAATGGACAGTATAAGGCCACCACATGTACACCTAATTAACTCGCATGCTAGCCCAAGAACACACTTGCCATTTACTTCTTCCACTCACATTTGCTTCCGTATGTACTCCTGAAGAGTCGACTCATCAACTGGAAGAATGGGATTGTTGAAATAGACAGTGGCAGGGGTTGAATAAGGCTGCTGATAGTACAGGCCAGGTAGCTGACTGTAGTATTGCAGTGCTTGCTGTTGTTGTTGCTGCTGTTGCTGGGATTGTTGCTGCTGTTGCTGGGATTGCTGCTGCTGATAATAGTTTCCACCTTGGCCACCTCCTAGAAACAAAATAAAATGTCTATAAATAACTATCTTGTTACTCAAAATAAAACTGACCTTGACCTCCAGAAGGGAACCTCCAATTCTTGCCACGCCCAGCTCTCCCACGCCCACCCACCCCATACACTCTCCCACCTCCTTCAAAACCTCCACCTCCTGCATACCCCCCATTGCCACCTCCACCACTGCTGTCTGCTGAAGCGTAGTCCTGATTCTGGCTGGAGTAGCGAGGAGGTAAATTGCTGTAGCGCTCACCCTTACGGTGGTCTCGATTGCCATCTCCTCGGCTGTCCTTGTCGCGATCATGACCACTTCCGTACCTATAAAAGTGACCCTTGTAGTGATCCCTGTAGCTGTCTCGGTCACCTCTATGAGAGTGGCTGCTGTCTTTGGTGCCCCCATCTCTGAAACCTCCTCCAGTACCACTTTCTCGTTCATTTTTATCCCCTCGGTCCCCACCACGATCAGAGCGATCTCCACGTGCATGCAGCCGGTCATGGTCCCTGTGTCTCTCTCTGTGTGGTCCGCCTTTTGACACCGGAGGTCGTGAAGGGGGAGGATCCAGGGTCAGTGGGAGCCATTTCATTTTATTGGCACCTACATAACAAATGAGGCGATCATGATAATAAGATGGAAAAAAAGCAGTATAAAATATCCATGCATAGATGAATTGTATAATCATCTCACAAACCTTTCTTTTTCCCAGCCAGCTTTTGTTGCTCTAATTCAGACAATTCCATAGACGGAGGACCAGCTTCCATACTAGTCACTTTTTTCTCTACAGGAGATTTATCTTGTTGCTGGCCACCTGGAGCAGCAACTGGGTGTGCCACAAAATTAGCATCAACACAGTTTGAAGTGGGAGGCACAATTTCTGAGGGAGATTTTTCTCCATCTTTCCTTTGTTTTTGAGCCATTTCTCCTAGCGCAGGCCAACTGCCAGAGTTTGAAACTGCTTCTGTAATCTGTGTAAAAAATAAAAAGATGTATATATATATATATATATATACATACTTCCTACTCATGAAACTAACCTGGTCCTTTGGAATTGTTATGCTTCTAGAAGAGACTGCACTCTCTGGAACTTGCACTGCAGTTGAAGGAACTTCAGCTGCAACTTTGCTTTCAGGTGAAGTAGATTGTCGTCCCTTGCCAGAGCCTGAACTAGCATTCGGTGGGGATGGTTTATGCCATGGATTACTCTTACTCTTGCTCGACTGTGAGCGACCATGAATTCCAATTCCCCCTTGAGGAGATACTTTAGAATCAATTTTTTTTGGTGATACAGGAGAATTATTTCCTGATGCCATCCGCTGCTGAGCTGGAGTTACTGAAGGAGCTTCACTAGAATGGCTTCCTTTAGATTGGATGGTCCGACTCTTGGAAGCAGATGGATGATTTGCTTGACTCGCTTGCTTTTCAACTGTCATTTTATTGATTAAGGTAGAACTAGAACTTTTATTAGGTGTATTTAAACTTTCTGTTTTGACATCTGCCATATTACAAATGATACAAATAGTCAAGAACACATGCTGGTCGACTGACTCATTTAGCTCTAAAAAAGATTGAACTGAAAAGGGGATAGGGTCACCCCTAAATTTTACGCACAACGGGAATCCGCACGATATCACAAGAGGCAGAGCAAAAGTGAATACAGTTCTATTTATTGAGCACCTCTAAACTATGTTCAGAGATTCTTACGGTAGGCTGATTCTGTTGAAGAAGGAACCGGGACAGCACACGAAAGTAAGCAGTACACTTCACGTTTCAAACCCAACAAACTGAAGAAGACAACATTAGAGAGCTCAAAATTCGATACCGTTCCACTCCAGCTCAACAGCAGTAGCACCACGCGTGCCACGAGCACATGCTTTTTCAAGTTTTTTTTTTTTTGCAGTGGGACATGTGGCCGTTTCTGAAGCACAGCGAAATGAGCATGCGCTAAAAATCAACTCGTTGAATTATTACCATGGCAACAGTTGCTACACCTCTAGTCTTCTCCTTAGTTTTTAGCCCTTTACTCTAGTTGGTGCTCACTCATATTTTTCAGTCACCCTGAATTTTGCCATTTGGTGAAAGATTCAAGATGAGTCAACAAATTCGTTTTATTGTGGAGAAGTTGAATGCTCCACCGTTCTCGAGCAAATTTAACTTGGTTTCATTTGATTCTCTGGATTCTTTTAGTTTGCTTCAAATCCTTAACGATATTCTGGGAGAGATAAGCTCTGAGCACAAGATTGACCTGCGCCAAGAGCAGCCCGAGCAAACAGCCCTTCGAGTTTTTGGATTCCTTAGAGTTCTTAAGTACAATCCAAAAACAGACAAAGGAGAAGGCCTGAATTCGTTTCGGCAAGGATTATTGGAGGGTGATAAGGAAGTTACCCATGCTCTTTTGTACTGGCTTTTGGATCGGATGCCAGATTTAAAGAAACGGGCTTATTTAGCAAAATATCTGGCAAAAATAGATATTCCTGCTGAATTTCTGCAAGATGAACAGATAATTGAGGCACTTGAAACCCACGAGACCCTGGTTGAATCATTCAAAGAGTTTCATAAGGAAGTTGAGCAGCAGAGAAATTCTAAATTCAATGTGGCTGACATTCGAAAAGATATTGCGTCAATGGAAGAAGAAAAGCCACAATTGCTAAGACGAATTGAAATGTCAAAGCAGAAGACAATAAACATTCCTAACAGAACTGAAATGCTTGCTGCTGCGCAGAATCTTCGACAAGAAATGGACAGAGAGCTTGAACTTCATGACCAGATGGCTGAACAAAAAAAAGTACTCCTTCAGATAGAGCAAAAATTAGAATCTACACGCAAAGAGCTCAAGGAGGCCGAGGGAAATTATGATGTAACTCCGGAGAATTTGCTAACGGATTTAGAAGAAGACAACAAGATTAAAAGCATTTTAATACATGAGACTATTCCCCAAAAATTGGAGGCTTTACAGCAAGAGAGTAGTGAATTAGAGCAGATATTGAGTGAGCCGATGCTGAGCGAGTCTGAAATGTACAAACTCAGAGAAGACATTGCTTCAGTGAATGAAGAGATAGCTGAACTTGTTGATAAGCGAATGCCAGGCAAAGACCCAGAACAAGATAGGGTAGCACTTTTTAGGCAGCAGGCAGCGGTCATTGCTAAGAAACGAGAGAAAGCTGCTGAGGAATACAAAGAATTGATGGATGAATTAAACACTATAAAGCAAGAAATTCAAAGCAACAAGGAGAAGTTGAATGAATTTGATGGGGGAGTGGCTCTAAGGGATGAAGAGTTCAAGCGCTATGTAGCCAAACTCCGCACTATAAGTGTGGAATACCGTGCAAAGAAAGCTACTTTGTCTGCTTTGAAGGCAGAAAGTGGAGTATTAGAGCGCACATTTGAAATTCTCAAATCCAGGGATGAAAATGCTCAAGAAATGGTTGAGCTTTTGGAAAAAAGGAAAGGAGTGCATGGCTATCATACCACTCAGAATGCCATTGAAGAAGCATCAGAAGAAAAGAGTGGTCTTGATGTAGTCACAGGCAAGAAGCTAAATGAGATGACTGCCATATTGAGACAATTGAACGATAGAATTGAGAGCAAAAAGAGTTGCTTGGCTCCTTTGATAAAAGAAGTGAGACCACTGAGGCTGAAACACCAAGAAATATTGGCCGAGCATACAGAGAAGAAGTCCCTTTATGACGGTGTTGCTGTTGGCCTACAAGTTCAGCGTTCAGGTCTTGATCAAGAAGTGCTATCCTTGTGGTCTGAAGTTGCAGGCATGGAAACAAATTACCATTACACTCACTGTAAACTCAAATCGCTCCAACTTCAGGAAGAGAGGGTGGCTGCTGAAGTACGCAGCTATGTAGGGAGCACATCTACTGAAGGGAAGAAGTCTCTTCGCGATGAGTACACAGTGAAGATCCAAGAAGCTGAAGCGGTTGGCCGAGCACTCAGAGATAAGCAAAAAGAACTGAAAGAGTCTCAGTCTTCTTCACTGGAGCAAGTCAAAATGTGGAGAGAGCTGAAGAAGTTGTTGGAGATGAAGAAAGAATGTTTCCTGAAAGAACAAGAGGAGAGAAGTCATGCGAAAGCAGTAGAACAGAAAATGATAGCAGAAGAGAATAGACTGGTAATTTCATAAGAACCACGTTGCTTGCTACATGCAATGTTTCCTTTATCGCATTAACTGTTGAAAGCATCAAATACATACGCCTAACATGTACACACTTCATTATTGTCATGATACAATTGTAAATAAACAATATTGATTATGCAAAACGACGGAGATTAGAAACTAATCCTCGTGATTCTGGGTAGTTTGAGGCTGTATCTTCTGTGGGTCTAAGTAGTAAAATATCAATACAATTCAGATGATAAAAGAAGTGAAAAATGTGATCTTACCGTGGATCAATGGAGCCTATAATTGATGAATGTCCAGGAAAAGAGGAGAATTTGTGAGCTCCCTTTGGTCTGTCACTTCCCATGAGTCCACTCTGAGTTCTTACCAGTGACTTCAGCTGGTAAGGCCCAACTCCATATGAAAAATACGCATGAGAGGTGTCATATTCATCCTAGATGGGAAGAAGGGTAGGGGGGGGAGGGAATTTTCATTAATAACACTTAAAAACTTAACTTCTGGCCAGCGAGCTTTATTCCCACTTTTTTTTTTTTTGACTTATAGTATCAAGCAATAGCAGCTGAAAATTAACCCTGCAGAACACATGTTAATAAACAAAAGTTTGTTGTTGTTCACTGAACATCGGTAGATATAACTAACAATGGGTAAGGTAACTTCATAGGCCTTATATAACACTAGTCAGTTTGATGACACTTGACCATTAGCAAACTTTGATTGAAATCCTATGACTATGAGTGGGTCAAATTCTATAAGAATGTAATAGTCGGCTAAGCTGCTAACAGATGTGTCTTCAAAAATTTAAGATACAACGTACCAACATCATCACGTGAGATGAATCAGTTCTCTGTAGGACATTATTTCCTGCATAAGCCAAACCAGGCTGCAACATACGCAGATGCCACACACACACACACACACACACAACAACAACAACAAAAGCAACAACAACAAAAAACAACAAGCAAACAAATGAGAAATAATATAATTCTATTGCTATACATACAAGTGACTCTAACTGACCATATGCCAATCCCCAGTTGCTTCATTCCATTCTACATTATCTTCTAAATTCTTCAAGTACTCTGGGGGTACATTGGTATTGATAATCAGTGTTTGAAGCTTGACTTCCTTGCTTAATTCTCTAATCATATCTAGAAGATCTTCAGTTTCACTTTGAGCTTCAGACTTCAAGTCAGCAATCTGAAAACATCCAACCACGCCAGAGGAAAAATTATTATATAGCAATAGATAGGTCAGTGTAATTATTACTTCTTCCTTTGCTTGTTGAAACTGTTTCCATACGTCCTTCAAAAGTCGAGTTTTTCCTGCAGCCTCCTCCTGTAAAGTTGCATATTTTTCTTGTATGTCATGCTTCTCTGCCTCTTTCTTTCTGAGCTGCTGTTTCAAACTGGCTTCCTTCTTCTTACGCTTCTCTAATTCCTTTGCAGATGATTCTAAAAGCTTCTCCTGCTCTTCAGCTTGTTCTAAAAGGTTGACTCCGCCATGAATCACCTAAGAACATGAATACACATGGAATAATGTGAGGTAGTATGGAGCCTATTAGTACAAGACAACCATAGCCTAAATTGAATAAATGACACTCAGGGGTTCATTTAGGAGGAATTAATCTAGGGTGGGAGTGGGAGATATAGAGTTTTGTGTTCTATCAAGAAATCCTAAAATAAGTTAGAAATCCGGAAATTAGTTAGAAACCAAACGGAAATCTGGTGGATTTCGAAATCTTGTACGCTAAAACTGGTTGTGTCGGACCCTGCAGTCTATTTCGAAGTTAATAGTACGGCGCGTAAGTTGCCCATTCAAAAATGTATGGGAAAAATCGCTGTTCAATTGAAATCGCACGGGGAAAGTGAAATAGCGCATAACTAATTGAAATACCTCGGTAACTAAGTGGAAACTAAGTGAAATACCTCGGTAGCTAAGTGAAATAGCACGGGTAAGTGCGCACGCGTGCAGAACCTTGGAAACGTACAGTTCGAGTAGTTTCTAGTTGGAGACAATGTCTTTCTTTACCACAGAAGCTCTACCGGTACTAGACGGAATGATTTTCAACAGATTAGGAGGAGCTGCAGGTTGAAAACGAAGTTCCAGCGGAAGCTAATCCTGAAGTAAGGAGATAGTGAGTGAACGATGTAGTATAGCTACAATTGCAAATGACTTTTTAAAAAGCTCGCCTACTATTAGCGAGTGATAGCAAGGGAAACCTGTGCTATTCTGGATCAATAGCACTTGTAAAGCAATTGAGATAGCACTCGGCTTTGCCTCGTGCTATTTCAATCGCGTTACTCGTGCTATTAATCCCGAATAGCACGGTTACCCGTGCTATTACTCATACAAACTTGCTTCAATGACCCCATCACTACTGCCTGTTAAATGTAGAAATGTACAGAGTACCATCGCTGAAAATCTTTATAACTTCAATAGCAATCAATAAACTTAAATGATTTAAATATTCACAATCATTTTCATTTTTCACTTCTTAACTTCACCTGGGTATACTCCAAGGAGTCTTAGCAAGCAAATTTTAATAGCAGCAGTCCCTAATTCCAGCAGAGTAGTGACTTTGAACTCAATGAATGGCCAGAACTTAAAACCACTCCTTAATTATTCACGGCTGGCCAGCACAAGCTACATATGAATTTCCAAATGTGGTATGGTGATGGGGTTTAAAGGTCAAGGTTCAAAAACGAGATAAACAAGTTGATCTGCTATGGCAGGAGTCAGTTCAGAATATGCTGCGTTTAAGGCTTGCAATCACAAACTGTGTAGAGCATTTAGGCAAGCAAGAGTTAGTTTGTGCAGGGATTTTTTTGGAGAGAAAATTATTAGTCAATCTCTGTACAACAAGTGTAATGAGCCAGGAGGTGACATAGAAAAGTTCATCATGGACATGGTAGATGCTATAGAGAAGAGAATAGAGAATGATTCAAGGGCATACTATGTAGTCATTAAAGTCCTACAACACACTTCAGCTATGGAGTACTTGGCAACAATACTGGAAGAAGAAAGAAAAAATAACCAAGAAAAACAAAAGCCAGGAGGGCAACAAGAATCAGAAGAGCAGAGACTATCTGATAGTGAGGCTCAGCCACTTGAAAATGGCTTTCAAAGCAAAATGAAAAGTACTATCAACACAGTATCTGACAAGTTTCGATCTACACCTGATTCTTCTGGAATAGATGAAAGGCCTAAAGTACTTAAAAAATTTGAAGCACCACTTGAAGAACCTACATCAAAGCAAATCGCCGATAATAAAACAAGTACTGATTTATGGTCATATAAAATGAGTACAGAAGGGCAAAATCTGAAAGAAGATCTTGTAGACATTGTGGAAGATAAATTGAACCATAAACAATCCGGCATACGCTCAAGCTATATATCTGATGGAAGTGATGCTTATCAAAGTGCAGAAACATCTCCTAAACCATCTACTAAATCGGAACATAAATATTTGCGTAGCTGTTGCAAAAAAATTGAAAAGAAAAACTTGGACGCGGAAAGGCAGCTTATTAGAGATCTGGAAATAAAGTTAGAATTAGAAGAAAAGAACAAGTCAGAATTACAATGCAGAATTAAGACTTATCAAGAAGAACAAGAACGTATGGCTCAAGTAATCGAGAAAATAAAATGTGAACTACATAGCGAAAAAGAAAAGGTTAAATTTCTTTTAAAAGAACTGGATGATGAAAATCATGAGAAGAAGGAAGAAAGAACGGAGAGCAAAATACTTCAACAAGATTTAGAAAACAAAGTAAAAGATGAACGAGCTAAAAAAGAAAAAATTCGTGAAGAAAAAGAAATAGAAAAAAAATTGAGAAGAAAATATCAATTAGATGCTATTGAATCAATGACATTTCAAAGGGAATTCATTGAAAAATCAGGAAGCGAGGTAGAGGCCTCAAAAACAACAATCATTCCAGGACAAGTTGTTACTCACGAAGTGCAAGAAACGGGTGCAGACGACAGTAGAAACTGTGAGAGATATTTTGCGATACAACCTACTCAACTCAGATACCAAACATTCCAGAGTGTTGACCTATCTACAGATAAGCCAATAGAAGAAACTTCATAACTGTGTTAGTGAATTGTGTTGTACATATTTTTTATAAGTAATTGCTTAAAATATGAGAGAATTGCTACACTGCCCTGAGTGATTACAAACTAGTGATACATGGCCGATTAACTGCAAGTTAGGCGGGGTTAATCTCAGGCGGGAACTTCTATGGGTGCGGTTAAGGATGCCGGGTGGGCGCAGGCGCACTAGGCCACACGGGTGAAAGAAGCCATTTGCAAGCTCTGGGAAACCAAACAGAAGCAGGGTAACTTTGAGCTCACTTCGGAATGGCCGAGGACAGTGGAGATGTGCACCGAGACACCCCAGTCGTAAGTCCCGAGCTAGTCGCCTGTATCCAAAGGATTGTGGCTGGGGCGATGGACGCTCACAGTGCCGAGTCTGCCCGGGCCCCCGCGGGGACCGTCCCTCCAACTAGCGGTGGCACTGGCTCAGGTAGGTATCACAGTTTTTGGCTTCCTTTGCTGGGTTGGTGTTACCCTGATCGTGGGCCTTGTTGGCCACAGTGCTACCTTCCTTCTCACTCTCTCGAACCCCCCTGTCCTTTCACCTTCCCATTACCGTCTCTCGCCCTACCTCCTTCCGTTCTCTCTGATCTTAGTCGACCCTATTTGTCATAACGACCTGGTGGGATTGTGCTATTGAGGGTGGCGTTACCCCCTCAGCGAGCATTGGTGGAGTGTTTCCCCTTGCTCTTGCTGCCTTTTGCTTGCTTTGGCCATGGTCATCCATGAGTGCTAGTCTTTGATGGACATATGCACTCATGGTTTAGGTCCATGGGTTTGTGCTCACTGCGTTGTTGTTGCGCATGTGTAGGTGCAGGTTTGGGAGTGTTCGACCCAGACAGAGTGCGTGAGTTGGGTCTGCCCACCCTCCCGAGTGCACCAGTGGCGGTGGAGCAAGGAACTGCTGGTTCCTCGAGTGTAGCAGTGACACCTGCTGAACCTAGCAAGTCAGTCAGCGAGGATGCCCCAAAGGGACCTCGGAAGTTCATGCTGGGAGTGAATTCCCCGGTTGTGCCGTCGCGGATCGTGAAACGGATCCTTAGTGCAGATTTTGGGGACATGGCTGAGCTGTCCAATGAGAACCTTGAGTCGGAGAAGAGGCGATCTGGCGAAGGGGAGGACACTAAGTCAACCCCTCGTGTTAAGTTACGCCCTCTCCCATTCACACTGTATACAGGTGTGGTGCTCAGCAAGTACCCTGGTAAGGGCATGGAGCTGGCGGCGTATCAAGCCATGATCTTGCACGGGCCAGATACGTATGACTGGTGGAGGACGTATGACCCACAGTTTCATGAGCAGTTCACGGACTTGGAGTCGGCAGACTACACAAAAATAGATCAGACGTTGTATTCCCGGTCCCTCTGGATGGCTAGTACTACGGGGAGTCCTCGGGTGGCCACACCCACGAATGTGGAGCACGCCGTGCAGCCTCGGGCGAAGAGACGTCGAATTCAAGTGTGCTATGCGTGGAACGATTGGAAGGTGTGTCCCGTTCTTCCGTGCCGCTATGTGCATTCATGTGCAAAGTGTGGAGGAGACCACAGGAGGTCTATGTGTTCCCACACAGCGTCAGATGCTACTAGTGGGACAGCAGCAGACTGATCCGGTCCTGCGGCGCTCAACTCTCCATGCTTCCAGCATTGGATTGAGTGACTCTGTTACATTTACATTATGCTATTTGTGCTGACTGATTGTTTTGTTGCTGTTGCAATTCACTGTGTTGCTGATTGTGACGGTGTGCTCTTATTCATATTTTGTAGGGGGGATGTCAGTTGTATATCTTGTTTAGAATGTAGGAGGCAGTAGTCTGTTTATCTCCTACGAGTAGTGCTAGGTTGGTAGGGGACGTCAGCGCCCTGTCCGCCGTATACCATATAGGTAGTGGCCGTACTAGGCAAGGGACGTCAGTGCATTTCCTGTTTATAATGTAGGAAACAGAGCTGGGGCCTATGCGTACACGCATCATATGCTGGCTCTCGATGACAAGAGGCCGGAGAACCGGGTGCTCCCGGCGGTACCTGGGTGGAGCCATGTCGAATCTCTGATGCAACCTGAGGCTTGGGAAGTAGCCTTGACAGACCACCCGGATGGCGCCTATCGCACGTACCTGGTAAAGGGTTTACGTGAGGGCTTTCGGATTGGCTTTGGGTACGGGTCATGTCAATGTACGGGTGCAAGCTCCAATATGCACTTGGCTGAAGAAAGACCCAGCATTATTACAGAATTTTTAGCGTCCGAGCTGAGATCGGGCAGAGTGCTGGGACCCATTGACCCAAGTAGCGCCATAGCCATACAGTGCTTCCAGCTTAAAGAGTGGATTTTTTAGCTTTTTGGTTAAGGTTGCTAATTCTGCTATAATTTCTCAAGTATGTGTAATAGAAAGCTAAAAATTTGTATTATTATACATTAATGTCATATTAACATACAGACAAAACAATTTTGTGGGTTTGTGGTTATTTTTGTGGTTATAGGTGATGGAACTGGGAGCTTCAAGACAGTGAATTTGGAAGTGTTTAAACTGAAAAAAGAGAAATTATTTTTCCTTATCTCTATAACTTGGTATACTGATACTTTAATACCTGAAGTTTCATATGAGCCTAATTTTGTGGGCACACGAAATTTGAATCTCGAAATATTTTAAATTTTAAGAAAAAAGTGTTTAAGCCAGGAGTTTTGAATTTATTGAGTTATATCTCTAAAAATTTGACACATGATGTAAAATTGCCTTAAAATTATTATGTATAACTTTGGTAGCTATACCTTGAAAATTAAGTGAGTTGTGGCTGTTTTTCACCAAAATATTTTTACGCACGGTAAGGGTCATCAAATGATGACGTTTAGAGCGGGTTGTGGGCCTTTAGTACACGTAAACGCGACGTCACAAAACAGCGCATGCGTATTTGTGTCATAAAGGTACGAGGGCGCCAGTTTACCACTAATTGTTGCACGGGTATGGCTGATTTAGCTACGGTTGTATCTCGGGCCCTAGGTATCAAGTTTTACGGCGCTACGGCCTATCACGGCCAGCCTTTTAGCTGCCGTCTGGAGCTGAACAACCCGTAGGACTCCAACTGTATCGCCCTGACGTTGTCAGAATACCGAATGCTGGGAGCCTTGGGAATATTAAACTCCTTCAGCTTTTCTTCAGCTCTTGAAAAAGAGGACCTCTTGGATAGGCTTGGCTCCAAGTTAGTAATACCAGCCAACAATTCTGACTGATTTTGACTTCGCTTACTGCTGCTAGTAGAACGATGACAATCCATACAGCCGCTTGCAGTTAGGGAAAGTCCCGTCATACCGCTCAGGGAAATAACCGTTCGATCTTAGCTCGTTAACTAGCTACGTTTAATGACGAACTACCGCAAAATCTTGACGTCAACAAAAATGGCGTAAAATAATATTAGAGTGAATGAGAAAAGTGCTGTTCTCCATTTTCCATTCTCTAAACAGGCAGTTTTACTATTGCAAACATTATTGGGATGATGAAGAAAAGGTATGTGTATGTTAAATGACTGTAGTGAGGGTCTATACAGTAGTTTCAAAAAATCCACTCTTTAAGTTGGAAGCACTGTACAAGTGAACAGGTTCGGGTTAGTCCCGAAGGGACACCAACCTGATAGGTGGCGTCTTATCGTTGACCTCTCATTCCCATTGGGAGGAAGTGTGAATGATGGTATCGATCCTGCTCTGTGCAGTCTGCACTACACATCTGTAGACAAGGCGTGCAGGAGAGTACTGGCGCTAGGTCGGGGTGCCATGTTAGCCAAGTTCGATGTCCAGGGTGCCTTCAGGACAGTTCCTGTTCATCCTGAGGACCGCTGGTTGCTCGGTATGAGGTGGCAGGGCAATACCTATGTGGACAAAGTCCTTCCATTTGGTCTCCGCTCTGCCCCCAAGATCTACAATGCAGTTGCAGACGGCCTTCTTTGGATCCTGAGAGCTCAGGATGATGTGAGTAGTATCCATTACCTGGATGACTTCTTGCTGTTCGGAGCTCCTGACACTCCACAGTGTGAAGTTTCCCTGAGCAGAGCCTAAGCTCGCTGTACACGCCTGGGTGTGCCTGTTGCCCCGGATAAGACTGATGGCCTAAGCATGGTCTTAGTATTCCTAGGCATCCAGCTTGACACACGGTCCTTGACAATGAGTTGGAGAGGCTACGGACGACTATCCGGATGTGGATGGGCAAAAAGTCATGTTCCAAGCGGGAATTACTGTCGATCATTGGTCAGCTCCAGCACGCATGTTGTGTGATCAGACCTGGCAGGGCATTCCTCAGGCGCATGATCGACCTGTCGAAGAGGGTGAAGGAGCTGCACCACAAGGTGCGTCTGAATGCGGCATTCCGCTTGGACCACAGGTGGTGGGGTTGTTTCCTTCCTATCTGGAATGGAGCATGCTCTATGGCCGGTGCGGCTCTGAGAAAGCCACAGGTTATTTTGACTTCCGATGCCTCCGGGAGTTGGGGGTGCGGGGCGTACACGTCCACTGGGGAGTGGTTCCAGTTGGCACTAATGGAGGACTGGAATGGGGTACACATTACTGTGAAGGAGCTCCTGCCTATCGTGCTTGGGGTGGGGCCCAGATGGAAGGGTCTCACAGCGCAATGCCGCTGTGACAATGCTGCTGTGGTGGCCATTATAAACTCTGGTAGAAGAAGGATGGATCGGGCCATGCATCTGATGCGATGTATGTCCTTTTTTCTGGCCAGATGGGAGGCATCACTGGTGTGCACACACATCAGGGGGTGGATAATGGTGCAGCTGATGCACTTTCACGTAATGACCTACCTTCTTTTCAGCGCTTGGTGCCAGATGCAGCCAGGGAACCGTGCAACTTCCCAGCACAACTACTCCAGTGTGTGGTGTCCAGCACTCCAGATTGGACACAGATAGACTGGATCAAACTGTTCAGTCTCTGTTTGTGAGTGGGCTGGCCACCTCCACGCACCAGACATATTCAAGGGGTCAACGCAGGTACCTTCGCTTCTGTGAGGCAATGAGTGTGCAAGCGCTACCAACCAGGGAGGAAGTGCTCTGCAGATTTGTCGCTCAGCTGGCCCAGGATGGCCTCAAACACCGCACGATAAAGACGTACATGGCAGGTATCCGTCATCTCCACATTGAAAAGGGCCTTGGTGATCCATTCCTGCCTTCACTGTGCAGACTGCAGTATGTACTTCGTGGTGTGAAGCGGACGCAAGCAGTCGAGGGTGGAAATTGTTGACAGCGCCTTCCCATCACTCCTTCATTACTGAGGGCCGTTAAGGGCATCTGGGATCGTGATTCTGATGACCCAGATCTGGCAATGTTGTGGGAAGCCTGTTGCTTAGCCTTCTTTGGTTTCATGAGGGCTGGGGAGCTGACAGTCCCGAGTGACCAGGGCTATGACCCCACCATTCACCTGTCCTTGGGTGACATATCCGTTGACAATCCAGCTGATCCGGGGGTGCTGGGGGTCCGGCTGAAGGCGTCGAAGACAGACCCATTTCGAAAGGGTATCTCCCTCTTTATTGGGAGAGTAGCATCAGACATCTGTCCCGTGGCTGCTATGCTGGCGTACCTGCTGGTTAGAGGCCACCAGTCCGGTCCCCTATTCCTATTCAGGGATGGACGATTCCTGACACATCAGCGGCTGGTGGTTGCAGTATGAGATGCCCTTCAGTTGGCTGGTGTGGACGCCAGTCTGTACGCTGGCCACAGCTTTAGGATTGGAGCAGCCACTACTGCTGCCTCTAGAGGTGTGGAGGATTCTGTGATCATGACACTGGGTAGGTGGAGGAGTCTGGCCTACCTGGACTACGTGAGGATTCCACGTGAACAACTGGCCAGATATTCCACCATGCTGTGCTGACTATGTCATTCTGACTCTTTCAGAGGTGTGCTATTATACTAATGTCATGTGTGCTGAGTATGATTTGTCCATTGTGGAGTTAGTATGTAGTATGTGGAGGGGTGCTGGCTTGGGCATGGTCGTGCCTCCTGTGGCGGGATTAATGGGGCGACCCGCCCCTTTAATTATCCCCAATTAGCACCTGTTAATTGGGGGAGGGGTTCTAGGCAGCCACCCTAGCCAAACCAACTCAGCAACTAGTGCTGCGGGAAATAAGTAAATTAATAGTGGTTACCAGTTCGTGGGTAAAGGTGGTAAGTAGAGTGAGAGCTGCAGGATTAATGGCCGATTAGCTGCAAGTTAGGCGGGGTTAATCCCAGGCGGGAACTTCTATGGGTGCGGTTAAGGATGCCGGGTGGGCGCAGGCGCACTAGGCCACACGGGTGAAAGAAGCCATTTGCAAGCTCTGGGAAACCAAACAGAAGCAGGGTAACTTTGAGCTTCCCACCCGCCCACGCCTTACCCAGGGGAGGGAGGGGGGGGGGGTGTATAAATTATTAACCTTCCGGCAGTCAGTTCGCTGACTGTTGTTGATAACGTGGCTGTCGGAATTAATGGGGTGACCCGCCCCTTTAATTATCCCCAATTAGCACCTGTTAATTGGGGGAGGGGTTCTAGGCAGCCACCCTAGCCAAACCAACTCAGTAACTAGTTATGTGGGGGGGGGGGGGGGGGGGGGGGAAATAAGTAATTAATAGTGGTTACCAGTTTCGTGGGTAAAGGGGTAATTAGAGTGGAGCTGCAGGATTAATGTCCAATCATCAAGAAAATGAGGTTTTGCTTGGGTTGCTCTATTCCACATGGCACTCCATGTAAGTTATTTATCAAATATAAAAATTTAAAACAACATTGTAGTCACACCAATGCAGTAAGTTGTGTGTGTATGTGTGTTGTGTGTGTGGTATCAGCACACGCAGTCTAGTTCCCTGCAGTATCGTACAGTTTGTGCTTGAGGCACAAATGGTGAGCGCGCCTAAAACGACACTGTTGTAAACCGATTGGTTTTACACTCTACACTCAAGCTACTAAAAAAAGTGTATTTAAGGTAGGCATTTACCAATCCCTTGCAACTATTCAATGAAAAACAAAAAGGCAACAAACAACAAAAGCAACACAAAAAAAGTCACGTTATTAACTTTTCTCTGTGATATATTCTTAGTAGTAGTCATACCGCCATCTTTCAGACAATAACATACTACGCAGCTTACCTTCAATGTTTCGTCTAGTGGCCAATGAATACTGTTGCGTAGGGTTTATAACTATGAACCAATAGCGCGTTAACTTACCACCGCCACTAACCAAATAGAAAAGGAAACTTTGGTAAGTTTTGAGTTTTAACTGCCACCCACAAAAGCATTCAAAGCAGTAAACAATTCAATTTCTAGGGTTATACGGGTAATGATAGATAAACCAGAGGATTCTGTTTAGCGAAGTTTGGGAGGGGGTCGAATACCAAGCTAACACAAAACATGTGTCAAAGTACAAATGACATATGTATGTCTACACACACATATTATTAACAAATATCCCTGATTCTCAATTTGACACCACTGTATAGTGTCTCGCTCGCTCGCTTGCTCGCCAATAACACAGACTGAAAATGTCTCCCAATTTTTACTTGCTCACTAACTTACCTGAGCGTTCAATTCTGCCAATTTTTGCTCCATTTCAGACTTTTGCTCTTGAGCTGCTTTTAATTCATCTTCTCTTTTTTTGAGTGCCAGTTCTGCCTTTTGTTTCTCTCCTTCTGCTAAATTCTTACTGGCTAAAAGTTCAGATCTCTCCTTTTCAATCTGTTCTCTCATGACAGTCATAGCATGTGATGACATTGTGGCCGACTTTTCTACATTGCAAAAATTAGAGCAGCACTTAACACAAAGACAAAATCAAAGCTGTCAACTAACGCCTGACTATCTTATTTTTTTTCAGTGTAGAATTGCCCTTCGCTCCTTCGTTGTTGTCGTCTTCTACATCTGCAATAAATAAGGCTTGACATAATTAATAGGAACTTGTAGTGTCTTTTGACTCTACCATCAGATAGCAGTTTCTTCAGTTCTTCAATCTCATTCTGATATTCACGAAGCATGGCATCCTTGGGGTCTTCATTGATGCGGGCTTTATTTTTAATATTCTTGGCCCGGTTTGCATATCTTTGTACAGTGTCATTCATGGCAATTGATTACATGTACTCGACCAAGAACTTACCGTAGGGTGGTGAGTGTCTCATCAGAGTTGTAGTTGGCTGGTCCTATATTTGCAATCATGACAGTTTTAGAATTCCCACCCAGAGAATCTTGAAGAAGTCTTGTCAGATTGGAATTACGATATGGGATGTGAGATCTTTGGCCGTCAACAAGTGCAGCAATAACATTGCCGAGTGTGGACAAAGACTGGTTAATCTTGACCGCTTCTGCCAATATGCTACCTTCTGCGTGAGTTTTAGATTGGCGTTCTGATCCCTGAATAAAGAAACTTTGCATGAATAGAAAGCAATTTCTAGGAAATGGCTTACATGTTACAGAAATGGCACAAAACTAAGAAATTGAGAAGCAGAGCAAGACGAGAGATAATAATTAACTGCTTTCTAGTTTCATGCCCTGGATATTTTCACACTACACAAGTTAGTAAGGGTGTGGCAAGTGACACAAGGCCGCAGCTATGTATCTTCTCAAATATTGCATAACAAATATGGTCTCTAAGACTAACAAGGTTCTCGTTACAGTTGGTGGTAAGATGGTAGCTGCAGGCGTACATCCATAGAATCATGACACTTTAAGCACTTAGTACTTCACTATGTTATTCAATCAAATAATCTACAATTATGTCAAAATACTACATGCATGTCAAATGCACTTACAGCTAAATCCACTAGATGCAGTTTTCCCATGCGGATGTGATGCTGCTTGTCCGCTCCAAGGTCACTCCTTTCAATTGTGATGGTGAAAATTACATGGGACCGAGAAGAATGCAAATTCATGTCATGAGAAGCATATGACCCTACAAAGAAGCATATCATTTATTTCCAATTGGACTACAAGTGAATATGTATATACTGTTTTTATTTCCAATGGCAATCAGCTTGTCCATTTCATCTGCATTTTTGACCACAAAGTAGGAGAGGTCTTTCACATAGACACCAATATCTGTCCGCTCCCTGACTTCCAGTTTCTTCTGAGGTGTTTTGGAGAGTAGATCTCTCACTTCTTCATTATATATCTCTAAATACGATACCCTTACTAAAAATCTAAATGAAAAATAAACAAACAAAAAACAACAACAACATAAACAACAACAACAATAATAACCAAGTTTGCTAGCATTAAATGCATTAAACAACTTTTAAAAATTTCAGCCGTCTTCAGGGAGCAAAAGGTAGCATTATAAGGAGACTTTGGGGATAATTTAGTATTTCCCACATGATTTAGAAATGAAAATGAATCAGTGAAAAAATTAACTGAAAAATATTCTAATTAACTTGTGCCCTTATGAGATTAGAAGATCATGTAAAGTTTAGATAATCAGTCTTGTCTTGTTCATGAGTACACCTTAGAACATTAAATTTCTCCTGTAACATGAGGATGTTACAATCAACACATAACTACCATTACAGAAATTATTAAATGTAAATCTTCACACAAGAAAGTTAAGAGTGCCTTCATACTGTGTTAAAACTGAAAATAAGATGTGATTTGGTGATTCAAGCATTAAAAAAAAAAAAAAAAAGAATGTGGGTTATTCCTGTCAACTTACTTCACATCTCCTTCACTACATTTTGCAATGTGTCCAAATATGTGAGCAAATGAGTTAGGAATAATCCCTCTTTTTTCAGGAACTTCCCTCTCTCCCTCCATTGTGAAGGTCTTTCCTGTGCCAGTTTGCCCATAGGCAAATATTGTGCCTAACGTATAGATGTATGTTAAGAAATGGCTATGCAATTCATATTTGATCTGCACTAATATGCTGATAGAGTATTCATCAGTGGACCATAGGGAGCTGGAAGTGGCTACTTAACTAATACCATGTTATTTCTTTTCTACTATTGATTCATTAAGTGCTTTTAGAAGACTATTTGATTATTAAGCTCTCTCTCCTATTAGCATAAAAATCTTAAAATAGTAATAATAATAATAGCTAGTAATAATAATAATAATAATAATAATGATAACAATAATAATAATAATAATAATAATAGCAACAAATACAATTAATGATTTCACATGGTTTTTTTTAATTAAAGAGCTAATTTTCCAAGCTTACCGTTGTAACCCTCGAGGACAAAATCGATGATTGGCCTTGCCGTTTCATTATACACATCCACTTGCTTTGAATCCATTCCCAACACTGTGTCAAAAGTAAAAACCTTTTCTTTGTCTCCAGATGATGCCTTTGGATTGACTACAGCAACTTGGCCAGTAAGATGGTTCAGTCTTACTGCTACTTTGTGGCCCTCCTTGATTTCTTTGTCTGAGAGAGGGCGGCAACGAATGGCCACTTTGACGTTGTCCTTTCCTACAGTCTGTAAAGTTGAGTAAAATGGATCAGGTAAAAAAGTTTTAATATTTACCGTCATCACGAAAAATCCTGGTGGAGAGGTTCGTCAGTTAGTTTATTGTGGCGGTGGAATCACTCCGGCAACCAGCCTTCTAAATAAAGCCCGCCAGCATTCCTGGGGAGTTTGTCTACGTCAGCATTATTTATACTCTTCGCGTTATGTGGTAATTTTTTACTTCAATGTCGTCATTGGGCAAAGATTTGAAAGTAAGCAGGCAGGAGACTGTAGAGGCGAATAGTGGCGGAACTGTGCAAAAGGAGCGTTTAAACTGTTCTATAGAAGAGGCAAGTTAATTAATTGTTTTCTGAGGGTGTGGTTATCAGACTTCATCTGGGTGCAGGTAGCAACGGCCGTGGTTGAACTTGCTGGTCGAGTCTCCCCTTTAGTGGAAGAGGCCCAGCAGTTGACAATATTAGTCAGTGAGCACTTGGATATTCTAGAGTCACTAATAGAGACTGGATTTGGAGACTCCACCATCACCAAAAATTGATTCTCTTTAAATAATAGGTTGTTTTTTTTACATCTTTTCTCCAAACGAAACAACAGCATGCTAGTAGTAATTTAAAACGATGTACTTTCGGCTCAAATTGCGGACTTGTGTAACTAAATGCTTTTGCACTCATTGGACCTGCTGGCGCTACTGGAGGGGCTGGTTGAAACCAGTCATCCTGGGATTCTACATTCTGGTA
>WLWD01004590.1_pt1 | contig 28713 bp, 22 predicted proteins | sample 6712731 | NCBI WGS metagenome assembly WLWD01 (sample SAMN12718690, study PRJNA576275) | sponge metagenome | isolation source: marine sponge | host: Mycale hentscheli | place: New Zealand: South Island, Marlborough, Capsize Point | collected 2014-11-01
CCATCTTCACAGCAAGTGTCCATAGGTGGTGTCTTCAAAAGTTGGGACCTATGGATATCCTTATGGTACTTTGCAGATAGCACACTCTTCTGGCTTCTCCATTACTAGAAATTACCACACTACTCACCACTCATGAGTAGACCATGTGGTAGAATTCTGATCGAAGTCTAAAGGTCAATCAGCTTAATTTCAGTGCGACCAATGACACGACCTGGATCATTAGGGTCCACTTGAGTTGCTGCTAGTATATCTCCTGGAAACCCCCCCCCCCCCCCCCAAAAAAAAGTTACAACATAGTAACATATGCAAAGTTTCACATGAAACTTCCACATACATAATTGAGAAATAAAATGATGTTCCTGTTCTCACTGCAACATAGATTAATCATTATCATTAAACCATTCTTAATAATATAAGTGTACTGCAATATCATCAATTATATTACAATTATTAACAGTTTCCCAAACATAAACTAACTATTTGCTGTTGAGCAGCACTGAACAGTCAACAACACTCATTAAATAATGGAGTCATAAAACCCAAGTGTTTCAAGTACTTGCGACAATAACATATGGTCCTTCGAATCCAAACTACTGAATCAAGCCTATTGGGAACAGTCTACTGCTGGAGCTGGAAATAAAGTGGTCACTAAGCTAAAAAATTAGTGCTCAATTGCTATGCGATTGGATACGATTCTGTCATGGAAGAATTGCAGAACGAATATGGCAGGAAAAGTGTCATCTTCCCAATCCTGGCAAATGCATTGGCGAATCCCAACAGTTATGACCTGTCAAGGGAAAGCATGAAGCAAGTGATTGACAGAACACAGAGTGTGTTGAATGACATGGAGAAGCTGAAGGCAAAAGACATAGAACTTCTTGCTGTCTCTCTGGTTGTCAACGATTTTGACTTGGAAACAATGAATGAGTGGTCAAAACACCTGAGCTCAGATGATGTACTGCCAGACATGAAGACTCTGATGGATTTTGCTGTTCCAAGATCACACAATTTGCCAAGGATTCACAAGAAATCACCAACTGTGGCAACTGCCAACATATTCGAACATCGAGAAAAACCAGCAGCACCAGCAAACAATGACAATGTGGAAAAGAGTATCAAAGCTGGATTTCTATCAAAAAGAGTGTGCCCTGTTTGTACAGATGGATTTCATCCGCTCTACAGGTGTACAAAGTGTAAGGACGCAGAAGTCAACACCAGATGGCAATGGGTAAACCAGCACAAATGTTGCCACAACTGCCTGCATCCCTCAGATGCTGTGGTAAACTGTACTTCCACCTACTGCTGCAGATTTTGTCAAAAGAAGCACAACTACTTACTTCACAATGATGACAAAGACAGCATAGACAAAAAGAAGAATGAAAAGACTGGGACAAGCTGCACTGCTGTTCTGAAGGAGGCAATCTCAAGCAGCAGCACAAGCAGCACAGCGGAGACTCCAACTCTCAATGCGGGCTTCATTCACACAGCATTAATATCACTCCAACACAATGGCAAAAGAATAACTGCCAGAGCTGCTCTAGACAACTGTTCAACCCATTCAATTATCTGTGAAGGTGTGGCAAGCTTTCTCCAACCAGAGAGAAAACCAATCAGCATTACAATGAGGGGAACTGTGGCTGAGAGTCAACTCACTCACCGGTGCAACATTGATGTTTCCACTGTAGAGCCTTCTGCACTGAGTATCCCTGTGAGTGCTGCCATCACATCTTCACTGCCAGCTGCCACTCCACCAGAGAACATAACAGAAGTAGCCAAGCAGCAGTTACTGCAAGGACTACCACTAGCAGATCCACACTTTGGAGGAGCATTGGACATGATAATCGGGACAAATGACCTCCCACTATTCTGGTGTGATGGAGAAAAGAAATTCTGCACGAAGGAGAGAATAACTGCAATTAAAACCACATTTGGATGGACAGTGTCAGGTCCAGCAAACAGCAATAAAGCAACAACTCTCAAAGTTGAGCTGGAAGAAAATGAAGATATTGCTTTGTTCAAAACCATGTTTGAGCTGGAAAAGGTACCAACTGCAAAGATAATGACTGATGAAGAAAGTTCTGCTGTCCAACAATTCCAACAAACTGTGAAGCAACATGATGATGGAAGATATTCATGTCAGCTGCCAAAAGTGCAAAACCCTCCGGAACTGGGTGAATCCAAACAGATGGCAAAAACCTGGTTCCTTTAAAATGAAAGGAAAATGCAAAAGGAAGGAGTGCTGGTGCCATTTAATAAAGAAATGCTGTCCTACATAGAAATGAAACATGCTGAAATCATTCCTGGAGGTGTTCTAGACACAGGAAAATATTATTTACCAGCAAGGAGTGATAAAAATGGAATCAACATCAACAAAAATCAGGCCAGTATTTGATGGTTCTGCTAGAACTTCCAATGGCAAATGTGCCAATGATCTGTTTTTGACTGGCCCAAGTCAATACCCTTTGATAGCTGTTATCCTGCTCCAATTCAGAAGCTATCCAATTGCTGTCACTGCAGACATCAGCAAAATGTATAGAGAGGTGAAATTGCAAGAACAAGACAAAAATTATCACAGATTCTTTCTGAGAAATGAAGATGGCAAGATCTGTGAAGCAAGGATGGCAAGACTCATTTTTGGCATGAGGCCATCTCCATTTGTTGCAACTGCTGTTATCAGGCACCATGCTGAGCTAAACAAACAAGAGTTTCCAGATGCCAGCAAAGCAATATTGTCTTCATTTTATGTAGATGATTTTATCGGTGGAGCAGCAACAGTGGAGGAAGCACTGCACTTACAACAATCTCTGTGCAAGTTGCTGAGCATGGCTGAGATGAATTTGAGAAAGTGGAGGTCTTCCCACACTGAAGTGATTGTAGATGATTTTATCGGTGGAGCAGCAACAGTGGAGGAAGCACTGCACTTACAACAATCTCTGTGCAAGTTGCTGAGCATGGCTGGGATGAATTTGAGAAAGTGGAGGTCTTCCCACACTGAAGTGCTCAACCAAATTCCAGAAGAAATCCAAGAAAAAGAAGATAGAAAATTAATGATGAAAAGAAGAATCCCTCAAGACTCTGGGAACTCACTGGGATGCAGAACTGGATGCTTTATTTGTCACAACTCCACAGCCAATCACTTCAAAGAATGGTGAGATCACTAAAAGGGTGGTTGCCAAGGTGGTGGCTGGGCTATATGATGTTCTGGGTATTATAACTCCATTTAGCATCTCAGGAAAAATCATACTGCAGAAGCTTTGGGAATTGAATATTGGGTGGGATCAGAGTACTGCAGAAATGCTACCAAAATGGAAAACATGGACTGATGGGTTTCAAACTGTGAGATGTCATCCAACACCAAGATTTGCTGGGGCAGTGAACAACAACACCATGCATGTTGCATGGATTTGCAGACTCCAGCACTAAGGCTTTTGCAGCTGCAATCTATTTGAGAAATGTGGGTGAGGATGGCTCAGTCAGGACAACACTTCTGTGCAGCAAGGCAAGAGTGTGCCCCCTCAAAACAAGAACCCTGCCTGAACTGGAACTGGAGGCAGCAAAACTACTTGCTCAACTTCTTTCCCACACTGCTGCTGCACTCAAAATTCCAATTAACACTCCATGTGCTGGTCAGACAGTATGATAGCACTGTCATGGATGCAGAAGCCACTGCACAAGTTGATAACCTTTGTGGCAAACAGAGTTGCCATTATTCAAGAACTTCTGCCTGGAGTACCATGGAGACACATAAACAGTGAAGAAAACCCTGCAGATTTGCCAAGCAGAGGCATCTCCGCTGATGATATGGTGAACAACACTTTGGTGGAAAGGCCCCAAAATTCTGCAATACAAAAGTCAATGGCCAAATGATTGCCACTACTTCACTGGTGACAAACTGCCTGGAATGAAATCCACTACCACTGTGCTGTTGACACTACACAAAACTGAAGAAACTGCACACTCTGGGAACTTTACTCATCATATTTCAAGTTATTGAGGATTGTGGCTTGGATTCTAAGATTCCACAGATGTTGCCTTGCCAAAAAGAAGAAAATAAAAACAGCAACTATCAACAATAACACCACCACTCAAGATGACGAACTTTTTCTATCCTACAGTGACATCAGACATGCAAAATTTACATTGCTCAGGCAGCAACAAATGGACAGCTTTCCTGAGGAATGGAATTCGATCTCAAAAAACAAGCTACTTCCCAAGTCATCTCCTCTGGCGGGTCTGAGTGTCAGCATCTCTGACAAGCAAGTATTGATGGTTTCTGGAAGAGTCAGTGACAGAAAGTTGATTCCTCTGTCTGGAAAGCACATTCTGACCAAGCTGATGTTGAGGACACTTCATCAATTTTACTCTCATGCAAGCAACACTATACACTCATCAGCATTGTGGGAAATGAATTCTACATCATTGGAATAAAAAATCAGCTGAAGAAAATATCAAGAACATGTATAAAGTGTCAACAAGTAAATGCTCATCCTATGTCTCAGAGAATGGGATTGCTGCCATCCATCAGGACCAAGCTTCAGCCTCCATTCTTCATCAGTGGAGTTGATTTTGCTGGTCCAGTCACACTGAGAGAGGGAGCAACCAGGAAGCCTGTACTCTTCAAGAGTTATCTCTGCTTGTTCATCTGTATGAGCACAAGGTGTGTGCATCTGGAAGTGTGCAAATCACTCAGCACTGAAGATTTCCTAGCTGCCTTTTGGAGGTTCAGCAACAGAAGAGGACGCCCACAAGAAATGTATTCAGATAACGGAAGCAACTTCCAAGGTGCAGCCAATGAGTTTTACAAGCTTCAACAGGCAGTGAAGAAGGCAAAACAACAACTGCAAGCTCATGTGCAGAACATAAAATGGCACTTTACACCACCAAGATCTCCAAATTTCGGAGGCATTTGGGAGGCAGGAATAATGGTGATGAAGACCTTGATGAAGAAGATGGTGGAACCACATCCACTCAAACTTGATGAGCTCATGAATGTCATCACCAATATTGAAGCCTTAATGAACAGCAGACCACTATTATCTGCTGAAGGAGTGGAACTTGAGGAAGGACTAGCTCTGACTCCAGCTCATTTCCTTATCTACAGGCCAATGAAGGCACCCCCCCACTCCAGCAATATCAGCTGCAAAAATCACATCTCTCAGAAGGTGGCAACTTGTGCAAAGATTGCAGCAAGACTTTGAACAAGCATGGAGAAGCAGCTACCTTCAATCACTCCAAGCCAGAAGCAAATGGAGGAAGCCCGAACAAAATCCTAAGGTTGGTGACATAGTATTTGTGAAGGATGACACCCTGATGCAGCATGACAGATGGCCACTTGGGAGATTAACAAAGTTGTTTACTGGAAATGACGGAGCTGTCAGAGTGGTGGATGTTTACTGCAACAACAAAACTTACAGAAGAGCTATAAATATGCTGATTCCACTTCACCTAGTAGCAGATGAAAACAAAGCAGCATCTCCTCAACCCAACTCCACTTCAAAAGCCGATGGCTGCCAGAACACCAACACCACATCTACACAGTAAAAGTCAATGTCACTGGCTACTTGTCCCAACAGTGATTACATGTTCAATGTTTACGTGGTGTCACCTATTCTATTAGTGCATCTTATATACTTCAATGTTGTGGCCGAAATATGTTTGGGTTTCCCAAACATCAACTATTTGCTGTTGAGCAGCACTGAACAGTCAACAACACTCATTAAATAATGGAGTCATAAAACCCATTAAACACTCTTTTTAATGTATTTGATTTTCACATATGCTGACTCATGTTTTTTGTTCTTGGTTTTGGTTGGGTGCTCTGTTTTCTTGAGAGTGTCCAGGTTTTGAAAATGAGAACAACTCCATAGCTGAATAACCAGAGTTTCAGTACTTGCGACACTAACAATACCAAAGTTAGATTGAAATATTTCTCACTTAGAGGGGTCTAAAGAAAAGTAAAAGGCAAAATGTGAAAAAATCTCAGTTGTCGCCAGGGAATTGAACCCAAGACCACTGGCTTTAGCCATCAGTACTCTATAGCCATTAACCCATGACTTATATAACCTTCAAATTTTACCTTTTTTTTTTGCCCTTGCTTTTCTTTAGACCCTTTTAAGTGAGAAAGATTCAATCTAGTTTGTTATGAAGGGTCAGAACTTGATAATTGTAATACCAAACTTAGTAGCTAAAATATTCACATGTTATTGTGCGAACTTACAGCACTGAATTGAAACAAGCTGTAAGAGTCCGTAAGCAGCCAAACATCTACCAAAGGAACTATTCATATACTATACCTGAATTAATTATGTAGAGGGCAAGGAGCCCAAATGAGAACACATCTAAAGATGGGCCATATCTGTGGCTCTTGTTGAGAGCCTCTGGTGGCATGTACGCTAAGGTTCCTGGAACTTTAGACATGGTTTGAGCTAGTTGCGACGGCCTTACATTCAGTATTCGAGAATTTCCCATGTCTGTGATTTTGGCTGTCAATGATGAAGTAAGTAAAACATTTCTTGCTATTAGGTCTCTGTGGATTATTGGTGATGGCATGCCATGTAGGTACAATAGTCCACTGCATGTGTCTGTGAGAACGGAGACCTTCACTGGAAGTGGAATATTAGGGGAACACTCCAGGAGGTCATCCACACTCATTTCTAGTCTCTCTATCACCAGTAGAGGTAGCTCTGATCCCTCTAGGAAACACAGACCTAGGAACTGTGTTATGTTAGGATGTCGGAGACCTGCCATGAGTTGACATTCTCTGCGATATTTCTGAATAGCTTCTTGAACTCCATCATTGCCAGGATCCAACAACAACTCGTGGATTTGTTTAGCTGCACAAGAGACTTTCTTGCATTCCACCTGCAATGCATAAATAATAACTATAAACATAATAATAATGAACATAATAACTATAAACGTAACAAATATTCCTAAGACATGTTATAATTATTTTATCTATGTCTCTTTTTCTTGTGATATGTAAGTGTTTAGTTATACCCACGAAGTTATGTGCAGACTTAAACTTTGACTCGTAACATTATAAAGATTTGTTATATTGTCTTAATCAATTTTCCTCTCTCCTCTTACCAACATTTGTTCCTGATTTCAGTACCAGGCTGCAGGACTAGTAGTAAGGCGTGTATGCTATGTGCCCATTTGCTCCATCATCCATTTTTATTCACACTTTAAGCAATATTTGTTATAGTGGAAGTTGGTGTATTTCCACAAATGAGTACTCATATTTATTCACTTGCATTGATAGTTTTACCACATGGCCTAAAGTCGTTTCAATAGTAGATATTAAACACCGATACCAGCGATAGAGAATTTTTACACTATTGACATTGTCATTTGGCTCATTAGCAATCACAACAGATCTTATTGATGTCAGTCAAGTCCGTGATTTGTACAGCTACTTGATTTTAGTGTATTTGTACCTTTCTTACGATGGCACTTAACATCCCAGCTTCCCCTTCCCTGATACCCTCCAGCAACTATAAACCAGCTTCTTGGCATGTCCAATCATAAAAATCAATCAATCAATCAATCAACTTTTCCAATTGAACTCAATCACAAGTTCACTGTGTGAAAGTGTGGTACTGAGTACAGATTACTCCACTTTACTTTACAATAACTTAACTCTTCATATCCAATCATACTTCACTTAATCATGAAATGATTTTGTACTCTCATTAATGAGTCAGTATAATTTAATACAAGACTGCCCTGGGTGTTAAAATATTTGTAACTTAGCATTAGGGTACGATTTGGTAAAAGTAAAGCAAACGTACACCCAACTTTTTTTTCCATGGTCTACAGTGACAGCTCAGAAATTGAACAATAGTTTTATAGTGAGTGAGATTGCGTCAATCAAGAGTCTGAAGACTGCGATGATGGTACACAATATGTGGTGTGAGATTATGCAATGCAGTTCCAGTCAACGTTAAATTTTAACCATAGATATAAAGTTTTAACTAAAAAGTTATCTCAGGTTTCAGTACACTTTGTATGTGCAGGCAGTAATGGCTGAGTCGAGTCTTCCTGAATCAAATCATGCCATACAAGATGTAAATAAAGAACTAAGTCATTCCATCTAGCTATCATAGCTACAAATCTATTAATGTTGCACTGCTAACGTTTTATCGTTCAACTGAAGTTTCATTGCAGTGGGTAGATAAACGAGAATAGAATAATCACTATTATTGTTAGTTAACAAGCTACCTCCACTACGGAGCCGTAGGATCCAACACCCAAAGTCTTTCCAGCGGGCACAACTCCTTCCAAATAATACTGTTGCAACTGCGGATCGTTTCTAAAACCTCTAGACAATTCTTCTAGCCATTTTTCAGCTACGCCCTCTTACCCGAATAATAAGAAGAAAAAAAAGAAAAAAAAAAGAAAAAAGAAAAAGACAAAAAAAAGCAGGTTCCCTCCTTATACCTACGAAAGGAAAGGATCGTTCGGATCAACCACACCTCTTCACGAAATTGCCGCTGTCTGTGCAACCACTACCTACTTAGCATTCTTCCACTGCTGGATACTACTGGTGGTGTAGTGACGGAAAGAGACGGGCATCACCGGTGCGTGGAGTATTCTTCCGTCTGAGATGCAGGTTTTGATATCTTAATATTATCAGTCTTGCCGGAGTGGTTCTGGTTTCTGAACTGTAGCTATTAAATTTTAGTTGCAACCCAGGTGAGTAAAATAATGATGCAAGCTAAAGAAGCAAATACAGATTTGCCTGTGTATTGGTTCTGATTATTTAAATCTAGTATAGATTGTATATTGGTAAGAATTTGTTAAGATAGGAATGATTAGTAAGCTTGCTCTAGTAAAGCTATTTCAAGCTTTCTTGAGAGGAGTTCAATCCGGGATATTGTGTAGACACACTAATAGTAATTGTGCTCTGAGTGGTCACTGTATTGATGATGATATATATCTAATGAAATAGGATAGCGTCCGTGGATTATTATATTTTATGTCGAGATACTTTTGAATCAATCAGATAAACTTTCACTTCTGCGTCGATATTACACTGATATTTGTTTTAACAGTAATGATATAATTGGGTTTTATTTAATATTGTGAATATAAACAGTCTAAGGTGTATGTGGGTGGAGGACATATATTTATAATCTTGAACATTTGAATTCAAATTTTTTTTAGTATGCATAGTTTCAGTCTCTAAGCATTCACATATTATACTACAAATTAATACAGACATATTTTGTGGCACTCAATAGATATTCAGTATTATAGTGCTGTTTGTGTGTTATTGTGTCACAGATTTCCAATGGCTGGTGGTGGCTCTATTTTGTACGTTACTTCTCTATTCGTATTTATTGTGTTAGCTGGTGGAAATACATTTACCACACATACAGGTAAGTGATCACTGTGTGCATGTGGAACTTGTATACATACTGTATGCACTTAGTAGCATGTATGAACACGTGTATGTGTGCGTGCACACACATGTGCATTTATGTACATGTAAAGACATTTACATACAAAGAATAGCGTATGATTTAACAGGTTAGTAAAGTTTTTTTTTCTGTGTATGAATGACATCAGGTGATATTCTTCACATATTTTAGATAATATTATGGCATGTCAATATTTCGAACATTATACCTAAATATAGTGCAGTCAGTATTTGAATACTTTAGCTTATTATACTGAACTATTCAAGGTGGTAAATTAGTGTTACTGCAGTGTAGCATGGTCATGCTCAGCACATGCTCTTATAACAGAGAGATTTCTTTTAACTGGCTTAATACTGTTCTCTTTGGAAGTTTTTGCATTAAACCTTTCCATAGTGAAGTTGCTGAATCATACCTATATGGTGTACTTGTTTATACCTACATTGACATCAAACTCAGAGTGTGGCTGGAGGCAGGAGCTGCAGTCTGCCAAACTGCATCTTTGTGGGTGGACTTGCATTCTTTGAGGCACTGCTGCACCTGTGGCCTGAGGCAGCCAGCAGGCCGAGCAGCTGCTTTGTGGCCACAGCCTGAGAAAACCAGCTCTATTGTGGCCAGCCAATTGGGTTCAGGCTTGTCTAAGGGTGGGGGGAGGAGGCTTTACTCACTCACTCACATACCTCTGTGTGACCACAGACACTCAGTGGGCCAGAGTGTCCAGTAACATTATAATAGAGTGACCTCAGGCTTTCTATGGGTTCAACATAGGATAGCTAGAAAGAGAGGGTGTGGTTTTCTACACATTTGCAATTCACAAGTAAACTCTTTCCATGCAAGAAGTTTAAATGGTTGCATGCAACCACTTTACCTAAAAACAAATGGCATAACCCACATTGTTTTTCTGGATATTAGCTAATAGACATTGAGTTACATACAATGTGTTGATAGCCCCATGTTTAAGCTTCACTGCTCTGTTACAACTGCATATGTGACCATCTAGAAGAAATCAAAATGGGACACCAAGCCGTAATAAGTGTCGGGGAAAATATCGCTTTACTTCTAGTATTAAAAGGAAGCTTGGGGATTGAAAGGGTTAGGTGTCATACGTAGTCAATGGTTGAAGCTACTACTATAAAACTTGCGAACTTAATGACTGGACGTGGACTGAAGTGCAAGTGCCACTACAGTTTAGTGGCAGAGCCCACATTGTGCCCACTCTCCTGTAGGGATTTTTATAGGAGCAAATACACAGAGGTCTAGTTAAGATCACATATCTATTCAGTGTGTGTCTCGTTGCTTGTTACTCTAGTTAGAGGACTGAATAATACCTATAGTTGAGTCCTTTACCCGACGTACAAAGCCTGTCTGTTGAATCCCACAGTTCCTGATTGCATCGCTTGTGATTTAATTGTATTCATACACCATACCCATGTGTTAACTAGCTGTGGTCCAACACTCCACCATAACTGTGCTGGTCCAGTGCAGTCTCTAAGAGTGGGATGTGTGCCACTGACTGGGATGGAATCCTCTAAACCTCCAACATATGCACCAGTCTGGGTTGCTGTGGTAATTATGTCCTGTATGTGCACTCTAGTAATTGTAATGGCTTCTCCATTATGCTGATTTGGCTTTTGCTAATTTAAAGTCTGGTGCTGAGAATTATGGTGTGCTGCATGTGTGTAGAAATGTAAAGAAAGAAAAAAGAAATAATAATGTGGACATATTGTTAATTATCGCTCAATATGATGTTTCTACTTTACCATTACTGCCAGGTAGTGTATAGGGAGAGCCTTGTGAAGTGTGGGCGGGAGTCTAATTGGGATAAAACTGTTTGTCTATTTCTGAACGTCAGAGCGTGTAATTTGATGGACTGAACTAGAACACACAATGGCAGCTACAAAAATAAAGCTGCGGGAGAAAGTTCAAGAGATAAACATGTTTTCTAGTGCAGAGGAAACTGTACATAATTTTATAAATTGTATACAAACATTTTTACATTGAATTTATAAATAAGTGTCAAAATTATTTTATTATTATTATTGTTTTTGTTGTTGTCATTGTGGCTTTTAGTTGACCTTCTGAGAGCCGGTGGTTTGAGAGAGAATGACCTCACTGAGACGGGGGCAGTTCGTGTAGCCGGACCCACGGGTGAGCTTGATAGCTTCCTGCTCAGTAGGAGTGCGGACATCAACGCCAGTGAGGTCATGTTCAACATCATCGGAGCGAACCTTCCCTCATCATTTGCCGTCTTTGCCGTACTGGATATGCATCGATACACCGGGCAGATAATATCAGTCAGCGAAGAACTGAACGATAGACCTCTATTGAGTATATCATTAGACAACACTGTCAACTTTATGCACACGCTCATCAATATTTCGCTGCCGGGTCTGGAGCCTGTACGCGTGGTGATACCGTCATCCAGTGACGGGAGTGTATTTGAACGAGTGGGCATTCATGTGAAACAGTCTCAGTTGGTAGTGACCATCAACTGCACCGTATTCAGAGTGGTGGACTTGAGCAGACCGGCAGACATGTTGCTCCTGGATGGGGGCGTGGTCTCTCTATTAGACAGCGGGGCTATTGTAAGTCGTACGTGCTTGTGTGTGTGTATGTGTGTGTGTGTAAATAATACAGACGTTTCGACATCTATTCAGATGTCATCATTAGTGAGAATATGATAAAGATTAGAAATAGTTATTGATATTGAAGACATTATCTAGCTGTATGCAGATGATGGCATGCTAATGAAGTGAATTGTTTTCTTTTTTTTCCTTCTATTACATGAAATCATTATTGAGACGTTTACATAGTTGTTTGTATGTTTGCGTGTTTGTCTGACAGGTTCAATCGTTGTTGATATCCACGGACGGAGAAGTTGCAGTCACTGGGTGTGGTGAAGTAAGTATTAGTAGCACGGGGCTTGTGATGTATGTATGTGTGTGGGAGACATCTTTAACTCAGAAGTTATGTGCATGTATTCTAAGAAATGAAGAATATTATTTAGTGTAGGCCAGAATTTGCTGTTGTACTTTACTTAGTGCTTGTTGTTGTTGTTTCTGCTTTATTTGTTTATTATTATTATTATGTTTCAGAATGAAAATGCTGGTCCACCTGGCCCTCCGGTATGCAATACATTATATTGTATATGTATTATATAATGTGTACAGTATATTATCTAAACGTACTTGAAGTTTATTTCTTACACAGTTGAAAAAAATACTAATTAGTCAAATTGAGCTTTGAGGTGTGTGTGTGTGTGTGTGTGTGTGTGTGTGTGTGTGTGTGTGTGTGTGTGTGTGTGTGTGTGTGTGTGTGTGTGTGTGTGTGTGTGTATGTGTGTGTGTGTGTGTGTGTGTGTGTGTGTCAGGGTTTTCCTGGTCCTCAAGGTCCACTTGGAGAAAGAGGTCTGATGGGAGTTCAAGGATTACAGGTACATACATGACTCTACTATGTAGTACAGGCATGTAAGTAGGGAAGGTGGCGGGTGGGGGGGGGGGGGGGGGGGGGAGAGAGGAGGAGGTGTGGCCCTTTCAAAAATTTGTAGTTGCCACATGTACGTATGGAGCACATATTCTGCAGCTATTGCAGCATGGGTGCAGAGTGCACGGGTGCAGAGTGCACTTATGCGCAAATATCTGCAAGATGCATGACAAAACTCTAAAATTATGTTGTGGTACATGTGAATATTACGCATGTCACTCACTACATACACGTGAGTGACACACAATTCATCAGCACATGTGTTTGCTGCAGCTGTGCCACACCCATGTACATCACTATACCATCTTTAACTAGTATGGTTAGGGGGAGGAGTTATGGTAAGGGGTTGACTGTTGAGTGTGTAATTAAAACATTTTGATGTGCTTCCTGAAGACCTTTGATTTGATTTGCTACCAAACACCAAACAAGAACAAACACTTGATGAAGTGTTAAAAGCCACCGTAATTATTTATTAATTCCAATTAATTACCATATAGAGGTCATAAAGGTCAATTCAAAGGTGATGTCTGAAAATGCTATTATGGTCATATTGTAGGACTCGACCAAGTTTCATGTTGTACGTCCAACCCACTATGTATTTTTTTACGTATCTACTTGAATACGTATAAAGCTGTGCATTACATGTATTGTGTTGGTGTATAGGGACCTTCAGGACTAACTGGACCCACTGGCCCCATGGGGGATCAAGGAGATCAGGTAAGTAGTATCACAGTTATAGTTCATGATTCTATAAGTATGTTTAACACTATAGTGTCTATAGGGCACTGTACCATGTATTGTATTGTATGGCTGTAATAATAAATTATTGGAGGTCACCTTTTTTTCCAATAGGGTCCTACAGGTGTAACAGGAGACATTGGAGAACCAGGAGTACGTGGGCAAAATGGCATGCAGGTTAGTAAGAGTTATTATTATTATTATTATTATTATTTGTTTTACTTGTATGATTATTGTTATTATTATCGTTTGCATTGCTATTGTCTTTAATATAATATCTATTTATTTTGGTTTGTAGCACAAATTTTACTTGATTTTAATCATATATTTGCAGGGAACGGAAGGAGAGAAAGGCTTCAAAGGAGCCAAGGGAGATAATGGTTCAATGGTACGTACGTGTGTGAGTATGCACCTTAATACACCAGGTGTTGTTAGTAAAATTGTTGCTATTGAACTCTGAAATTAAATTTATTTTCTTATTTCTTCCTCTGTACAGGATGTGTTACATGTATATGGTTTCTGTTAGCTATCCCATTTTAAAATGTAACGAATTAGAGGAAAGTAAATTACATTCAGCGACTCTACAGAATTTCGTTGTATAGGAAAGGCTATTTCTTTGATTGATATGATAATAACCCATTGAAGAAGAGGTCCACACGTAGCGTTATGAAATTGTTCCAGCCTCAATAGAGTCTGCCTGTTAATAAATAATGGTATAAGCCAACGAAAACAAAAGAAGACAATATTTAAGATATATTTTGATTCAACGAATATGGGGTAGGCAGGTTATGTCAAGTAGTTGAACGTGTGACATGTGTTTTTAATATTTGTTCCCAGTAAAGTGTCAGTTTGAAGTAGTAAGTTTGGTTGATGTACAGTTGCAAGACTGAGAAGACGTGATGTCAAGGTTTGCATGTGTGCACTACAGGGTCTGGAAGGAGAACAAGGAGAGAATGGGCAGAAAGGAGAGAAAGGTTTGCAAGGACCTCAAGTAAGTTCTTGTACTATATTTTCCTTGGGAAATTCACTGTTCAAGACAGTAGTATATGGACATCCATTTTCTTACAGTACGAATGTATACAACAGTGTGTTATACATAATGTATGTATTTGTGTGTTTCTGACGAATATTTTCTTTTGCAAATAATTTTCATTTATTTTTCTTTGTGTTTGAATTCAGGGAGACTCAGGTGAAGTAGGTCCTCCAGGTGTGAATGGTACCACTGGACCCACTGGACTATTTGGTGAAATGGTTAGTCCGAGATATTCCTGTCAAAATATAGCATGATGAAATTTTAGGGTCCCCACATAAAATAAAAATTCCATGTGCAAATATTGACATATTTTATGACATATTTATGAAGTGCTATACGACATCCATTGTCAGAATGCACATGACGAAAATATATTTGCTAACAGGATAATTCTACGGCAGTGTAGTTTATGACTGCGTAGTTTGGGGTACACAACTGTCGTGTATATTTAATTACTACGATGTAGTAAATATGAACAAAGAACGAACAAACCCACTTAGTGATGCGGGATTATTAATAGCGTACCCATAAATAGAGCTAACCTAATAGTTTTTCTGTAGAGACATCGTAGTAGTAATCCAGTTGGTCAGGTTGTGTAGTTCAGTGGACTTGTGATGTGGTCGTGCTGTTTATCTCCCTAACACTCCTGAGCTGTGGAAGAACTGGGATATTTTTTGAATCAAAGCATTTCTGTGGTTTTAGATTAGCTCCTGTGGCTGTTATCTGAACTCCCTGCTTCATTTTGAAGCCACAGTAACTATGTCCTCCAGGCCCATTCTTACCGAGCATGTGTGCATGTCTAGTATTGTGTGTATCTGTTATAATTTTCAGCCAAGAGAGATTACAGAAATGATTTGGATTCAGTCATTCTCAGCTGGAATAATTATAATAATACAAATTGATTAATATTATGAGATAATAATTGGTAATTGTGCGTACAGAAACCAAAGCCACAGTTCATGTGCACGTATATATATTTTTTAATTTCATAATATCAGATTTGAAAATTTTAAAGGTTCCTTAATTTACGGATTTTCAATTAACTTATTAATATTATATCTGTATCTTGTTTACTAAATGCATGTAGGGACTTCCAGGGAAGAAAGGACCTACTGGACACACAGGACCACAAGGACAGAAAGGATCACAGGGACCTCTGGTGAGTTCAGGGATTACATGTGTATCATTGTTTATTAATTAGTGATTCCGTGTGTGCCTATGGCAACACATGCATACATGTGTAGGGAGCTACTGGCTCTAAGGGAGAACAGGGACAGAAAGGAGAGCAAGGGATGATGGGGATGCTGGTAAGTGTTGCCTTGTGTATGTGTGTGTGTGTGTGTGTGTGTGTGTGTGTGTGTGTGTGTGTGTGTGTGTGTGTGTGTGTGTGTGTGTGTGTGTGTGTGTGTGTGTGAACATCGATTCATCTACTGTATGTATGTGTGTGCATGTTTATAAGGTATATGTGTGGAGTGAGCATATGTACATCTGCATGTGGTCTGAGGTGCATACATACTGTATAGTACATGTACTATGTGTGTGCACATGTAGGGTACTATGTAGTTCTTACATTAAATTTTCATCAACAAGTTTGCTATTACATAATTCAATGTTTTTGGAAACCCTTTACCACACGATTGCAAATCCACTTACTGCAGTCTGACTTTCTGACTATTAGTATTATTAGTAATTGTGATTCAAAGCTGTACATTTCATGTTGCTAAAGAGATTGTTAGTTCAACAATTCAGTCTTTTCAGTTAAACTACATACGTACTGTATAAATGATGATAACATGTTTTTCTGTATGACAGCTGATGTATTGTATTATGTTTAGTTTGAACTTAACCTTATGTTTTGACTTCTTGCCAAAGTCATTCTCAGGCATCAATTATTTTTATTTTCTTGTAATGGAACCGCTACTGAAGTGTTGTGTGTTAGTTGACATTGTGTGTGTGTGTGTATGTGTGTGTGTGTGTGTGTGTGTGTGTGTGTGTGTGTGCGTGTGTGTGTGTGTGTGCGTGTAGGGTGATACTGGGGATCGAGGAATGCAGGGACCTCGTGGTACAGATGGGGGAGTTGGACAAACAGGACCACTGGTAGGAGACTAGTATGCAGTGCTGTAAGATGCAGGCAACAGTGCACTATTGTATTAATACTGTACATAACAAGTTTGCCTGAAATATGTATTGCTAAACATTTGATTATTTTTTTTTGTTTTTTTTTGTTTTTTACAGACCAACTGTGTTTGTGTGCTTTGTTTCCCTAACAGGGTATGCCGGGTGACATAGGAGAGTCTGGCTTTAACGGCACCACTGGTCCGAAAGGTGTGAAGGGAAATCAAGGAGAACAGGGACTTCCTGGATCTAAGGTGGGAGGAGCCTGAGGTTGAATATACGGAACGAAATTGCTTTGTATTCTTAGAGTGATCTTTTTTTTTGAGGTGCATTTTGCTTTTCCATTCACTAGAATTTTGGTTTGGCCTTCCCAGTAACTCCCGAGGATTAAGAAATTATCATGACCTTCACGAGGACTTTGGCCTTCAAAATGTTCGGTTATTTGTATGGAAAAAAAACAAAAAACACTGACATTTCAATTCAAAGTCTCCCTTAAATTTTGTATATATTTATGTTTATCAGCGGTTTTATACACAGGTACCACTGGTCCCTTGGTTTCCCCCCACCCTCCCCTCCCCCCTTCTCTCTCTCTCTCTCTCTCTCTTCCCTAGAATATTTTGAAGTTAATAGAGGAAAATAGCTATTAGTAGAATTCTATGAATATTGAGGTTATAAAATTAGTCATGTGACCAAACACTGATCAGTGTGAAATATATACACTTTCAGATGGACATGTGCATCAAAGTAGTGTGGGTTTTAAATTTCCCACCCCAGATAATAATCCTGTATGACTCCCTGTATGTATATGTACAATGTATTGTTTTATTCTCATTATGAGGTTACATACTTTTAAGTTAGAAATATTTAAAAAAAACTATCATATTGTATGTGATATCTGAAATAATAGCATACACAAAGCATAAACCTTGAAAGTGTTTTTATTCTTGTACGCACATCTGCACAATTGCTTATGAGTACTATTGTATAAATATGTGTATATATGTATATGTCACATTATCTATTAATTATTGTACATATACCTGTGTAGGGGACTCTAGGCCCCACGGGAGATATAGGTCCCCCAGGTCCTGCTGGGCGGCGTGGAGATCGCGGTCATCCAGGAAAACAGGTAAGAAGGAAACTTGGAAATTTGTAGATACTTTTTATAGTGTATATATATATATATATATATATAATATACTCTACAGTGTGGGTAACATTTACTAAATGGATAATTTTCACAAAGAAGTCCAATAAGTAATTTAGATTTTATTCAATTGTCTATTTAAGACTTATTAAATTGCAGGAATACTTATTTAATCTCACATTGTATTGTGAATGTATCTACAATTTCATTTTATGAAATACCCTCTATTGACTTTCATGCGTCAATTCAGACGTCAGAGTGGAATATACTGTATTGTCTCGTATTTCCTATAGTTGTACTGTCAGAGTGTGGCATCTAATAGTAGTTTTGGTTGGGCATGTTTGAAATGCATATTTTTATCCAAAGGGTAATACTGGACCTTCTGGAGAGAAAGGAAGTAAAGGACACAATGGAGAGGAAGGACCACAGGTAGGTAGGGAGGTGGAGGGCGTGTCTGCACATTGTTCATGCTTTGAGTGTGTGATAGAGACGAGGGAGTGGTTGCAATGTATAGAATGCAGTAGTCTTTCAACTTACACAATATTGAGATTAGTGGTAGATGGTATGCATGTAATTCAGAGGTTGGACTCAGTATAATGCATCTTTACATTATTGGGGACCGGCTATTGATGAACTGTGTCTCTGGTACATGCATACATACATCTACTGCACATACATACATACATACATACATACATACATACATACATACACACATAAATACACACACCACACAACTTCCACATGTATTACAATTGCATCTGAGCAAGGCAGGTGGTGTCATTTGTGATAATCACATGTTTCGTAATTCAATTAAGCAGAATATTATATAAATGTACTTGTACAGGGATTGACTGGTGATCAAGGGGCCAGGGGAAATCCAGGAATAAATGGAACTGATGGGGCACCAGGAGGAAAGGTTAGTCAGGGAGAGAGGGAGAGAATGTTGGGGTCACCACCACAATTATTAGCACAATATCTGTTTATGATTCAATGTGTGTATTTTTTTTTCAGGGAACGCAAGGGTTGCCAGGGTTACCAGGCTTCCTGGGTGCAGATGGTGCTGATGGTCTACCAGGTCCTGTGGGGAAGCCAGTGAGTGGAGTGTTGCCATGGTGATGAGTGTGTGCGTGAGGTGGCATAAGCACAGATGCTTAATTGACTAACTGCTCAGATCTGCACATGTCCAGCACATGCGCTCAAAGCTGTCGATACCCCCACTAATAGCATTTGTAACATACCAGGACCAAAAGATTCTAGTGTTGGTTTATATCTCGTGCTGTCTGGTACGTTGTTGACTGGAAGAGCCAGTCATGAAGGCTCTAACTCAGATACACGTATACCCACCTGAGTGCACCACTATTGATACCATAGTACGCTGGTTTATCTGGGTGCACACATGCATGATGTGTTTCGGTAATAATAATGATGAATATGCTAATGCTGTAATTAATATGAAAAATTTTAGACATTTATTTCATTTCTCCTCTGTAATGTGTCCATAGTAACAAGTTTGTCTTCAAGACACTGCTTTGAAAGAACAAAACTACTTAATTTATACATTTGATTTTGTATTATTTTAGTAGTTGCTATTATTAAATTATTATACTATTTCTAGTACTATTATTATTATTATTATTATTATTTTTATTATTATTATTATTATTATTATTATTATTATGGTGATTTCTTAAGCCCATGGCTGTTTACCAGGCACACTATAGTAAATGCAATACTAATTCAGATCATGTGTACATACTTCACGTCTAGTTCTACTGAGGGGGTGTGGCACTAGTTATTTATAGGACTACTTGTATTTATTGACAGTGACACACATACAAGTGTTGTGCAGTGGTTATACCAGCATGGGTTTTAAATTTAAATTTATTTTAATATTATTATAGTGTTGGTCTCTTATGATTTTTGTTTATATTTAGGGTTTGGTGGGTCCACCAGGTCTGGAAGGACCAGCAGGTAGAAATGGAACGCCTGGAGCCGATGTAAGTAGGCGTGTACTTAGTAGCAGAAACAATGGGTTTGTTCGGTCTTTTATGTACTTGGAAAAAATTACTCAAACGGAAACTATTCAGAATTCTGTTAAACTAGAGCACTATTAGTGCAAACCTTCAGCACAGGTAGTTGTTCAGTAAATTTGCTAACTAGTCACTGCTGTTGAATAACAAACTTCTTATTTATTTAGCTTGGAACAATACAGTGAAATGAATTTTATCACTTCGTAATGTCTTTCTCAGCCTTCTTTTACTCATTAAATGTATTGTCTCTCTTTCACAGGCTTTTTTAAACAATACGGAATTAAAAATATTTGGTCGTCACCGGGAAGCGAACCCAGGACCACTTGCTTAATGCACAAGCGCTCTACCACTGAGCTACGACAACCAGCCGACAAACAAACACTCCAATTTGCATACAGTTAGCTGTGTAACTATGCTAACTATGGTTTAGTGTGAACAACGTGATAGTCTTAAGGCACACTTTATCTGAAGCAGGCATACATACACATGTACTTACTTACAGTTGATGAGAGAATCACACCTCCAGCCACAATAGAGACTGCCTTCCTAACGTGATGTAATAAATCAGTAGTTCCCCAAACTGTTGAAGCACTACTTACTTGACCCCTACACCTAATTGAAAAAACAACTACAAGACAACTACAAAACAACAACAAAAAACAACAACAACAACAACAAAAAACAAAAAAGCAGCCAAGATTCATGCCACATGTCCACCCTAGCAATTTTTCCTCCTGGCCTGATGTTGCATAACTAGAATCCTAAATGTGAACATAATTTAGTATTTTATTGTTCTAATCGGTGTGGTTATGGGTGTGGTCGAAATGGTGCTCTCCTTGTTTTTTCTGGGGGGAAACACTAATACAATTTTAGTAGTTTTTTTAAATTTGCTTTTTTTAATGTATATTCAAATAGTGTAACAATGGGCACGTGCAGTCCTGAATATCAGCACATATTTTGACACGTTTTATGTATCCACAGGGGGTCAAAGGTCTGCAAGGTCCCCCAGGAGAAACAGGTGGCAGAGGTCAGAGAGGTCAATCAGGATTCCCTGTAAGTTCATGAGAAAGAATGAAGTTATACGTGGTCCATTACTTTCTGTTTTTTTTTTCCTTTTTCTTAGGGTAGGCGTGGCTTCAAGGGTGTGGCAGGTGTACCTGGTGAACCAGGTATGGTGGGGGAGCTGGGCGTACAGGTGAGGATATTGAATGGACATAGGATGAGTACATTACACCAGTACATACACTGACACCTGAAGTCGTTTTATTAGCTTGGAAGTACTGAATGTGTTAATTGGCGTATACTGTATGGACGTATAGTACAGTATGTATGCGTGTGTGTATGTATGTATATTGCGAAGAAATTGTACTAAAGGCACTAAATGGAATTGTATCTTTAGAGAAACAACTTTCGGGTAACCATTATTAATTTATTTAATTTACTTTTTTTTTGGATTTGAAGAAGGGTTTATATTAAGGCTAAATGGTTTGGTGGCTGCCATGGTTTGAACTCTTTCACCTTTAAAATGATCACTGAGGATAAACCAATACAAGATTACTGATCCTTTTCTCAGTGTTCTATTTGCGTATCATGTAGGTACTTTAAATGTTGTATAAATTATGAATGATGTCATAAAATGTGCCCAAGAGCTTTCAAGTCTTTTTTTAGGAATTTAAAAAGTAGCATGGTGTAATAATTTGTTTGTTGAGGTGTGGTCTAACAATTCTCCTAATTTGTTGTACATTTAATGTTTGGGGTTAGTTTTTCCCTCTTGTACATAAGTAGCACTGCATAGCGTCTTGCACAATAAAACTTCCAATTAGTTTAATTGTTTTGATTGCTAATTTGGAATAAGACTTTTACACTTTGAGTCCCTTACAGAAATCAATAGAAGCAGCACACATGCTGCTGGTGTGCTGCTTTCAGAGTACATGTAGCGTGTCATACGTTTGCAGAAGATTCACTAACTTATACATACATTGGATTTTGTCTTGCTAGTCGTTTTGTAAATCTGAAGCATAAATTCCATTTTTATAAAAATGGTCTCTTCTCTGTCATTAATTGTTGTATCATCACGATGTATTTTTATTTCTGTTTTATTTTTTGTCCGTTGCCAGGGTCCACCAGGTGTGAATGGTACTGCTGGCTCTGATGGGACTCCTGGGTTGCCAGGGGAACCAGGAATTCAGGTTTGCCATTGGTTGTGTGTGATATTTGATAAATGGGTGTGGTTTACCTTACTTAAATGGAATACAGTTTTTGCTGTGGGTGTGGTCTATTTCATCTCACGTATTTAACCGAGTATTATTCCGTGTTGAGTACAACAGCAATACAATGACAGGACCATCTGTATATGACCAGGGAATTATTTAGGCCTTTTTGTGGGGGTGGGGCATTTTGCCCCTCACCCTGAAAAAAGGTTTTGTGGTGACATGCCATTAATTAATTTCTCATCAAGTTTATGGAAATATGAAACCCCACCCCCTACCTCGTAAAATACAAAAGAGTTGCTTTGAACCCTCTATGGTTCGATTCTAAATAAAATACCTGTAGGACTGTGAGCTCATGGAAACACATGCACTTACATATGTACTGTGAACATGTGTATGTATGTATGTATGTATGTATTTACATACAATGTGTGTATGATAGCTGTGTAGTCTTAGGCATAGTCTAAAAGCTATGCGGTCATCGATATGATGTCATTGGAGTTGTGGTTTGTCGTTGTTGTTGTTGTTGTCGTATGACTGATGTGGTTGTTGTTACGTTATTTCAGGGTGAGGAAGGCCCGGGGGGTCCCCAGGGGGAGAAAGGTCAGGAGGGACGGAAAGGTGTACCTGGATTAGATGTACGTTACTTTTCATATAATAGTGTATTGTTGTTGTTATTATTATTATTATTACTATTATTACTATTACTATTATTACTATTATTACTATTATAATTATTACTATTATTACTATTATTACTATTATTACTATTATTACTATTATTACTATTACTATTATTACTATTATTACTATTATAATTATTACTATTATTACTATTATTACTATTATTACTATTACTATTATTACTATTATTACTATTATAATTATTACTATTATTACTATTATTACTATTATTACTATTACTATTATTACTATTATTACTATTATTACTATTATAATTATTACTATTACTATTACTACTACTACTATTATTTTTACTATTATTATTATTACTATTATTATTATTATAATTATTTAATTATTATTCATATTGAGACTAATGATTGTTTTCGTATGTATGTACTATGTTGATTGTTCCTGTCTGTCCAGGCAGAAGATGGGGAGCCAGGAGAGAAAGGGTGTGTTGGAGATCCAGGAGATACTGGCTTACCAGGAAAGAGGGGTGTGCAAGGCAGCATGGGTGTGCCGGGAAACCCCGGTCCCGTGGGACTGGTGGGACCAAAAGGAAACAGTGTAAGAAAATTAATTAGTTGGAAATTGTGCTGTTGCATTTGATGTTAAAAGAGTTTGTCAGCCCTCAGGGCACGTAGGATTGCAGCATTTGTTCTGAGTACACATCTGTCCATCAGACATGGGGCGAAGTACTTTGAAAAGTGTTTGTGTACTTTACAAGTACTTGTAAACTTGTATTGAGTTGGTTGAAGTACAAATACCTCAAGTTCGCAATTGGTACTTGTATTTAAGTACCAACTGAAGTACATATATTATTATGAGTAGTTTATGAAACTGGTCTAGACGAGGTATCCGTCTCATTAGCCTTTTGCAAGGGGAGAAGAATACTTTCAGAAGTCAATTGACTCTTTCTGTTGAGTAAGGTAAAAGATTTGTTTCCCAATGTCTGTCTTTCAGAATATGAGAGGAGGCAACCGGTGTATCTTATACAGTTGTAGCTGGTAAGCCGCTTATGACATTATTAGCAGTTGTAGCGGCATGTGACTGCTTGCTGAATTAAATAATTCCGCATTATGTGACTAGTTACAAGTACTTCAAAGTTCGAAAGTACTTAAAAGTATTGGAAAAAATGGAAAGTGCTTAAATACTGTACGAGTATTTTTACTCAATATACCAGAAGGATTTGAGTTATGTATTTCATGAGAATATTATGACCTGTACTTAAGTGTGCTTATAAGCACGAGTACTAAAGTCTTTCGCTCCATATCTGTTGTCCAGTCGTATTTTTAGTTATTCAACAGCTGTGCTCACAGATAATTGCTCTTCAATCTTTCAAAGTTATAACAAAAATTTATTTAAGTCCCTTAAGTTTAATATCGTCACAGCGTTACTTAATCACATAGTGTAGTATTGTTCTACGTGTACAATATGTGGTTTACTGTATATCTATTCCCTCAGGGCATGCCAGGAGCTAGAGGTACCAAAGGCATCAAAGGTGAAGAAGGAGAGCAAGGAATGATGGTATGTTCATGTGTTTGTATGATATGTATGTGTGTATGTTTGTTTGTATGTATGTACCGTATGTGTAATGTATATAATTTGTCGTACCCCTGTAGAATCTTGGAGTGTGTTCATTAGCTACAACTACTTACATTTAGCTCCAGCTAAGTTATGATGCACTTAGAAGCTATTATACATAATATATAGCTACAGCATGTGGTAGGAAATATATTTTCACAAACACAAGCACTACATGTATGTATGTGTGTAAAATCCAGCCTGGCAGTGAAGCCTGCATGTGGTCATTATTACTGTGACTTTGCCTGTATGCAACATATTAAAACCAAATGACTTTGGTTAGAAGAGTTATTGCAAAGTATTGTATCCGATATCTACGAATATGCAATGTGTGTAACTATACATACATAGTTGCGATATCACTACTCCATATATTTTTTTATTGAATTTCTTTTGTGTATGTGTGTTTCTTATGGTGTCTGCAAGACTAAATTGATATGATTTATACTCCAGGGTGTCCAAGGTAACACTGGTCCTCAGGGGTTAGAAGGGGCAAGAGGTGCGAGAGGGCGACCTGGAAAGAAGGTGAGAACAAAGTGGTGTGTATTTGATGACACCTTACCCAATTTGAAAAGCCGTATTTGTTATATGTACATAATGTAGGGCGAGAGTGGTGTTAATGGAGATCAGGGTCTACAAGGAAGCGAAGGCAGTGCCGGAAGTGAGGTAAGAGGGAGGATCATTCTGAGTTGTTTTTTCCCCCGTAACGTATTACTCCGTACATTACTGCACTGGTTAGGTATTTGTGGTACTTCAAATTTATCCCTTGATGAGCTCGAATGTCGACGATGTAACATTTCAGCTCTGATATTAAATTTAGGCGTGATTCTCTGTTGATTGATAGCCATCTGTGCGAGCAACAGCAACTATAGCCTCCACGGTATCAGAGATTGCTGAACATTATGCAAACTGCACTGTAGTTAAAGTATATTGATTAGATAAGCTTAGAATATTATATGTTTGTGGTATTATTGACTCGTGTCATCTGTAGTTGGATAAGTAAGCTAAGGTGTTATCTTTTTGTCATGTGTGAATTGATAGGGTCCAAAAGGTGCAGTTGGTGAGCCCGGACAGAAAGGAGAGAGTGGTCTGACTGGTGGCTTCGGAGAGATGGTATGGTAAAGCGTGGTCACATATACTGGGTAGTATTTAATAATGAGATATGTATGCAAATAATCGTAGTCAGTTAAATATATATTCTCAGTTAAGTTCAGTAAATTCCATTTAATATATTAGCAGGAGGATTTGTGTAATTTTGAGCGTATATATGTGTGTGTGTGTATGATATGAAGTTCTTGTACAAAGCACTACATATTTTGTGTCCTAGTTTTTTTATGCTTTGTTGTCAACATGTGAACATACATTATGTATGTAATATTTGTACACCTTTATTTTTTTAGGGTGACGATGGCGATATGGGACCTCAGGGGCCACGTGGTCTCAAAGGATTTAAAGGTGTTCGGGGAGCCGCTGGAATTGATGTGAGTTAATCCAATTTGAATACATGCAGTGGTCAAAGGCATGTCTGTCATGCATTATACAGTATGTACATGCACACATGGCTGGGAGGTTATGGGATTAAGAATGACGGAAATCTGAATTTATTTTGTGTTGTGGATGTGGCAATCAATGTAAATGTACTATAGGGTATGAACGGAACAGACGGTGTAGATGGTATTGATGGCGTGGATGGAATTCCTGGAATGAATGGGTCTAAAGGAGACCAGGTGAGAACTGCATTAATAAGTGAACGTGTGAAGCGAGTTTGATGCTTCCAGAAATACGTAACTCAATACTCAGTTGAAATTTAGGGGTACATACAGTAGGAGAGAAAAAAAAGTTCCGAATTCCGTTCCGTAGTACGGCCGTAAAACGATAGTTTTTTTACCGTAGTTTTTATCGTTGCGTTCCGTACCGTTTTGACTAAACGGCCGACCGTTTACTAAAATGGTAAAAAACGGTGAAGCATTTCCGTCGATTCACAGATATTTTCAAGCTAGAAACTCTTCTATAGCTATATCAGCAAGCTAAGGCCTTATATCGACCATTAAATGCTACGGGGATAGTGAAAGAAAGCTCGTACAAAATTTTAACTTGCTTCAATAAAGTTGCAGACCGAAATTCCGATGGGCACAGAGCTATAACGAGGTCCGCACTTCGTAGATCTTTTGTTAACTACTGATGGACCTCCAGTAGTAAAAAATCTAAGCCCGAGAAGGCGAGAAAACGTCGATACTGTGCGGTGGTCAAACTAACAATTCTCTGCGAGACAACTTCGAATAAGACGGCTTCAATTTTTTTTAACCCGAAAAGCTCCGCCTCTGGAGCCTATAAACAAAAAATCGGAACGTTTTATTGGATAAATGATTTTTTATATTTCTTTGAGCGAGACATACGGTGAACGAGAGAGATTAAAACGGTAACGCGGTCGAACGAAACTGCTGTTTTTTAACAAACGGCGTACCGTTTTCCCCCCGTTTTTTAATCGTGCGACGGCCGTTCTACGGAACGGAATTCGGAACTTTTTTTATAATATAGTCAGGCAGCTTAGTGACACAGAATGGTTATCTTGACGTCATTGGGGGAAGTGGTTCTTACCAAATATGTGAATCTTAAATGATGAGAAAGTTGTGGAAAATATTTGAATCTTTAGTCGTGAGTGTTGACGTCTAGTGCATAGCTGCCTGACTATTACCCTATGTACAGTATGAACTGAGTATAGAAGTTGCAATTTCCAGATTTTGACAGATTTGACATTATATTTGTGTTGTCTGTAGGGAGAGCCAGGTGTGAATGCTACAGATGGTAGTCCAGGGACAGACGGGGAGCAAGGAATTCCAGGAAAGATAGTACGTGACCGTAGTTCAGTGGAAATTTTTTTTATTTTTTTTTAATTTTTTTATTTTTTGTCATGGGGATGAAGTGTATCGTGTATAAGACTATGAATATCATTACAGGGTGTTCCCGGACCCAAAGGCTTTCAAGGAGTGCCTGGACTGAATGGCAGCAAAGGAGAGAAGGCAAGTACTGTATGAACAGGTCAACTATACCTTATATTCTGTAATTATTGACAGCTGGTGAGGGTAAGGTCACCTTATCAACATATGTACGTGAATGTACTCACAGCTCAAATTCACATACATATGTAGATAATTTGATAACCAATATGCCCTCACTTATTTAGAATACCTTTGACTCAAGGACAAACATTTTAGTTGTATGTTTAAATGTTGTTTTTTTGTATGTATTTAATCATTCTTACTATTAATCTAAAACACTATTTATCGTTTATGTTATATTATTAGTTATTGCATTACTATTGTATTTTTTTTTCTTGTTACTGTCAGATCCATCTGCTTGCTGTAACTTTCTCCTTTGTAATATATAGGGTTTCCTAGGAGCTCGTGGTGATCGTGGTGTCGATGGCATTCCTGGTGTGCAGGGGTTTACAGGACCCAACGGGACTGTGGGAGACGCAGGAGATATGGGGGCTCAGGGGGTCGTGGGAACACAAGTGAGAGCTTATGCTTGTGTGTGTGTATGTGTGTGTGTATGTATGTGGATGTGTATCGATGTGTGTGTATGTGTGACATACGAATCAATATGCTAGCTTGTTGCATGACCCTTTACCTAAATTACATGCATGAGTCTGAAGTGGCAACGTGATTCTTTCAATTAGTGTATGTGAACAAGTCATCCGTTATTTTCTCTATATATATATATATACATGTATACATGTATGTATATGTATGACTTATTGAAATTTAAAAGTGAGCTACTGTCAGGAGGAAAGTGATGTATCCTTCGAGTGGAGTAGAATTAAATCCTCTCCTAAAATATACTTACAAAATATGACCGCAATACATACTGTTTACCATAATTTTGTACAAAGTTGTAAACTTAGAACTGATGAAGATCTCTTGAGATTAACACTTTTTAGAATTTATATCAATAGCTTGAACATCAGTTATACTGTAATCTCAGCTATGAATTGGGAGTTTGTAAACTGATCCTTTATGGTATTGTTGTTGTGTTGTTGTTTTTTGTTATGTTACGGTTCAGTGTATGTAGATGAGGGTTGTTGTTGTTGTTGTTGTTGTTGTTGTTGTTAGGGTCCAGTAGGTGATGATGGTGATGTTGGTAGAAGTGGAAATCCTGGACTTCCTGGAGAAAAGGTAAACCTTCATTTAACGTTTGTATATGATTATTTTACTTAACTGGCTTTTTTTTTTTTTTTTTTTTTTAATCGCAGGGAGATGCA
>WLWD01004390.1_pt1 | contig 28708 bp, 24 predicted proteins | sample 6712731 | NCBI WGS metagenome assembly WLWD01 (sample SAMN12718690, study PRJNA576275) | sponge metagenome | isolation source: marine sponge | host: Mycale hentscheli | place: New Zealand: South Island, Marlborough, Capsize Point | collected 2014-11-01
GCACAGTGCAAGCACTATGTGTGTGCACAGTGCAAGCACTATGTGTGTGCACAGTGCAAGCACTATGTGTGTGCACAGTGCAAGCACTATGTGTGTGCACAGTGCAAGCACTATGTGTGTGCACAGTGCAAGCACTATGTGTGTGCACAGTGCAAGCACTATGTGTGTGCACAGTGTTAGTACTATGTGCGTGCACAGTGTTAGTACTACGTGCATGCACAGTGTTAGCACAGTGTTAGTACTATGTGTGTGCACAGTGCTAGCACTATGTGTGTGCACAGTGCTGGCACTATGTGTGTGCACAGTAATAGTACTACATGCGTGGAGTGTTAGCACTATGTGCGTGCACAGTAATAGTACTACGTGCGTGCAGTGTTAGTACTATGTGCGTGCACAGTGCACGTACTATGTGTGTGCACAGTGCAAGCACTATGTGTGTGCACAGTGTTAGTACTATGTGCGTGCACAGTGCTAGCACTATGTGTGTGCACAGTGTTAGTATTACGTGCACGCACAGTGTTAGTACTACGTGCGTGCACAGTGCTAGCACTATGTGCGTGCACAGTAATAGTACTACATGCGTGCACAGTAATAGTACTACGTGCATGTACAGTGCTAGCACAGTGTTAGCACTATGTGTGTGCACAGTGTTAGCACTATGTGTGTGCACAGTGTTAGTACTATGTGTGTGCACAGTGCTAGCACTATGTGCGTGCACAGTAATAGTACTACGTGCATGCACAGTGTTAGCACTATGTGTGTGCACAGTGTTAGTACTATGTGCGTGCACAGTGCAAGTACTATGTGTGTGCACAGTGCAAGCACTATGTGTGTGCACAGTGTTAGTACTAATGTGCGGCACATTGCTAGCACTATGTGTGTTGCACAGGTGTGTTAGTATTACGTCACGCACAGTGTTAGTACTCGTGCGTGCACAGTCTATCACTATGTGGCGTGCCATTAATAGTCCTACATGCGTGCACAGTCATAGTAAACTACGGCATGTACAGTGCTAGCCAGTGTTTAGCACTATGTGTGTGCCACAGTGTATGTATATGTTGCGTGTCACAGTGTTAGCACTATGTGTGTGCCCGTGCTCGACGTGTTACACTATGTGCGTGCACAGTAATAGTACTACGTGCATGCACAGTTCTAGCACTATGTGTGTGCACAGTGCAAGCACTATGTGTGTGCACAGTGTTAGTACTATGTGCGTGCACAGTGTTAGTACTATGTGCGTGCACTATGTGCTTGCACAGTGCTAGCACTATGTGTGTGCACAGTGTTAGTACTACGTGCATGCACAGTGTTAGTACTATGTGCATGCACAGTGTTAGTACTACGTGCTAGCACAGTAATAGTACTACGTGCATGCACAGTGTTAGTACTACGTGCATGCACAGTGTTAGCACTATGTGTGTGCAGTGCTAGCACTATGTGCGTGCACAGTAATAGTACTACGTGCATGCATAGTGCTAGCACTATGTGTGTGCACAGTGTTAGTACTATGTGTGTGCACAGTGTTAGTACTATGTGCGTGCACAGTGCTAGCACTATGTGTGTGCCCAGTGTTAGCACTGTGTGTGCACAGTATTAGCACTATGTGTGTGCACAGCGTTAGCACTATGTGTGTGCAGTGTTAGTACTATGTGCATGCACAGTAATAGTACTATGTGCATGCACAGTGCTAGCACTGTGTGTGCAAAGTGTTAGTACTATGTGCGTGCATAGTACTACGTGCATGCACAGTGCTAGCACTATGTGTGCAGTACTACTTCGTGAATGCAGTGTTAGTATTAGTATGTGTATGTACAATGATAACAGTAGTGCATGCCTAGAGACTTACCATTATTCTCTTCTTCAATCAAGATCACCAGAACCTCAGTAAAGATAGCAACAGCCCAAGCACCATGAAATCTAGGAAATGAAAAAAAAAAGGTTATGACAATATTAATTCTAATGTAAAAGAAAATTAGTTATCAAGCCAAGCAAATGAAGCACCAAAGGTGTGAACCCTCAGCGCTACTATACACTAGCTAGCTACGTATAACAAAATCATTTCTCAGACCGAAAAAATAATATATTTGGCTATTCCTAATCAGGTATCAATACAGCTCAAGCAATGAAAACATAGATGTAGCTAATTGCTGTCTAAAGAAGTAGCTAAACATGCAGGAGACTCTCATCGGTATATAGTTTCAACGTAAAACACCTGAATTCCAGCTCTCATTAACTTTTCAGTATGAAGCAAAAACTAACGTGGGAAGAAAAGAAATTATTTGCCCATGTGATTGCGACATGACGATAGGGGACATTACCTACAAAAATTTGAACCTACACGAAGCAGACAGCTTGTTAAATCATTATCCTGAGCAAGATCATACTTAAATCAACAGTTAATTATTGTCAGTAATCTCCAAAATCAGCTGACAGACAGACAAACAGATGGGACGACTACTATAACCCACTTGCGCATGCATGCTGAGGGCTAATAATAACAATCTGGCCAATGGCACCGATATCATTGCATACTACAGAATCACTAGCCTCAGCAACTGTGATACTTGATACTTCATAATATCTCTGTTCTACATGCAACAGCACAGGCCAACCAACACTTTCATACTTGTTTCAACTCTAGTGTTATTAGGGCCCAAAGAGTGGGAGCTGGAGGACAACTTGAGGATGCTAGGGAAGGTCTAGTACAAAAGAATAGCCAAGTGAAGGGTGCATGGTAAGGTCATAAGGTAAGGGATAGCATCAGCAGATGAGCAGTGCAATGAGACTGTCACTAATAAAGCATGTATAGACTTGCCAGCAAAGTGTGAGCATTAACCAAGAATGGGTCAAAGCCATAGGCTAAAGCCAAAGCAGCCAGGGAACGCACAACTACAAGTTTACCCTAATAATGCCCACCCTGTAACAAGTACATGTAATAGGAGAATATCAGTAAGTCTTCAACTTTTTGGTTGGACATAAATCCAGTGTGGTAGACTCAATGCAGGTGAACCTAAGTTGTGCCCCAAAACAAAAACAAACAAACAAACAAACAAAAAAACCCTGGAAAGATTAGTACCTAGACAATAAAAGAGGCAGGGCCACCAACATTATCACTATTAGGGATGAGGCCTGGTTATGTTCACATCCGTTATCAACTTACTTCATGACACTTGCTTCGCCAACATCTTGTATTGACTAGCCTTGATACATCAGCAGCATGTTGCTACCTGCAAAATAAGCAAAGGAAATGCCATCACTATTGGACAAGATAATACAGGTGTAGTCCTGCTGTATAAAAATACATGGATATAATAGCTATATGATTCCATTCAATTTTTATAGTTGTACAGCCATTCCATTTAGCTACTCTAGTCTAGCTATTAGGTGAGCGAATTTTTTATTTCACTGATATTATTACGAGTAAGTGACAAGTAGTACTCTTTAGACACTTGCTAACTAATGATAGGATTAGATGGAGGGACAAACATACAAGCCTAATGCAGCTGTCTTGTGAAACCACTGAAGATGACTCTAAGATATATATGTCAAGTTTACATAGCAAACAACCAGTTTCCATTTTTTGTCAGACTTTACATACTGGCAAACTAAACAGGCACCTTGTACACACTATTTGTCTCAAACTACTTACGAAACTAATGTACAGAATTATTAGACAGTCCTCCTCTCCCACATCACGAGAGTATTACTAGATTGGCATTACTTTTTTTAAGGGGTGCAAAGCTTTTAACTTACTCTTGAAAGCTGAGTGAGATACCTTCATTTAACCGAACCGCCATAATGAAAAGTTAGTCTCATGTACCCAATCCCTTTACCAACCGCTAATCGAGTGTAGAGGTTCTAGGTTGGTAAAGGGTCTCGCCGAATGAATATGGACTTGATATTATCGCTAGCAACTCGAAGAAAACTCAAAGGATGCCGAAGACCTCATGAAATTGCTATCTGCCAGCCAGAAGAGAGCAGTGAACCTAGCAAAGGAAAAAGGATCATAAACCTGGCTGACAGTGCTCCCGCTCTACACAGGGTGCATTTCACGACGCCCTCGCACTGCGCTATGGCTGGACCCCTGGGAGGCTACCAGCTAAATGTGCATGTGGGGCCGTCTTCTCAGTTGAGCATGCCCTTTCATGCCCCAAAGGGGGGTTTCCATCCATCAGACACAACGAAATACGGAATCTGACAGCAACACTCTTAACTGAGGTGTGCAAGGATGTATGTATTGAGCCTGACCTTCAGCCCGTGTTTGAAGAACTGAATGGTGCGACTGCTAACTCACAGCCAGGAGCAATACTCGACATTGCAGCAAACGGGACATTGCAGCAAACAGTGTTTGGGGCGGCAATCACGAAATAACATATTTTGATGTAAGGGTATTCAACCCCTATGCCCCTTCCAACAAACATTCAGACATGCAAATGGTGTATAGCATGAACAAGCCAAGAAACGGGCATATGAGGAGAGAATTAGAGAAGTGGAACACGCCACATTCACACCAGTTGCACTCTCTACTACCGGTGGCATAGCAAAGGAAGCCATTATATCTATAAAAAATTAGCGTCCATGCTCGCCAATAAGTGGGAACACAGTTATAGCAGTACTCTTCAATGGTTACGATGCCACCTATCCTTTTCTCTTCTACGGTCCTCTATCCAAGCCATTCGAGGAGCCAGATCATCCATTGGACATGCTGTAAGAATACCAGCTGCAGTAGACCTGGTGACCTCAGAAGCACATCTAAACTGATCTAATTTCATTTGCTTTTTGACTGTAACTGAGTTTGTATTATTTTGTATTGTATTGTATTGTAGTGTATATATATAATTAAAAAAAGAAAAAAGAAAAAAAAAAGCTAGATTACTGAACTCAGTTTTGGTAGCAACACCGTGACAGAACAGTGAGTAAAGCCTATACACAAACCAAAAGCGGTTGATTTAAATTCTAAGCTTACAGCTTCTTACCCCCAATGCACGGATGATCCTAGCGTCTTACAACTAATATATAGTTTGTTTCGAGTTCATATTCAAGGGTTTTTGTACGCACCTGTGCTAATCAATTAATTGGGTAAAGGGGTTTACAACTACTTCATCTTAAAGGCTTCTCAAAGTGGTTCGGTAAAGCGTCACCTTTTCAATTACTATGGTAAGTTGATTTGTGCAAAGACAAATGCTGTTTTTACTTTCTGGAATTGCGTTGACACTTTTACCATATCATTAAGATGTAAGCTGCATAGCAGAAATGCAATCTCAGGTTTTATTTAATTGTCTCCTATTTTTTTAAAGCCAAGACTATCTCTGGCAGATGAAACCAATGAGACTCATTACTTAAAGGTTAATGTCATCATAACAATATAATTTAAATAACTATTAGAAATAACCACATATACATATTTAGCTGTGTTGTTCTCAAACTTAGCTACCAAGCATGCCTTGAAATTCTTCATTAGAACTTTAAGCTCTTCAGCTTCCTCGTTGTTAGTGCTGTGAATAAAAACATTAAATTGAAATTAGTAAAGCTAGCTACTATTAATATAGCTTGCACAATGACACATAAAGTGTGTTTTATAGAATCTTGCCCACTAAATTGTGAACCACATAAGACCAGCACAAAGATATGCACATTAACTGTAAATATTCAATAATTATTTCCATCAACAAACTGGCCAAAGTTGTAGTCAGCCCACTAGCTAGTTCCTACCACTGTGTCAGTAGTTGAACACCTCTTAAAGTAGCAAGTCTGCATGGGCGTACTGATACACTCCACAGAAGTGTAGTAAAGTCACTATGCTTATAAGGGTGTCATGCTACACTCCACAGTGTTACCAAACACTTCAGAGTGTAGCACAACACCCCACAATACCGAAGTGTTCCACTACACCCCATTAAAGGTGTAGTGGAACACCCCATTTTTTACAGTGTAGAGATATCAAAATCATGAAAACGACTGACCTAGAGGGAATACTGACCTAGAGGGAATACTGACCTAGATTGATAAGTTGTTCAAACCAACTCCACAAATACTCTGGAAAGGTTTATATTACAAAAGTAGAAACTTGTGGAGATTACTTTCTTCAGACGTTTTTCACAAAAAAAATGCACGTTGTTAACTTTTACTACACTTGCTGGGTGGTCTCTCTTCGTTGTAGTCATCTACACTCTTGGAGTTATGTTTCCTCGCTTTGTTCTGTTTGGAACTATTAAACTTTAAATGATGAGATTTGTGCCAAGATGCACTTGACAACAAAATCTAATGCACTTGTACTGCCACTAAAAGAAACACATGCAGGAAGGGCATCAGGTCCCTCAGCTCAGCTATGTTGCCTAAAAATCCTTCTCCACATTTTCGCAACTGCTTGTACATTGGTCATCGTCATGTGTCATTAATCCTGCCGACAAATGACACATCGTTTCCAATCTAACTCCATGTAATACTCCACATAGCACAGTTGCATGGACCTAGCCCGACACCAAAGGATGGTTATGTAATGGCTTAGTTTTTACTACTTCACACTTTAATTGTGAGTGTTTTCCCTATAAGTGACAATTTTTCACACTTGTTATTACTTTGATTCACCAAACTCCAAACAGTTGTCCGATTTTAATTTTGATTGGCAGCCACCTTGCTTTACGAATGCGTTTCATGAGGGCTCCTAGGCTAAAATTCTTTAGTAGGCCCTAAGGAACAACCATACAAAATTTTATGCTTTTGTCCAATGGAAACTGGTAAACTTGCATAATGACCCTAAGCCACCTGACTAGTAGCCAGGAGTTTGCACAGGGGGGTTCGGATTTCATAGAAATGCAAGAAAGCCACACCTACTTTTGTTTTCTTCGTTTATTCTTTAAAAAGCAAAAAAGAAGGGGGAAAATAATATGCCAAAACGAATAATTTGTCTGACGTTCTATGTGTTCTATTAATAAATTCATTTAACACTGCTGACTATCAGCAATAAGCGGTAAACAGCTAATGCTATATCGTTCTCGTGTAACCAGGCTTCTAACCACTACCGAGAGCTGTACACAAACAGTGAACCATCAATGGGCCTTGAGTACTATGTACATTACGATACACCATAAAAAGAATAGTTGTAGCCACAAAATGGTTTTGCCTGTATTCTAATATGACATTTATGTATAATACTACAAAATTTAGCTTTCTATTACGCATACTTAAGAAATTATAGCAGAATTGGCAACCTTAACCATAAAGCTAAAAAAATTCACTCTTTAAGCTGGAAGCACTGTACAATCTATTTATCAAACAATTTGTTAATTTCTTTTTCAATTGTTTTATACGTTAATGAAGTTATAAGTTCATCATTCAAAGTTTTTTTTAAATTTTAAACTGTCTTAAGAGTACTGCAACATAGCAACGCGTGTGCACCAGAAATACTGGATGCTTGCAACAATTGAACAACACATCTAACTTAGCTTACAAAGCTTCCCAGCCTACATCACTTGATAAATCACTTGGCTCTGCCACTGTACAGCTGCTTGCTTTTTGTTCCCCAGTAGCAGTGTAGCTTTGTTGAATCAGTATTTTGTTCTTCTAGTATTCACTAGATCTGTGGCTGGCAGCGACCCATAGTATCTCTAAGCTATGACAGGTTAATAAATAGTTACACTAATGACTGCATATTTTAATATTTGTGACCGTCTATGGGAAAACCGGGCACAACACGGCGTGCGCAAACATCGAGAAAAGATCGATCGATTTCTTAAAAATGTATTGTTTCAAGCCGACTGAAGGGAACGGTTAGGTCTATTATAGCGGGACCGACTTAAGCTACGACGATAAAACTTGGAGAGCTCAATATTTGGATGCCGACAACTCTGTAAGTGCAAAAAAAAAATTTCGATTTTTTTGTGCCTCGTTTTCCTGTAGACGGTCACATTTTATATTCTTGTAGAAAATATCTATGCCCAAATTACCAACTATATAGAATACAACAGATATTAACTGATTATGTGATTGATTTATGATGACTGTGATGTAGCTATATTGAATAATGTATAAATTTAGGGAAAAAATGAAGATATATAGTTGCAGATATCCAGTGAACACAGTAGTACATTCTACAATACATGATGCACTTGTGTGTAAGCATACTCAAACAGTGAACGTATAAATCCAGTTGGCAATAAGTTGTTTTACCTTTGGTGCCAGAAAGGGACACTATTTACAATCGCTTTAAACAAAAGTTGGCTACAAAATTCATTTCTGCTATTTTGCCTTGTCTTCAAACTCCACTAGAAATCTCAACTAGTGAGAGAGAGGTGCTGAGGAGACTGGATAATCCAGTGGGCAGCCCAGAGACTGAGCCAATTGTTGCAACTTGCTTTCCAGCGAAAAGTAAGCCAATCAGGTAGTGGGCGTAAAGATCCCTAAAGATCGCCAGGTTGTGTAATTCCTCAGAATCTAAGAATGGGAATGATTCCAAACTTCATATACTTGTATGACCTTGGAAACAAAAACCTTTTTATTTTTTTAAGAAAAAATGCTGACATGTTGCTGAGAAAAGCTAATGAACACAATCAACTGGATAAAATTAAAACAAAATAGAGAAAAACTAAAATGAACTTCTTAAAGACAATCACCTAATGAGGCAGAGGATGAAGAATCAGCTTGCCAGTGGCGGTACCGTCAGAGGGGTATTGGAGTTTATACATGAGGCTTCTGAAGCTGTAGCAAAAAAAAATATAGTGCCAAATTCTTTTTTGATATATTTAGTCCTCTAGCAGGACCCTTCAGGGTCCATTGCTAGCCATACCCTACAAAAAGTAAAATAAAACGTTAGCTACCCTAAGCAATCAAAATTAAATGACACCAAGAATATGCGAGGGCGTTGTTGCAGTACCCTTAACTTAAATAAACTTTGGAATAAGACATGAAGTACAACATAATAGGTAAACTCTAGAACTCATGCTATGAGGCTAGGCATCTTTCCAGTTATAGCTACTTGTGTATGTAGCACTGCTAGAAAAACATTAGCATATTATCACTTACTGCAGGAGAACTTAACTGTATCTAACTATAGTTTCACTTGCTTCTACATGTTCTACATACTCGCACTACTCTCCTTATACCATTTGAGCATAGTTTCTTGAAGAATCCTAAATGAAGCCCAGTGCTGAGCACTTATAAGCTGCTGGAGCAGTGAGCACGGCAGAGTAGAGATTGAAGAGGTTGAGCAATATGAACGGCCAGCTCTGGCAGTTAATCCTGAGTAGAATAGTGAGCAGAGATTAGTGAGGAGAGAGTGGTGAGGTAGTGCAGCTTGCTATGAGGCAGACTTGGGATTGATTTGATAATAGTGTGGCAAAGACAGTATTCAAAATTCAAGACATGCCACCATTGCTTAGCAATATCCTTATGTGCCATTTTCTATAAATTAACGATAATAAGAGGAACAAAAAGATTCAATATTGTAGACTATCCCCTGGCCCGGCAAAACCTACTTATAGAAAAATAATACAAAAACGTGATGCTACATTATTTATGCTGACTTTCCCAAAATTGTACATAATTTTTGGGTGTGATATATGTTGTATAATTATAATAATTGCTGGTAGACTAAGGTAATGAACAACATAAAGTAAATTTTGTCATAATATTGCACAGTTCTTTAACCATCACAAATAAAAAAAATTTCTGAGTAGGTATTTCCAGGAGAGCTGCTAATGGCTGCATGTTCAGATCCACACAATCTTGGTCAAGTTATTGGTCGCACTGAAGTACAGCGTCGTGAGGTGTACATGAAGAAGTTGGAGAATCAGTTGTTGGAATCTCATCCTATTCTAGTAGAGATGGTGACTAATTGCCTGCACAATACTCCTCAAACAAGACCTACTGCTGAGCAACTACTGGAGACACTAACACCAGTACAGGATGCCATGGACAAAATACAAGGAGGGAGGTCAATCAACATAGCCAGTGTGTTACACATGAAGGAGACTAAAGAAAAGGACAAAAAAATTGAAGAGCTCAAGGTAAAGACTAAATTGAAGGCATTAACTCTTGAAAATTATTTTAACTTTACTAACCAGTTTAATTAAATAATATTAATTACAGGGATTGGTTTAAATAATCACATTTTCTATACACATCTTGTACAATTTTAATGCCATTCGAATTACATCAGTCCAAATTTAAATAATATTTGACTATTAAGGATACTGCACGCCTATAATAAATATTGCACTATTACATGAGAACAATTCGAAAAATTGCTTAAAATAGTGTTTCTAAAGGTTTAATAGCGAGCTAATTGTAAATGAGTAGCATAAATTCATATAATCCATTGTTGCATTGTTTCAAAATGAACATGTCATTCTTTTGAACTCTGTTAAATTGTGATTACTTCCTGTGACATGACCATATTGATGTAGAATGTTATGTTTTCATTTGATGTGTTGTATTATTCAGTTTTCAGAAAGTAGACTAGAAGCTGAAAATAGAGAATTGACAGAAGAAAATGCAAAATTTGAAAGTGACAAAGAAATCCTGGAGTCTTCAAATACACAACTTATTGAAGAGAAACATCGATTGGAGACAAGTGTCATGCAAGAACAGGCCGAAAACAATCAACAGAAGACTGAGAACAATCAACTGAAGACTGAGAACAATCAACTGAAGACTGAGAACAGTCAACTGAAGACTGAGAACAATCAACTGAAGAGTGAAAATGATCGATTGAGGAAGCAGATAACTGATGAAACAATTCAGTTGAAATCTCGCCACGAACAAGAAAAGCTTCAGTTTGAATCTCATTACCATCAGGAAAGACAAATTCTCCAATCTGAAGTTGAACGACTAACAAAAGAATTGGAGCGCATCAAGACAGTGTCTATTGACAAGAAATCTTTGGTGAGTATTGTATACTTCTTCACACTGTAGATAAATTGTATCTTCTTACTGTCCCATAACTTGACACATATCGATCGACAATGATCGATAAGTTGCCACGAGTGAAGTGCATGAAGTATGAAATGTAGGCATGAAGTGCGAGCATAGAGTGTGCAGTGATTAGTTTGAGATGTTATGAAACTTGAACATACGTATATGTTCAACTATATTACGGGTTTGAGGAATTATTGCTGATATTCATCCCCAGAAAGAGCAGTTATCTAGCAACATTTCTGATTGCCACCTTCTAATTATTTTATATTGAAGTAATCATTCAGCACAAATGGTGAGGGAGCCATTGTACACAACATCATTAACTGATACTTAACAATTCCTTGTGGACTTAATTCTAGAGTTCAACTTAGTAATTTGTTATGTATACCACATAGTTATAACTCTGGAGATAACTTCCATTTAAACACACACACTAGATTGAGTTCAATATTTCAGGTTAAGTGAACTGGACTTAGTATTTAAAGAGTCTTCATGATACAAAAACAAACAGAATGTGCCAAGTTAAACTCCACCCATTTATGTAATAGAGGGCTGACATACCAATCCAATTGATTCAACCATGAGAATGTCTGTCTAGCATTGCTCACTCACCAACGTGACCCGCACTCTTTTAGACAGACTGGGTTGATCGGATTGGCTCACTGATGAATGTGTATGTGTGTGTGTCCAGTTGCATGTATAGTAAACCTCTGGTGGTTTAATTCACATGCTCTCAATTAAAAATCTCCCTCCAAACTTCGGGAACCTATCTTGAAACCTATCTTGAAACTGAACCTGGTATGGCTAAAATTAATTAATTAATTATTTAATAATTAATAAAACCAAGTTCACATGATTACTGCGTGATTAAAGGGTACTTCCCATATTTACGATATTACCAGCCTCACGATGCAAATCGGACTGATTTGATTTGGCGCGTAATAAATCTCTCATACTAGTTTAATACTATAACCTGGTAACTATGGTAACCACATTACATACACGTGTATAGGGTTAACTCTGTATGCTCCTGTTATTTCTTTTTAGGCCACAGCTGTATAAATTTATTTATATGCATATGTAATATAATACAGGTGTTTTGAATTTATATTAGTATGGTCTTAACCTAGGTAACTTCAGGACTATTAACTGCTACATACACTGATTTTTAATTGTCTTAAAAAAACATTTCCTCCTGAGATGTTTGCTGCTGGTTTCTTATGTAGCGTTCGCAATATTGTTCACATTGCAAACAGTGAATAAAAAAGTATCTATTTTTAAGCAAAAAAAAAGAAAAAAAGTGTATTTGAAAAGGGCAGCTGGGATGTAAAGAGTTAAGGAAGGATTCTCGCAGGGTAGGTAGACAAATAAGGCTTGTGTGTGTGTGTGTATTGTTATTTCTAGACTTGTATACAAGAAACTAGCATACGTTGGCTAATTTAACAGGTGATACTTCATGAGAGCTAGGTGGGGGTCAAAGTACAGGAAACTTCAGCCCATCAGTGTTGTCGGTAATCCTTGCTAATGGCTCAATACCTCGTGTGTCTTCCGTTTCGATATTGATTCAACACTGGAGTATTCTAAACAATAAACACATCCTAGGTAAACCAGGAACTATAAACATGGAGTGAGAGAGAGAGGGAGGGAGAAGGGTACGTGGGCGGCAGTGAGGATACATGGGCGGCAGTGAGAATACGTGGGCAGCAGTGAGCATACGTGGGCGGAAGTGAGCATACGTGGATGGCAGTGAGCATACGTAGGTGGAAGTGAGCATACGTGGGCGGCAGTGAAAATACGTGGACGTATATATATAAGATCTTTGATCTTACTGATCTAGCTTTACACATATCAACCAACCCCTTAATTAATGTCATAATCAGACAAGTGTTTGAACTAGTCTACTTCCCTCCTTAGTGCTGTAATGTTCAGTTCAAAGAGACACATTCCTGTGGTTGTTTCAGCGTAAAGGTAGACAGTGCCCATACTGTCACACAATAAGACTGATCTGTAGTTACACTGAGTTACATCCACACACTGTCAAGGTTACGTGATCTCCAATGAATGACTGTTGATTGTTTACCGTAGCTATCAGATTACATTCACATGTGTCATGTGGCATACAACAGATGTGTAACTACAATCGGTGTGTGATCATTTCTAATGAAAAATTTCTATTAGTTGTGGAGGGACATCATCAATTGCTAATAGTGAAACATTATTTTATCCGAACAGAATTTATTTTTCATATTCACCTTTGTGAGGTCATCCGTGGCTGTTCCAAAACTGTCAAACACTTGATGTACATTTTACTACACTTTTATATAATCAGCAATACATGGCATTCTGACCCTCAGTGCATCCATGTCACAGTACATCGTAATGTGGAGAAGAACGGCTGGACGTAGCTTGTGCCCAGATCATCCGATTGACGTAGAGCTATGTGTGTGTGTGTGTATGTGTTTGTTTGTGTGTGTTTATATGTGTATGTGTATGTGTGTTACGTAGCATTGCTACTAAAGTTGACGGTTGCAGGACCAACATAGACTTAGGTTGTTGTGATATTATTTGTTTTTGCTGGTTTAATCAAAGAAGTCGAAGCAAGTAAAGCTGGGGGCACAGAAAGGTCATTGTTTTTTGAGACCTGACAAACTGACAGATCATGAAAACTCTACTGTGAAGTGGGTGTATTAAACGGTGTTCTATAAAGGTGAAGCATGCTCAGTAGGTACGGCAGTTGTAGATGGCAAAGTAAATATTCACTCCGTAGAGGTCCTCCTTTTAGTTTCCTACTGGGGCTACCACAGCTGCTTGCATAATGGACATAAATAGCTGTCATCTTTTATTTCTTTTTTTCCTTTTTTTATTTTTTTTTATTTTTTTATTTTTTTATTTTTTTTTAATCGTCTTGTCCCAAAATGAAAAAATTAAGAGAATTTTAGAGTGATTACCATGGTACTAAACAGTGTATAAAATGAATGGTTATTCTTGTACTAGTGAAATGTCCACTTAACAGCCAGCAAGTGCTCAATAAAAAGCACAGTATCAGTAAGATCAAAAATCTTATATATATATATCACCATGGTAGCACTAATTAAAAGTGGAATGAAAAGAGTTTCACACAAGAAGTCATGTTTCAGAATATTTTTATTGTAGACTGCCGGATTATATTCTATTACTGAAGTTGTAGTGCTTTTTTCCAATGGATGTATTTTATTGTTGTTTGTTGTTGTTGGTTTGTTGTTTTACTCCCATTTCCGAACTAAAACTTGTTTTAGACCAACTTGCTTCGAGTGGATGAAAACATTTTCTGTTTGGCCGTGTTAAATTTACCAACTCCTGGCTACACCACCTATCATGAAATTTCCCAACTTGTTTCTTAGAAAGGAAACATCGAGTTACCAAAAACTAGAGGATCTTCACGAGTAAACTTGCAATGGGCATCTCTGTATACGTTACAATTTTACGAATCTTTTTTGTGACTATTTAAAAGGAACTATCCAATAGGATGTAAATGATGTTAATCTTATTTTCCCATAATTAAAAAAAAAATACATGGCACTTTTTGAAATTGCCGATTTTCTTAAATTTCTGCAATTTTGCTACAACGTTTTTGATGTAGTATCCTTTTAGTGTGTGTAAAGAGAGAAAGAAGCTTTGTTTTGTTTTGTTTGACAACACAACCAATTGGGAAAACCTTGTAGCCCTTCGTGTTGACTGCTTCACATGGAGGAATCAAAGCTGTTATGTTATGGTAAGCTCAAGACATTGAAATTGACGTCGCTAAGCAAGCTCGTGTGACTTCTGCTGTTACCTCGTGACATAATCTTTCTCTCTAGCTACCTCAGTAACATCAACGGTGATGAAACAAGTTGTTGAGGTAGAAACTGCTAGCCTAGCCAGGTGGCGTGTGTGATCCTATCGTAAAACATGTACTGACGAGAACAAGCTAAGTAATGGGGCAGTACACATGTTAGATTACGAGAACAATCCTAGCAACTGTTGTCATGGTGGTGACTTATTTAATGTTGGTATCGTCATTATTATTTGGTATAATTATTTTGAGTGGCACTGATTGTAAGCCAGTGTGTGTGTGTGTGTGTTGGCTGCCTCAGCGCCGCCCTGCACATGGGACCAGAATGAGATGGCGAGATCATGTCAGAAAAGATTTGAAAAAGTTTAATATTGGTGAGAGGAGGTGGTATCAGTTGGCACAGGACAGGAGTGGTTGGTTGGAGGAGAAGTTGCAGGACAGGACTCGAGGATGTGACTGAGGCTAGAGTGGCAGAAGATGAGAGGAGAAGGACACGTGTGGAGGAAGACAGTATTGAGAACAGTGGTAGCAGTACAGCTACAGATAAGCCATACCAGTGTAGTGTGTGTGTGAGAGCATTCAGACGAAAGCAAGACATTGATAGACACAGTAGATGTGTCACCACTCGTCAGAATGGGTGGCTTTCTTTCAAGGTCAAGGTGTGTGTGTGTATGCGTGTGTGATAACAGCTTACTGAAACTTTCTTCTGTATTTCTGTCATACTCTAGACGTCAAAAGTTGTGATACCCTTTATCTTAGGAATGGTGAATTCCACTTAACCTAGCGGAAGGAACTAGACTGTGTTGTGTTCTTTTTTTTTTTTCTTTTTTTTTTCTTTTTTTTTTTGTCTTTGTTTTTTTTTTAATGGCTCTCAATTCCACATTCCAGTAGCCATTTGTTAACATGGAGGTGTTTCCCACTAGTATTGTAGTCACAAAAGTTAAATGTACCCATATGATTGTACCATGCTCAAATGTCCAATGAAATTGCACTTCATCTTGTTGCTGCTGTTATGCAAGTATTTAGCGACATTCTTGTTTGTTTGTTTCAGCAGCAATCTCCATCCTGTTCGTCCAGCCCAACTCCTCCCACCTCTCCGTCTCCGGCCACAGTGCTCACCCCGACCCTTCCTCATTTCATCTGGAAGAAAGATGCCGACCTACCGCTTGCAACATTTGGCGCCAGGTGCGTGTTCCTCGACGACAAGCTCTACATCGGCGGCGGAGACTGCAAGGACATGTTGAGCGACAAGGTCGTGTACGAGTACGACATCAACGGTGCCGTGCGAAAGTGGACGGCCCTCCCCTCGGCTCCCGTGGCGTACTTCTCGATGGGAAAGGTGAATGGGATGCTGGTGCTTGTGGGCGGGTTGAATGTAAACCGTAAGATTACGACGAACCAGCTGACTAACTGGGACAGGGAGACTCAGCGATGGGTTACTAAGTTGCCTCCGATGATGACAGCCAGGCAGGACTGCACGGTGACCAACCACAAGGACTGGCTGTTGGTGGCGGAGTGAATTTCAAGAAACCTATTTACAACGTGGAGCTGCTCGATATAAACAACATGGCATGGCACATGACACACCCCCTGCCCAAGCCGAGCGTTGGGATGACGTCCTGCATCGTCGGCAACACCTGGTACCTCGTGGGGGGTACGAATTTCACTGAGCCCATCAAGGGAGAGAGTGGACCCAAAGAGTACACTTTCTCTCTCAAACTGGACGAGAACATTGTCACCAATAAATGGGAAGCGCTGGCAGACACGCCCCTCTACTACTCAGCAGCAGTTCCTTTTGGAGAGCACCTGATGGTCATCGGAGGGACGGATAGCCCCACCTCTCGCACCTACAATGCCTCCATATATTTGTATTCTACTGTTGACGAGAAATGGATGTACGTTGGGAACATGCCGACAGCACGTAGTCACACTGCTTGTGTCGTTATTGACCAAGGGACGTTGGTTGTCATGGGAGGACAGGAGAGAGGTGCCCCTAAAGGAGGGAAAATGGTAGAAATTCTCTATTGCTAGCCACTTTGTCTCTAATAAGAACTTTTTCTTTGAAAATATATTCATAAATTTTCTGTAGCTGAGTGCACCCCTAATTAATTTCTATTCCCTCGTTTATTCAACAATTAGCAATATTAATTAAGTGAACTGAACTATTAATTATTTTCAATCGCTTTTCTTCATTTAAATCGTTCCGTCTTTATACCTACTCCTTATTTAAACTCTTTTTACTGCACTTTCATAGCTGCAAGAAGTCCTAGTTTTATATCCAACTGTTATACAATAATGTTCACTTCACACTTTTAAAGCACATAGCTATTTATTCCATTTGATCATTATTGTTGTTTCGAGTGTTACTTTAAATATAATATTGCAATGTTGTTTTTGTAAGCTGAAATTAGACTGGAAATTTTTAAAATAACTTGAGAAATTTTTGTTACTTGTTTTTAATGTAAATTGCTTCTTTTTTTTTTCTTCCTTTTTTCAAGCTACTAATTTAAATATTGTGAAGATATTAATTATTATAACCCACCCATTTAACTACATAGTGGCGCCAAAATAATGCAATATACCCAAATGACTGTACAGTAAGTAAGTAGAGTTGCTGAAAGTGTCGTGAAATTAAATAGTAAAGTTACATGAAAATGGCAGTGAGGTTACTGGGGTGAACAGGAGGCTGGGTTGGTGGCTGTACGTGGCCCGACTTGGACATTAGCTTCTCGATCTCTCCTTTAATGTTCTCAATATCCTCTTGCTACATCCGAGAGATCTCGTACAACTTGTCCTCCTCTTCACTCCAAGTACATTCCACTGACATGGATGATTTGCTCTACATTGAGAAAGAGAGGGGGGAGGGGCGGGGAGGGGCAGAGGAGTTTATGGCATTAAAATATTTCAGTTTATTTGTTGTCGTGGTTTCGTTGTTGTTTTTATTGTTGTTTTAATGACTGCAGTGAAAAACAGTCTCGTTCCAACATTCAACTACATGCTGGACATCAATCTATGTGTGTCTCGTCGGGTGGACATGTCCTGTTGTCAAGGTGATAGGCACACATGTACTCGTATGACAAGATACTCATGACAGTTACACGTCTGACAGCTAACCCAACTGAAGGTTCAGTGGCAAAAAATACACAGGGATGACAACTCGTGTTGTAAGGGAAGAGAGAGGAAATGGAGTTGAAGTGTTGACACATGTACATGTACTTGTTTTATCTAACAGTAGCTTCAACTGTTGATTCTGAAACAAAAAGAACTTAAAAGATACCTCACTAACTTACTAATTACTTAATCTTCAATAAGTCGGTGCAGGTTAAACAAACTGTTTACATAGAATATGTCACACACCCACAAACCAAGGTCAGTGAACAGACTATTCTATATACATGTATAAGCCTGTCTCTCAGTTGACCCTTACGTGCCCAGATTCCCATTGTTTCGGTATTTTGTTGTTGTTTTTGTTGTTGTTGGTGGTGGATGAGGTAAAGTATCACCAACATACAGCATTCCTCACCATAGACTTCTGTCTGGAGTCCAGCTGCTCCTGCACATCCCTGAGAGTGGTGAGGAGCTTGTGTTTCCTCGTGTTCCTCTCCGTGTTCTCCTGAGTAACAGTCATGAGCTCATGTCGCTTGAGCTCCACCTTCCTATCCATCATCCTGGTCTCTCTTTCTCCAGCAAGTCCAACTTCACTCTCTTCTCCTCGAGCACTAGGTTACTCTGCAACACCTCCAGCTTGTCCAGGTCCACGATCTGTCCGAACTTGAGCATCATTGACCGATTCACTTGTTCCTTGAGATCAGTCAGCTGAGGAAGATAGAATAAAATAATGTTATATATGCATGCATACAAGATAGGGTAGTTGAACGTGCAACTAGAAGGAAATGAATGACATCCTTAGGCCTGTACCCAGAAGATTTAATCAGTGGGTCCAAATTATCAAAAGTTTTTTGGTTTTGTATTGTAGATCAGAATATGAGCACAAGAGCACTATCAACTTGTCCTTTCTTCATCAATCATTACCACGGCTAAAACTAATGCTAGTCCTTACCCGCCCTCTTGCCAAAACAAATTATAACATGACTACAATATCATGATTAAGTATTCATTCAGCAGTAAGGAACACAGCCAATACATGTACTCACATTTGTCTGCATTTCTCGTTTTTCTCTGGTCAACTTCATAAAGTTTTGCCTCAGTTCCCTAAAGAATACCAACATGTACTTAACATGAACTCAACAGATTTGCAAACAAATTAGTTTGAGAGGACACCCCATTGAGGTAACTGCCACTCTCACATCATCCTCTTCTTTCTAACCTGAACACTTTCTTCTCCTGCTGCTTTTCATGGCCCAGTTCACCAATTCTGAGACCGAGTTGGTTCAATGCTGATGCAGAGAATACCAGGCTGGGAGCAGTGGACGTAGGGGGATCCCCCTCACCAACAAAATGGAGAACTTGGTGCAATCCTTAACACAACAACCTATATAACAAAAAAAGGGGGGGGAGGACTAGTTAGATCAGTAATCAGTGCACACGCGCACACACTAATAGGCACGCATGCACACATACACACATATGTGCACACACTCATACACAAATGCACACACACACACACACACACACACACACACACACACACACACACACTTGCACACATACACACACACCAAAGCTAAAAGTAAAACTCACTCCACTACCATATACCCTCCCTGTCTCTTTACCTGATCTAGCTCATTGAGCCTCTGTTGTTTCTTGAGCTGGAAGGCCTGTAGCTCCTGCAGAGCTGTCTTTACCTGAATCTCCATGGACTTGGCCTTCTTGTTCATGCTGTCCAGCTCCTTCCGCTGCATGTCTAACATCTTCTTCTCCTCCGTCAGAGACTCTTCCAAGTCCAGTCTATTCTCCCTCAGGTCCACGATGTGGTTGAAGAGGGACTGGTCATAGCCATCCAGAGCTTCTTCATCAGAGTCTTCGTCACTGGAACTGTACGGGAGAGAACAGACAGAATCCCCACCGCTCAGTTTGTGTTTGCAGTAAAAATAATGTTTCCGCAAAACATATTTTGCTTACTTAAAAGAACTTTCTATTTTAGAGTTTTCTAAGATCAAAGTTTAATTATTTTCATATAACAGTCAGTGAGCAAGCATGAGGGAACACAAAATTTAATGTGCCAGTCAAAAGCTGAATACACAAAAAGCAGGAGACTTTAATAAGTTGAAATTATTATCATGACTTGAACAATTCTGAACTAGCTGCATATACATATAGGCTGGATATAGCAGATAATGAAATGCTATTATTCTCTCACTTGTGCTCTACATGCATTTTGACGACATTCTAGTGACACTGTACATAGTGTAATATATTAGCTACTCGTGATATTCTTCCACAAATAGCAAACAAGCTAGCCTGGACAGATTTAATTAAAAGGAATAGTAACATAGGCACATCTGAGCAAGTTCTACTAATGTCTAGGTGAGTGGGCGTGTCTGTTGAGTAGAAGAACAAACCACAGACCAGACCTAGGCTGACTTTTACAATCACCTATACTGGACTGTTATTGTGCATTACTAACATCTTTCAAGTACAGCTACATAAGTGCATTCCTGTGGTTTGTTAACAAGAACATTTTGGAAAAACTTCTGCACACTGTTGAACAAATTAATAATAACAATAACAATAATAATAATGAATATAAAATATAAAATAAAAATAATAATAATAATAATAAAAATAATAATAATAATAATAATAATAATCATAATAATAATAATAATTGATAAAAAGAAAACCATTTTAGACATACAATTAAAAAAGCAAGCAAAAACTGACAAGGTAATTTCTAGGGATAGCAAAGGCGCTAAGAAAAAGTGAAAATAAAACAGTTTGCTATCATATCTAGATAGCAACAACAGCTATCACTAATGCTAACCTAAACCATAGGCTGCCAGCTGCCTCTGCCCTGCCAGCCCTCTCTGCCCCATCAGCCCCACCGTCCCTCTGCCCCATCAGCCCGCCGGCTCCCTCTGCCCCCTCAGGCTCAGAAAGAGAACTGGAGAGATGGAGGAGGAGGATTGCGTTCGAAAGAACGCAGAGGGAGAGAGAGAGGGAGAGAAAGAGGGAGAGAAGAGAGAGTGAAAGACAGTATAGAGAGATAAGACTGAGGCAGAGAGAGAGAGACATTAGAAGAAGGGAACAAGAGAGAAGACAGAGGCAGAGAGAGAGAGTGATGCGAAGAGAAGGAAGGAGAAAGAAGAGAAGAGGGAGAAAGAGATAGAGAGAAGAATTAAGGCAGAACTAGAGCGAGTGAACCAGGAAGAAAAGAAAAAAAGAAAAGAAGTAAAAGAAAAAAAAATATGAGAAGTACATAAGAAAATGTTTAAAAAAAAAGAAAAAAAAGAAATAGAGCCAAAAAAAAAATATTATTCGGTCAAACTAATTTTTTAATTTCTAATTTATTTCTAATTTCTAATTTATTTTAACTAATTTTCTAATTTTTTTTTTGAAATGTACGAAATTGTCCACAAATGTGACAAGGACACTTTCCTACTATATCAGATTCCTATAAATTATGAAAAAAATATTGTAATTAAAATGACAAAAGTTTTTGTACACATTGTCTAACCTCGCTATGTTGGTTTGGGGACATGACCTCATGCTTAAACCCACAATCAAGACTTATTTTCATTTTTGATGTAAGAATTCTTCCATGACTTCAATACAGGAAGCACAAGTGTTAATATTATTATTATTATTATTATTATTTTTGTTATAATTATTAATATTATTATTATTTCTACCACTATTGTTACTATTATTACCAATTACTACTATCCCTATTATTATTAATACTCCTACTATTATTACTATTATTATTACTCTTATTAGTATATATTACTGTTATTATTGCTAACTAGTATTACACCAAATACTATTATTCACCATTATTATTATGAATACAACTAACATTATTATTACTGTTGTTGCTGTTATCATTGTTATTAGCCAAGGTGTACAATTTAGATTATTAATAAAACTTTAAATGACCGGAAGTGGCTGGACACCCAATTCCTGTAGGCGAGCCAATGCTTTCTCTCTCCTCTGCTGCGATTCTGGAGAAAGGGCCCTCTTCCGCTTTGGGTGCTTTTGCCTTTTCCTTACCACCAGTCTTTGGGGTCAATTCTGTCCTCTTGTGTGCCTGTTCCTCCCTCCTTTCCTGTGCTCTCTCTTCAGCAGTGACTGGCTCTAGTGACAGTGCTGGTGAAATAAAGACTGGAGTGGCTTGCTGCACAGGTTGTTCCAAGAGCTCCATAGCTGCTGATGCCTGTTCAGACAAGGAGAATCTCAATTCAGTAACTACTGAGCGAGCTTCCTCATTGACAGCTCCACTTTCAATAGCCTGTGATCGAGATCTCTGTTGTTTTAAAATGCAGTTTTTTGCTTGGGCAAATGAGACTGGTAACAATGCTGGAGGAGGTTCAGTGGAAGTCCTCGGTCGATCCAACTCCTCCTTGCATCGCTCCTTGTACAATTTTAGGAGCTCCTGCACCTTTGGCGATGTATTACCGGTCTCTGGCATTGCACACCACAGTCCCTCCCAAATAGCCAGCATTGCTTTATTGAAGTCTGGAGGCACACACACATTGCACGAAGTCGTGGAACGTTACGATGACGTCGAGGTGTGGCTTCAGGCAGTGGCACGTTTCTCCAGTCACATGTGTTGGAGCTGGTGCTAGCTGCAGCAGAACTGAAGGTGGAGCCAGCAGAAGATGAAGTGCTAGCTGTAGCAGAGCTGGGGGTGGTGCTAGTGCAGGAAGTGCTGGTGTGGGTGGTAGCGCTGGTGTGGGTGGTAGTGCTGGTGTGGGTGGAGCTGGATAGAGTCGATCCATGCTGATCTTCACCTTCATCAGGCTCGTGCAGGTCAGCTTCATCAATCCCAAGTTCCTCCATTACCTGAAACATGAACAAAGGCACAATATAATGTTGGTGTTCAAATAAGATCAAGTAAATAATATTGTTAGCTGTCTCTAGTGCGTTAACTGGCAAAGTTATTCATTTCCATTTTAGTTATCTTTGATTTAATTATTTATTGAAAGTCTTACCTCAGCTGACGTAGCCACTATTGACGTCATCAATTATATCGGGCACAGTCTCATTAGCAGCCATTTCTTCATTGAAATCGACCTCAATGTGAGCAACTCCTGCCACAGAGCGTCCATACTCGTACCCAATCTTGAGATTGGTCTCCGTACCTGCTGCTGCTATTGTCCAGTCTGAATAGCTGGAGGTGATCCCTTGCCCAATGTAGTGCTCGCAAACCTGTAGTAACAAATTTATAAAAATATAGTATGACAGACCAGGCCATAGCTAATGAGATAAATAGAATAAGTGGTAATTTGATTCCACCTCGTTGTTGTTAACAGCTGTTGTGAGCATGACCATGAACATGTGCAGCAATGCAACAATCTTGCTTTAGGCATACCTTAGGTGGCATGGTATCTGGTGGAATCTTCTTTCCAAGAGCGCGCAGGCGACGACGGTTGTAGGAAAGAATCCACCATCCTAGGCGTGATTTCCATTCCAATGCCACACTGGGTGTAGAAGTTTCTGTCCAGCACGGAATGGACTGCTTCAACTTTGCTGGTGCCACGCAACGATCGATAATGCTCCAACTGGTGACCTGTGGAATGAAAGTTGATGGTACCAACTCTCACATATGGCAAATGATCCATCTCATCGGAAACGCATCCCTTCCGCACATGAATCATCTGGAGCTTGAACACCTCTATCACCCTCTTTGTGACGAGGGGATATGCCACATCTGCGACTGACAAGTCTGATACCTTCATCCCTGCTGCTTCGGCCTGAATCCTGCACTGATTATCCAGTTCCCTGTGTCCTTGAAGCACTAACATCATCCTGTCAGCCACGCTGTCTGGATCTCCGACTACTCTACGGATGAACTTGACCCTCTCTGTCCGCGTTGAAGGCCCATCCAGCCCAGCTTCCTTCCTTGCCTCCATCAAACTCTGGTAATCCCCCTCGTGTTGGAAGAAAGTTGCTCGACTGAGGTCCACTAAAAACTTCTTCCTGCGTGGATGCTCGGCATTAATTTCTCTTCCAATGCGCAGCATCAGATGCATGGCATCCAGTTTGATGGTGAACTTTGAGCGCCACAAAGCCAATGCACTCGTGCCTGGGGGCTGTAGAGGTAACTGACAAAATCCTGGCTTGCCATTGCAGCAAGAACAGTCCATGTACAACGAACGAGGCAACTCTACTCCCGCTGACTCGTGCCTCTCGACTACTTCAGCCATGGCCTGCCTACCCCAGTTGAAGGAGGTGTCTGGAACAGCATAAACTCCACACACAAGACTAAAATCTCTACAAAGAGTGAATGTCTGTCACCCATGGCCTACCACCCCACCACCAAGGGTTCTCTTAATGACCTTGCGTTGGTGATCCACTGCAAGACTGTGACTACTGAGGACGGTACGCAACTCCCTCATGATGTAAGGCTTGTTGTCCAAGTAGTCCCTGATGAACAACAATGTGAGATGAGGTCGGCAAGGGATGTAATGGGAAGGTAGTGGAGGGAAAGCATCACGAGAAGCCACATTGACTCTTCCAATACCACACATGGCCGCAACCTAAAGTAATACATTTATGAGAGCTTACTACAGTGCTGAGGGAAGAGACGACATAGTTACTATCATAGTATTATTGAACTGTTACTATTATTATCATCATTATCATTACTATCATTATTATCATTATCATCATCATCACTATTATTCATCGTTATTATAATTACTATTATAATCATTATTATTATTGTTCTTATTATTATCATCATCATTATTATTATCATTACCATTATCATTACAATCATCATCATCATTACTACTATTATTACTATTATTAATAATATCATCATTAATAATTAATATTAGTAAAACAATTTTGAGGGAGATTACTGGAGTATTAAAAGAAAACTCATGATCATCGTCATCTTCATCATCCTTATAATAACATTACCTTATCCCAAAGAGCGATATATTCAGACTTGAGGTGGAGACAGTGCTGTGTAACTTCCTCCTGCACAAGTCTCTCCACCTGTGCCACTGTCAGGCCTGATCTCAGCATACGGATCAAGGACAAGTCGGTTCCATTGCCCTTTGTTGAAATGCACGTTTGCTGGAGCTGAACTGACATTGGCAGAGTGCTGACATATTTTGGATCGTGCGTCAACCAATGCTTCTTGCACTTTCCACAGCGCATGTCTATGCCAACGAGAGACTTAGGCCAAGGTATGGCATAAATGAGCTTGCGTCTCCGCACTGAATTTGCTGATATCATCATCTAATTACAATGAGGACAGTGGCCGCTCATAGGGCAGTACACTATCAGGTCCAACTTGCCTGGAGACTTCTTGAGACCAATTCCAATGGCCCTCAGTTCAACAATAGTAGGTGACTGGAAGTCGCTTTTGTCGAATTTGGGAGGTACTGGTCCAGTTGCAGTCCTGGGTTGGTCTGATCGTGTGCTTGTGCTGGTGGATGACTGAACACTGGCAGTAGAAACTGCACCAACACTTGAAGCTGAAAGCATTAAGTAATAGTATAATAATAACAATAACAGCAACAACAGCAATAATAATAGTAATAGTAATAATAATAATAATAATAATAATAATGGTATGCAGCATCTAAAGAAATAAGCATCAGGAAATTGTCATTGTCATCACCTTGTTGTTCTCAAGTTGGTGGTTTGCTTATGAATCCTGGGTTTGCAATTGCATAAATGCCTAAGTGAAATGGGCAGATCCTGGGCTTGCAATTGCATAAATACATAAGTGACTTTAAATATTTATTACTGCTCATTGCTTCTTGACCATCATATTTAGTCTCTTTGGTAGAGAGTGCATCACCATTTCTATTGTGCAATAAGTGATTAGGGAGCCTGCAAGGGGTACTTGGTTCTGATTGGGAATAATTATTATTAAATACTGGGTTGTCACTTGCTATTCTATGCATGCCTCCTTTACCCATAAATCAGCATTAAAATTTGTTATAGCCAGATAAAGGTTAATGGTTACCCTACTCTATGTAATAATAGTGGTACATCCCAATAACTAGCTCTACTCTATGTAATAATAGTGGTACATCCCAATAACTAGCTCTACTCTATGTAATAATAGTGGTACATCCCAATAACTAGCTCTACTCTATGTAATAATAGTGGTACATCCCTATAACTAGAAGGGTTACAACTTTCGCAGTACTAAACTGACTAGGAATGAGCTCTTAAAATGCTGTGTAACCAGAGCTGCAGTTCAGGTGTCAACTGGAGGTGCATAATTAATTAGTGTTATTAGATTAAAGACTGTGCATCAGAGCTTGAGCTGGATATTTCAACTTGTTTCACAAATAGAACTGAGTCAGTACCACATTACTTGATCAGGTCGATTAAAGTTTGAACACTATAGTGTACATGCAGATATTATCACATGACAGTGACGGACATGTATCATCCTATTAAATAACGTATAATATAGTCCTACCACGATTAACTCGTGAATAAACTTAATCATATTATATTACAACAAATGAACTGTACCTGTTGGAGTTGAGCACTCCATTTGTGAACGAGTTACTGACGAAGGCATCAGTACGGTGGTTGCAGGAGTGGAACCTGAAACAACATGGGAAGGAGGACTTAATACCTTTACTGAATGGAGGTTTAACCGCGAGACAAGGCAGTTGCAAAATCATGTACATGATTCAAAAATGATATTTACCTGCTTGAGAACGACATTGAAGTGGTTCTGAAGTTGCTGGTTCAGAAGAGAGCAAAGTAATATGAGCAGATGAACCTACGCAAGAAAAAAAATAAGAAAAAAAGAACATGATATTAAAATCAATGCAACAGACAAATTAATGCGAACAGATTAATGATCGAAATACTATTAGTACATGTTAACAGATCCACGTATACACATTAATATTAACCTATCCTAATACAATCAATCCATTTCAAGTCATATGGTACTGACTCAGTTGAATTTGCTGGACCAGCTCGACAAAACATTAATAACCCTCCCATCTCCTTTTCCAAATCATTTAGTGTACATTTAGCCCATTCACCATTCATGGCTACTAATTACATGTACAACCTCCCACCACATCTGCTGCTCGGGTTACACACTCATCTCTGAGCTCAACTCCAATTAAAACGGACTCTGGCCAAAATTGTAATGGTAATAGTTACAGTCATAATAATAATAACAAGTGAAGACATTGAACAGTCTGATGATCGAATGTGCTGATCTGCAAATTTATTGAAGATTTGTTCTATAATGTACACTATTGTAAATAATACCCTATGCACAATAATGTAGAAGTCTGTCCACTACGTCACTCATATATACAACTGAGACTGAATTGTTGAAGGAATTCATACAATGTGCGCCACACCACCTCAGTTCTACTTAACTACTAGGTGATACGTATGTAGAATTTTCGCGTTGTTGACCTATGCAGTGAACTAGTCCAGCCGACTGTGCATTTACTCAATTGATACCTCATCATTTACGAGTACGCTAAGCAAACAATTTTCTCAAATGAGACAATACAGTACAGTACAATGGTGCAAGTGTACATCAAATACAAACAATACACACCTGCTAGGGAAGATGAAAGTTCATCTGATGGTGCTGGTCCAGGAGAGACCTGCGAAGCACTAGCAGAAGATGAACCTGTGCAAAATGATTTCATGTTGGCATACTATGAATGCACTTCTGTAATCCTGTAATAAATTTATTCATTCCTTCACTGATTCTCTTATGCATTTTACATTATGTGTAATAATGTATATATTTGTACATGTTTTATGTATTCATTTATACTTTACTTTAATCAGTTCGTATTTGAAGCGTTCATTCATTAATGCATTACATTCTTTCTTGTAATTATTTATTATAATTTTTAATTAACGGAATGGATATTATGCTTTCTTTCATTTAGGTACATGCAATTGATATTTATAAGCGTGCATTAATAGATTTTTTTAAATTTAATACTTTATCATTTAGTAATAAACTACTTCTTTATAGTTATTAGTTAAATAGATTGCTTACTCATAATTATTGAATAATGATATCATTTATTTCATGAATATTCTATTTGTATTTCAGTTACTTGTTATATAAACATTTAACTTTTTTTTGTTTATTAATACTTTATTTACCAACACCATATTTATTTATGAATATATTGTATCTATACCTTTTGTCTCAACAACAGAAGATCTTTCCTTTTTCTTTGTGTAGTGACCCCTTCATACACGACAAAGTCTCCCGCTGTCTTCAGTTTGTAATCACCCATGTTCTTCTTGGCCTCCTCGTACGCCACTGTATCAGCGGGGTCATCTGACCTCTCACTTGGCTTCTTCGCCTCGTGTTCCTTCAGCTATTAATAATTAAATATGCCACATTAAAAAGCATTCAACGCCAATATCTTTATGTAGATTAATTTTATACTACAATAGCTATTGTATCTTTTAATCATGCTCCAATGAAGAACTTTCCAATTATATCCACATTACTATTAGAATGGCTCAGTTACAAGCTAGTTTTGAATATATTAGTTGACTCCTACTGCATATAAATATGAGCAAGTTTTAGCAAATACTGGCTAAATATATGAAATAAGAAAGCCCTAATTTTTTCCAATTAACTTTGTTTCAAAAATTGTAACTTTCTCACCTCCTTCATCCTCTTCAACCTCTTAATCCTTCGCAGTTCTTCCTTGCTCAAATTAGCTTCTTCTTCTTCTCCTATGATATCTCCATCAACCGTGGGCTCTTCCAACCCCGCAATGCTTCTCTTTGTTCGTGCCTCTTGCATGGCGTCTCTCAGACCAGAGGCTGTGGCACATACATACAATAATAATAATAATAATAATAATAACA
>WLWD01000585.1_pt1 | contig 28694 bp, 14 predicted proteins | sample 6712731 | NCBI WGS metagenome assembly WLWD01 (sample SAMN12718690, study PRJNA576275) | sponge metagenome | isolation source: marine sponge | host: Mycale hentscheli | place: New Zealand: South Island, Marlborough, Capsize Point | collected 2014-11-01
TGTTTATGACTCACCTTCAGCATCTGAAGATTCAGACCCATTACAAGTGCTATCATCAGAAGAATGCACAGCATCTTCTAAAGCTTCCACTTCCCTAAAAGTAACTGTTGGAGATCCAATGAAAGCAAAAACATCCGTACTGCTCTCTTGCAAGTCCCATTCATCGCTCTCCGCTTCAGACAACAAACTAACAACACCGTCTGCACTCAGCCACGAAGCCATGCTACTGCAGAGTAGGCTAATAAAATTCGACGGTATAGTACGTCACGGTTTCCTTAGTTACCATATACCTGCGTTAAAACAAGTCAATAGCGTGAGCGGTTCATTTTTTATACTTCTTTTTGTGTCGATGGAAGCACGTACTAAAACTACTAAAATTCAAAAGACTTTTATGGGTTATAAGTAGGTCTGGGCCAATTCAGCTCCATTTTTCACCTGTTATGCTCTGCTCTAATGCTTGTCAAATTTACCTATTATGCTTTGAACTTTACCTATTATGTTCCTATTATGCCCAATCAAATACTCCAATAATGATTGAAAATTATTAATTAGAGTCATAATGATAGTGAACCTGGATGTTCAAAGAAAATGTACTATGAATCAGTATATTGCTTGGTAGACACTACCTACCACAGAGTCTAAATGTAACCATGTGCTTTCACATGTGTCAGAGCCTCTTCTCTCATATACCAATGCAAGCGTAGACAACTATTTAATTCTTTGCTTTTCAAAATTTAAAAAAAATCCTCAAAAACCACCTATTATGCTGGCATTATGCTCGATGCTTTGGCACACCTATTATGCCCAAAATTATGGCAGCATAATTGGCTCAGGCCTAGTTATAAGTTGGTAAAACGTGAATCAAAATTTTTAGACTTCTACATAAAAAGTTATTAAAATGCAATAAGTTGGTTGTAGAGTATAGCTATATAGTTACAAAGATGTCCATGGCTCACAAGTGGCAATAGACTTGTTATCTACTGACGAGCATATGAGTGTGTGGGAAGTACCTGAATATACAATGTCTATAAAATATAAACATACTTGCACATTTAAAGTCCTTCCCTACAGGATGTATTAGCATTGATGTAATTACTTTCGATAAGCCAGTATATAAGAGAGAAATAAAGGCATGAATTTGAAGGTTGCACTAAGTACAATCACTGAACTAAATTTATGATGTATTGAACACAGACGTGCTGAAGAAAATTGGCAGTGATTCCGCAGAAATGCCTGTAAGTGTAGCTCTACTGAGGAAATATCGCTGAAATGAGTGAATAAAAGTTATAAGCTCAATATAATTTGTCTTAGGAATATTAAATTCATTAAAGTGCATAGTGGTTTTAAAAAAATACTAACTCAAATATATGAGTAAGATGTTTATTAGAACTATAAATGTATATTAAAAGTAATATTTTGATTACGTACCAAAACTGCAGAAATAGGCTAGATGATATTTATCCAATCTGGTTTACTATATCCTATTTATGTGTATTCAGTTACCATTTCTTTCAAGAGAAGCAGGTCACCTAATTATTTCTACCATAATTTTGGTGTCCTGTCTTCTAATAGCACAAAGCAATGGGGAAACACCAAATTCAGAATTCTTGAACCATAATCCGGCCACAGTTATTCAATACAAAGGCAATAGCAATCCTGATATAGTGTACCATCACCAGGAAAAGCTTACCGAGCAAGAAAACTATGATAGAAACAAAGAGAATGAAGATATAGCAGCCATAGCAAAAGCTTACGAAGGATATGAAGAAACTCTTGCTCAAGAACAAGAATTATTGTTAAATGAACAATACTACAATCCTGCTGATGAAGAAGCAGAGAATGAAGCTATGGATGAACGTGACGAATTAGAACAGGAGCTAGAGGGAGTAGAAAACCAGCAAGAAGAAGCAGAAGGTGAAAAGGAGGAAGCAGATAATCAGCCAGGAGAAGCAGAAGAAGAGCAAGAAAAAGAAGCAGAAATCATACAAGGGGAAGGAGAAAAGACAGAAGATGAAGCAGAAATAATGCAAGAAGAAGCAGAAGACCTGCAAGAAGGAGAAGAAGACGTGCAAGGGGAAGCAGAAAAGCAACAGGAGGAAGAAGGAATAATTCAAGAAGAAGCAGAAGACATTGAAGAGAAACAGAAGGGAGGAAAAGGAGTGCAAAAGGAAGCAGAAAGCTTGAGAAATGAAATACATGCAGAACAGTATGTTGCTATTGATAATTATCAGGAAGACAATAATAATCGGCAAAAAAGAGCTGAAGACAAGCAAAATGTAGAGTACAAGAAAATGGAAGATGTGCTAATTGAAGAGTCAGACTGTGACATGCCAGAACAATCACCTAACAATGCACCAAATAAAACTCCAAGAAAGTCACCTCATAATTCTCCAAAACAACGACCTAAAAGTATACCAAGAAATAAGCCAAACCAAGCTCCCAGGAATCCACCTAAGAAACCTTCAGGAAATTCCCCAAATACGGAGCCACATATGGTAATACTAATTAATTGGTGGGGTGTGAGAAACAAAGTATGACTCTATCAGGAGTGTACAAATTTGAGCCAGTGATAGTATATATGCAAGCATGAAATATACCATGCATAATTTTCCTATGGCAATAATACATTTACACTTGAACTTGCACTATTACAACTTAGAAACTTAAAAATGGGGGTTTTAATCTTTACTTAAGCCAAATAACTAGAATCAAATACTGGGAATATAAGTATATAATCATTTGGAATCACAAAACATTAAGATTACTCAATAAATGAATGTGTTCCATCGTCTTTCTTTTTTTTTGTACAATTGCATCTGTGCATTATAATTATAGGCAATGAATAACCACAATGTGATGTTTTTTGGAAGGCAAGAGATCCTTCTAATATGAAAGTAAAGCATTCAAGATCAAGTAGTGAATAACTACTTGTGTACTAGGACTAGATAAACTAGTGGTGTGCTTGAGCACAAATGGCAAGCTAGCCTAAAACTACACTATTGGTTTTATCTTCTAACACTCAAGCTACTAAAAAAAAGTCGAGTTTTTAATACGGTAAAGGCATTCAATGCCATAGTAACCACTCCCCGTAACTGTTTGAATTGGAAAAAAAAAGTAAGCAACAAAAAACAAGTCATGTTATTTAAACTTTTTCTTTGTGATATTCTTAGTAATAGTTGTAATGCACAATACTTTCACACAACTGGACATACCTATGCAAGACTTACCTTCGTGGTTAGTCTAGTGGTCAATGAATTTTCAAGTCAATACTGTTGCGTAGGGCTTATAACTATGACAAATAGCATATTAACATACCATAGACACTAATTCTAATAGAAATGGAACTCCCATAAGTTTTTTAGTTTTAACTGCACCCGCGAAAGAATTCAAAGCGGTAAACAATTCAATTTCTAGGATGATACGGGTAATGATCAATAACCAGAGCATTTTGTTTAGTGATGTTTGGGATGGGGTCGATCACTATACTAACACAAAAATACGAGAGGGTCAAAGTACAAAATGACATACGTACGTCCAAACATATAATTATACAAACAAACAAACATCCCCAATTTTCAATTGTGTTACCCCTGTAAGTGTCTCGCTCGCTTCGCTCACTCGCCAAATTAAACCAAGGAATTAAACACAACTTTTAACTGATAAACATTTACACTTGAAGTAATATTTCAATTATCAAATCATTCAATCTGACATTGTTCATCCTGATTCAGACAGGGAAGAAGTGGTTCCTTTTGACACTAAATAAGTATTTCCATAGCACATAACTGGGAGGTCTGTTAAGTCAAAGACTGCCATTACAAATAAATTCTGTAGTAGTAAGATAAATTAAGTTTGATTTATGACTCTATAAGCCATTTTTTTGTCTTGTTTTTCATTTAAAAGTAAGATCCAAAATTTATTATTTTTCTTTACTTAGATTGGCAACAAAGATATCCCCATATTACCAAGAGGATGTGAAAAAATTATGAAAATGTTTGACAAGATTAAAAACAAAGGCAAAATCAGTCGTAAAGGTTAGTCCACCTTTTCATTCATGCTGCTTCAAATCTTAAGAATACAGAATCAGTACTTACTCATTAATACATTATCATTGTATATTTTCACAGGGACTACTATAAAATTTCACAATGTTCCAAGAAGAAATGCTTACCTCAGAGATTTTTTTCCAATTCGTAAATACAACAATTTTAAGATACGGTCTGCTAAATTTGAGTGCTCAACCCATTCTCTTTCAATAAGTGCACAAACAGCATCTGAATGGATAATCATTCCCAACTATTTAACACTTCGACGAGTGACCGTGCTGATTACTGTTAAAACAAATGCCCCCAAGAAAACCTTGAAAGTCTTGATGAATGGCTATTGGAGGGTAGGAAACCTTAATGTTAAGAACACTGTAACATTCAAATTGGCAACCAAGATTACACACATAGTAGCCCAGCCCCGTCCTGGCACAAGCTTACGAAGTTTCGTGAAAAGTATCACTGCTCTTTCTCTTCCTGTACCATCATCAATAAAGGTAGACTTTAAATTTGAAGGTAATATAGACCCAAATGGGGAAGTATTCCTACTACTTGCTAGTGATAAACAACGCAACAAATTTTATGCCATTTACAAGAAAAGGAGCAAACATTATAAACCCGTAAAAGCAATAGCTGCAGAAATACAGCAATTCAGACTGAGCACTATACTGTACAAGCTTTTTGACGTAGATTTTTCACAAACCCCTTTCTTTGGTAAATTTAAATTCCCTAACACTGGTTTAATCTATTCTACTGGAAAAATGAGAATACAAGGAAAGAAAATTTTCAAACGAAGCCCACTATTGCAAACTACAAAAAACACAGTGAATAAAGGACTTACTGCTTTCATTAGAGTACCCTTTCACAATGATCCTATGATTGCGAAGTACCTTAACAAAGTTTTAGTTTTGACAACACCTCGCCGTAATTTGCGCCTCGATAGGCTACTTCAATTTTTGCTATCTAGTACAGTGAAAAATCAAATTACCCTGCCAATCCCTCACTGGAAACGAATTTTTCAACTTTACATAGAACTGGTTAGAGTCACACCAAAATCAGTAACAATAGTGATGTCATTTCCTCAGCCGGTTGTCTTTTTTAAACGGTTTCTTAAGCTGTCGAAAGTAAAGGCAGAAATATTGATAAAAAAGACGAAGCCTAAGGTGTCTGTAAAATTAACAGGAAATGTTCACTTGGCTGGTGTTACATTTAAAACAGAACTTGCTCGGAACCGTAAGCACAAGTATGTACTGAAAGCTATTGGAGACAAAATTCATGTCACAAGGTTGATACACCAGTTTCATGCTGCCATTCTTCCTAAAGAAGTCAGTGCATTCCTTCGAAGGTTACCTATTATGCAAATGAGTATTATCAGACCGCAAATATTTTACACTTTCGGCGTAAAACCCATGCAAATGCACATCGGAGGCAAACCACACATTCATGGCTATCGGGTTATAGACATGGATCTATTGATGTTAAAAGTGGGAGGTAAAGTGAAGGCTGCAATTGCTCTGAAGTTAGGCAATGTAAATCTCGCACAGGTGTTCACCAAGATTACTGGTTTTAACTTTCGCAGTTTCTTTATTCTTGACCAGCAAATTACAACCACGATCACAATTTCACCCATGAAAATTAACCGAGCCCACTTTGCCAGTAAGCTGTCTTCATTATCCATACCAAAAGGGATTTCACTGACAGCATCCATGAGGTTTCCGCGACATTGTCGGAATGATAAATTTTGCAAATTTGTTGGCAGACTAATTGGCCATAGTACCGTCTTGTCATTGAAAGGAAGCATATTGAGTGCAACATATTACTCCATCAGTGCTACCTTGAACAAAATTAATTTGGGAAGAGGATTGGCACTGTATAAAGCTGGCCTTGAAATCGTTGGCGGTAGTTCATCACGAATCGGAGTGGTAGGAGAGGTTCATCTGAACAACCCCAGATTGGTGTTTGCTGCTAGAATTTCAGTTGGAACCAAAGGTTTGACTCTACAGCTGTCTATGTCTAATTGCTGGCATAGAGCCTTCGGAGCTGACTGGCTGGACATTTGCAATATTCTAGGAGCTGTGGACTTTTCCCCTCCTACTGGGATAACAGGTCTAGCTATAGGGGCTCAAATTCACCTTGGATATAAATCATCCCGACATCAACTAAGAGCCAAAGCATACATTGGCATCAGCATTATTAATCCCATTGAAAATTACTACTATGCTCGCTTTAATAAAGCTACATTGATATCATTACTAAGGGCTTTTAGAATAAACAGGCACCTACCTCGGCCATTAAGAGATAGCGGTTTTCCAAATGGGTTTCTTGGCTCCTTCTCAGCTCTCGGCAAAGAGTTACCTGAAGTTCGTGTAAGCATACCAAGAGGGTTTAGACTTAAGGGAATTTTCAGGATTCTCGGCCTTCGGGGTAGCGCAGACATTACAATTGGCTTACCAAGGGGTATAGATATAAAGGTAGGCTTACCTCCTATCAGAATAGGAGGAGGAATTCTAGAAATGTATGCATCATCACGTGATAGAAGAAGAGGCCCTTACCTTAAGGTCAAAGTGCAAGTGATACCAAGATTCATTGCACACATCGAAGCTAGTGGTTACCTCAGTGTACTTAAAATATCTCGTGAGGCCAGGCTGAAAATCACAAATACGCATTATGAGTACTTTATTAGAGGAAGAGTGCTACATTTATTTGATGCTAGTATGCATATCACAGCAAGATATGGCAATATAAGGCATGCTTCTTTCCATGTTCGAGGAGAGTTTAAGGCAGATCTTTTCAACAGAATTAAAAGTTTAGTTTCCATCAGTTTTAATAAAATTGCCAATATTGCTCATTGGAAATTGAATGCAGCTCGTCGAGTATTTGAACATGCTAAGAGAGTGTGGAACAATGTCAAAGGAGTGGCCAACAGGGCTTGGAATAAATTTAGGAGATTAAGACGTGGCTTTGGGACTGCAAAAATTATGGAAGGATGTAAAGGAAGATCTTGCAGAAAAGTTGCAAAAATAGGTAAAAAATATTATCTAATACTATTCCTGTACTATTATATGTGATAACTTAAAAGGTCAATTATCTATAACCAAAATTTGCATCGGGGGTTGCTTTAGCAAATATTTTTAAATGTATGATTGGACTTACAATAATGCTATGGAAAACAGTATTATTTTAAAAAGGGTATTAAACTATTGTATATTTTATCATAGAATAGTTTAGAAAGGTAGTAAGGCATATTGTAAAACATCCAATAGATGCACTACGAAGAGCAAGAGAGAAGGCCCGAAGACATATGGAAATTTCAACAAAAAGAGCAAAGGAGGCCTTCAGGAGACATTTAGAGTATTTGAGACGTGTAGAATCATATTTAAATAAAGCAAGGCAGAAAGCTGAGAGACTCAGAAGACGTATGGAACAAATAAGACAAAAAAAAGTCAATGAAATAGCACATAAGGTTTGGAGTAAAGTAAGGAGATCACAAAATGGCCCTCAGACTGCAAAAATAATGAAAGGTTGTAAAGGAAGATCTTGCAGACAAATGGCAAAAATTGGTAATAAATAATATCCAATATAATTCATGTACTATTAAAATGTGTGATGATTGAAGTGATAAATTATTTATAGTAAACTAGCAAGTACCCTGCCACACAGTGGCGCTAGACGTATTGCAAAGTAAGAATGCAGTAGCATAAGTTGTCTTGCTCAGTTATCATTCTCTACCATTGGTTAAACTTAAATAAGTTTCACTCTCCTGCTCTTTTTTTTCTGAACTATCGCAGCTTTCTTATCCCCCACCTTTCTTTTCTTCAGCTCTTTTATACCTCTCCTGCTTCTGAATCCTCTGTCCTACTATTATGATAGCGGACTTGAGCTTTGTGAAACTTTGCCTTCTTTTTGGTACTTTCGCCTTCCTATTTTAAACAGACACCGCCTTTACTATCGATTCCACCCGCTTTTTAGTTACAATTAGCTAATCGCTCGCCTTTTTGCCTTCTCTTCCATTCTCCTTAAACTTACGCTCCTTTACTTCGCCCATTCCAACAGCTTTTTACAATTAATTGCCTTTGCCTTTTCTTTCATACTATTGCCTTCTCTTCCGTACTTTCATCTTCCTCTTTGAAACCTATGCAGCCTTTCCTCATCCACTATTACACCCACTTTTTAGTTACAATCATTAACTTTCTACTGAATGTAATGATGCTTTACCAATTCATGTACTTACGTTACTTTACCAAACTGTTTAAGCTCATGAATTATTCATGAATACACACTTTACTAATGTTATGGAAAAAGAAATATGCATTGATGAACTTTTGTATGTATTATCATAGGATGGTTTAGAAGAGCAGTACGTCGTGCTAGAAGATTTCCAAGTGATGCATTACGAAGAGCAAGAGAGAAAGCTCGTAGACTGAAGGAGAGACTCAGACGACATGCAGAACGCTTAAAACGTATAGCAAGAGAGAAAGCCATGAGAGCCTTAAATTGGGCCAAACATTCATATAACAAAGCCAAGAGGGTACTGAATAGAGCAACCAATAAAATGAATCATGCTCGAAATCACTTCCACCACGTGCAGAGAGTCTTTAAGACTGGTTTAAGACTACTCAATTACATTCGAAGACATGGCCTAGGAGGAATCATCAACATTCACCGTCTTAGGTTCAGTGGTAGCTTGAAATCTGCTAGACGTGGCCACTTTGCAGGGGAAATAAATTTACGATTCCTTCGAAGACGCAATATGCACTTCAGAATCTCATTCAATTTATACCGAATTAACAGCCTGGCCAAGGGAGTGTTTAATTACCTAAAGAACCGACTGCATCAAATATTTGGATGATTCGGAATTTAAATTTGCAGCGAACAAAACAGATATAGTAGTTGTAGTGTAGCCAAACTGTAGTGAACAAATATATTATTATTGCGTGCCACACAATTAAATGAATATGATTGTTTAGATAACAGAAATGAAATTTTTTAGTTAAAATGTATTCAACGCCAGTGTCAGTGTGCTGATATAATGAAATTGTTTGTGTGATGACATTCTTTGCTGCTGACAACTATCCAAAAACCAGATAGTCTGAGCTATAGAGTTTGCACAACTAAATTAACAGCAGCCTTGCCAAAAGTCCGTTAATAATGATTCTTTGGTTAGCAATATGCATTGTATAACGAATTTTTTTATACTTCTGCTGTAGTCATTCATGTGTGAATTGCTTTTAGTAATTTGTGATAACTCGAATAGTGCACAATGCTGTAAGTTATGGAAGTACCAAAAGCGGGAACCCTCAGCATTACGATACACTAGCTCATCATAAATCATTTCTTAGACCAATCAGGTATCAATATAGCTGTGCAATGAAATTGGTAGATGTAAATGCTGTCTTCATAAAGGGAAGCTAAACTTGCAAGAGACATTCACCATAGTTTCAACACGAAAACTCCAATTCAAGCAACAATTTAAGCAACAATTTAAGCAGGACTCAGTTAAAAGCAAAACTACAGCATACTGTGAGAAATTATTAGCTCACATGATGAAAGGGTCATTACCCACAAAAGCAAATACCTATGTGGAGCTGATAGCTTCGCATTCTCAAAAAATCAGTCCAAATCGTCAAAATAGCTCAACAAAAGGTCTTAATGCTCTGAGTAATTTCATACCTAAATCAACAGTTAATTGCCAGTAACCTTCAAAATCAAAGCATAACAGACAGACAAACACACAGACAGACAACCCTCTCACCCATGCACGCTGAAGATACAACAAACCTTGTTTATAGAAAAAATCTTACAGTTCAATTCAAAATCTAACTTCCAACTTAACTGTATAAGGCATGAACCTCACAGGCTTGGGCACACAATAAAATATCTCACATTATTCTTCTGAAGAAAGCTTACAATCAGAGACAGACTTACTAATGATGCATTTACTATATCGTATCAAATAGTAAATAAAATAATTATTACTTCCTCATCATAAAAATAATAATCCATTTGGGCTACAAATCCACAGGTCACCAGCTGACAGCTAAGGGTCTTGCACGAGTAAGTGGCTTAAGTTACGCAGACAATTATTACTATGTCAAATTTAGTAAAGTTACCATGCAATCGCTTTTAAAAGCATCCATGATTGACAAAACACTTCCTAAAGTCCTTGCTGACAGTGGGTTTCCAAATGGATTCGAAAGTTCCTATTCGCCAAAGCAACAAACACTTCCCACAATACATTTAACCATTCCGGCTGGTTATCGACTGAAAGGAACATTGAACATACTAGGCCTCCAAGCTAGTGCAGATATCACTATAGACTTGCCACAATCTATACACATTGATGTGCAACTGCCTCCTATTCAAGTTAGCAGTCTATTAAAAATGTACGAGTCATCTAACAATGTCAAAACGGGACCGATTTTAGTAGCCAAAATTCAGCAAAAGCCATATAGTGTTGATATTAGAGCTAGAGGCTATCTAGAAGTACTTAAAATCTCTGTTGAGACTGAATTAGTGATCACAAACACATACTTCAAGTACTCAATTGAAGGGAAAGTACTTGGCTTGATCGAAGCTAGTATGGACATCATAGCAGGATACCAAAATGATCTACACAAAGCTTCATTTAGTGTGTGAGGCAATTTCAAGTTAGATCTTTTCAATGGCATAAAGCAACTTGGAAAAAATCTGTTTGAAAGTATTGCCAATACTGCTAGAGCAGCATTTGAAAAAATTAATAATGTTCAGAATACGTTCTTGGAATTGTGGGAAAAGGCAAAGCAAATACGAGAATAAGTCATGGAGAAATTGCGGGACCTCAGTGGCATTTGGGCCTCGGTGGCATTTGGGCCTCAGTGGCATTTGGGCCTCAGTCATTGCATCATGTTCTGGCAAACGATGCAAGAGATTAATTGCCCGAGGTAAGATTTAATAGAAATATAGTGAATAATGAACATGAAATTTGAATATTTAATGCCTAATGGGAATTATTACAGACAACAGTTAATTAGTTATAAATTTAATAGACAAGTTATACTAAATGGACTTGCAATATAATGCCGATAAACAATTGTTTGAGCATGTAGTGTATAGAGTTTAATGGATTTTAATATTTGTGTATTATAGCTAGTCAATTAGCCAAGTGGAGATCAATGAGAGCTGCCAGAATCATGGAAGGAGGCAAAGAATTGGAATATCGTACAAGAAAACTACTAACAGAGGCCAAACAAGACTTGGACAAAGCTGATAAAGGATTGAAAATAGCTGATACAAAGTTGACCAAGGCTAATAAAGATGTCACTGTAACAGAAGATAATCACAATGCTGGTTTAACAGTTGTTACATATGTTGACGAACATGGCATTGGAGATATATTCTCCATCCGTCAGTTGTCATTTGAAGCTAGTCTTGGAGAGGCCAACCTTGGAAAATTCAAAGCAGAAGTTTATGTCCGATACTTTGGAAACAAAAATATTATATTGCGAATATCAATTGACCTCAACAAAATTGCAGACTTAGCTAAGGCAGTTTATGAAGAGATTGTGAAGAGAATTAAAACGATTGGATAAACACTCTCTTTACATTAAACTATTTTCTAATGAATTGGATTTAACTTCTTACATCAATATTTTTCGAATATATACCAACAAATTAATTATGGGTACAAATTTACTATTAATTAGTGTTAAAATAAATGTCATAAGTATTTTATGTGGTTATATAATATTCTAGTTATTTTAGAGCTTCCAAATTTTTGACCAGTAATCACTTTGTAGTGTGATCGCAGCATGGTGGATAGATTTAGGCTTAGTTGGTTTGACTCACTTACAAACTTGTGACAATTGAGAGGACTCTGTTAGTTTCTGTCAATATTCTATACCAGTTTTATCCACAGACACAAATTTTTGTATATGATTTTTTTAGAAATTAGTGAATCTCATAAAAAAATAGATTATTTTTCTATGGCCTAGGGAATAGATATCCTTCATCTTCAAAATTGATATATAGTGCTCATAGATTTAAAAAAATGAATATTAGTCAAGAAATACTGTCAAAAAAGTATGAAATGGGCTAGTGATTAAAGATGTTTTCATTAATGAGGAGATGTGACCCGTGTCTAATGAAGAGGAAAAGCTGATGAGACTCTATTTTTCAGCGGTAAAGAATCTTTCCGCTGAAATTTTTAGCTCCCATTATTAATGTCAGTACATTGATATGCTAACAAAGTTGAGTCAGATATCACCTAATTTGGCATGGGTATTTCATTCTATTAATCCCCCTATTCTTGGAAAAAATAGGCATTTAGAATATTAATGGACCCAGGGGTAATGTAGCATACTGCCACTTGGATCTTAGAGAAATGTGGCTCCCTTAAGATTTTTAAAGGTTTTGTTTGGGCTCTAGCTCTCTAATGTACACATGCACATTGCAAAATTTCTCATGCCTGGAAACTCAGTATACTCATGAAAAGTGCCAGATCTGGTCAAGGAATGGACAAAAAATTAAATCTGAGAAAATTATTTTTGTCCCTAGTCTCAACATCAGAATTCAAATTATAAACATTGACTGCTATGCATCATGCTCAGAAAATTTGTATTAGAAGGACTACCTATTTATTAAGGCTTTGAAGTGGGGCAGAGTCGGGGCGATAATTGAGGACCTACGCTAAGCCTGGGATTTCTCAGTAGTTTCAATCCCTTTGATGCTTTCAATGCTTCTATAGAAAAATCCAGATATTTTTTTAAGAACTTGCAAAATCAAGTTTACTAGCTGTAATCCAATCATTGCTTAAATTTTGCTGCCCAATCCTATGATAATGGTTTTCATGTTTATTACTTCAAAGCCTTAATAAATAGGTAGTCCTTCTAATTCAAATTTTCTGAGCATGATGCATAGCAGTCAATGTTTATAATTTGAATTCTGATGTTGAGACTAGGGACAAAAATAATTTTCTCAGATTTAATTTTCCAGACTTGCTTTTATCCTTACTGGAGTAACTTCACAATACAAACAATGCTTCCTCTATAAAGTAGCATCATGTTAGTATTGCTACTAATAAATACAATGGAGCTTTCAGGAGCTCCTTGCACCTCAATTATCGCTTGGGGCTCCCGATTATCGGCCGCCCGTAGACTTTGTATAGGACGACGTTATGAGCAGAACGGCTGACCCTCACCTTTGACCTATAAAGCGCGGCCGATCAAACAAACTTTGAACCTTAAGCACGCGCGCATGCGCAAATGGACGACCATTGACCATTGCTGCAGGACTCACCGTTGCTGCTTCTCATAGCCAACAGACCCACCTCAATCATGCTGAAGTACATGATCACTTGGAAAAATAGCTGTGGGTACACATCAATATTTTGCAACTGTAGTTTTTTTAAATAATAATAGCTACTTGTTCACACAACAATCAAAGGGTGTGGCTTCAATTTTGGACGTGACTGCTTATTCTAAAAGTTGAAGCTAATGTTATACTGTGTTACACATATTCTTAAGTCGACAGACCACAACTCCATAAAGTTCATGGAGCATGCATCTCACTCGCCTCCTCCGCATCTCCTCTCCCCCCCCCACCCATATTTGTTCATAGAATGTTTCTCCAATTTTGTTAGAATAAATCATAGCATTGTATTACTAGTTACATACAACTTCAGTACGATCAACGTGACGACTCAAGGCAGCACTAAGAGGTCACTAACTGAAGGAACCTTGATGTTAGTTAGTCAACTTTATTCTGAAATTAAGGCAGACTGCTCGTAAGCTAGTATAACATTCCCAATGCCATTGACAAAATACTAATGAACTATTCCATAAAAATAAAATACTGTAAATTTCCAGTATGAAGACGCTTTTAAAGAGTTGGATTATGACAGTGTCAGTGATAGGTTTAATTGTCCTCAATACTCCAGTAGATTTTCCTTCAAACAAGGATTGAATTGTCACTGGAAACGTCCACAGCAATTCCTTGGACACTCTTTCATCTCCAACCTGTAACAAAGAAGGGAAAGTAATCACATGTTACCAATTTTTGGTGTTCCTTTCAGGAACATAATGCTGCTTTCACTACAGTACAGTACAGCAGTTGATGTTACACTGCTTATCTCTACTCCATAAAGGTCTCAATAATAACCTTAATAGGAATGCTTAATTAGAAAACTAAAATATACATTATGAATGTAAGAACGTTAAAAAAAAAAAAACAAGAAAAGTACCTCTTACTAAGATGAGTGAAAGAGACCACAATGGCACTTTATATACTGTACACATATGTATATGTAAGTGTATACAATATATGAGTTTGTACACGAGGAAGCCAGGTGTGATGAGCCCCACAACAAAAACTTTAATTTGTACAGACATAGCAGCAAAAGCTCTACAATTTACTCATGGCTGATACACAATTTGTAATAATTGAAACTATCATTTCTCAATTATTTTACATGCCACAGTTGTTCATGTATGTGCATGTGATACAGAGAGTACTTATGATTGCAACATTGTGCTCGCATCTATCAGGGGAATCCTGTTCAAATGGCATCAAAATGTTGGATGGCTTCACTAAACTTTGCTCTAATTACAAAAAAGGGGTGTTGCTTGCCAGTCAGAAAGCATTCAGATGGACTCCTTTTGTTACAAACAATGTAAAAGTAGTAAATGTAAGAGCAAATGCAAACGCTGGTGTAGGAAGATGATTCGGTATGGGTGGGCTCGAAGGGCAAGTTTTTTTTTGTGGTTTGCAGGTGTTCATGCGAGAAATCACATTGATCCTGGCATACACGCACTACACTAAGCAGAAACAGAGTAACTATAGTGCAGTGAAGACCCACTAGTGGGTATGGTAACGTCAGAGTTCCAGTTAAGAACAGCCAATGACAGTGTTGAGGTGATAAATATAAACAAAAAACAAATCATCGACGATGCACGACGGTACACGAAAATAAGAACAAATGAGCATGCGTGAATACTAATGATGAAATAAAGTGTAATGTTATAGTTGTTCTGGCAATCAGAGAAAACATGAAAGTTTGAGAAAACATGAAGTTGTTGGCTTCACATAGGGTACTAACTGTTGTGGAAAAAGCCCCCCTATCATCACGTCGTAATTATGTGAGCAAATAATTTCTTGCAATTTGAGATAGTTTTGCTTAATCCTGAGAATTTAACAGAGAGCAAAATCAAGATAGATTGCAAAAGATTCTACTTAACTTTTCTAAGCAGTATGAAACATCAGAACCATATTTACATAAATATTTCGAAGAATACTACATATGTTGCACTTGTAATACGTAACTTTGTTGCTCAACAATGTAATACACGTACATTACATGTTATTTCACAAAATGGGAAATGTGCTAGAAAGATTGGCCTTGCTGATGTAGATACAAGCATGCATATTGAAAGACATGTTTGCAGTAACATTTTTAACACATGGTGGAATTTTGCTTCCATCAGCTCAAGATTCATGAATGGCAAAGTAAAAAAAAATAGGTGATGGTCTCTTTCATATTTTGATGCACACATTCTCCTACTAACTAACAAAAGAACTGATTTGCCTTATTGGTATGGTTGCCTGGTGTCATCCTCCTAAACTACACATTGGCAGTCTGTGCTGATGTGAGCCCTGGTCATGTCTGCCATGTTCCTTGTGCATGAGGCAGTGGTATGACCCTGGACCCACCCCCCTGTGTAGCCTTGGGGGTGAGAGACTCGGCAGGTCAGTGGCAATTAGCGTTAATTGCCCTGCATTGCTGGAGTCCCCCCAAAGGAGGTGGCCTATAGCACACTGGTTACCGAGACAGACATGGTGGCCCCCAAACTGAAAATCCTGTATGAAACCCTGGGCTGTATACCTGTAAGTACAGACATGCATACACATTGAGAACTGACCATTATGACAAGAGTACTGCTGAACTGCCCATGACCCCCAACCTTCTCCCTCTCACTGGCTTTGGGATGGTGTGGCCATCCAATGACTACGTATTGGTTCCTCGGAGAAGGGAGTGGTGCCACTGACCTTGGAGCTGTGATCAGCGCCTGGTACCTGGATGACTCCAGGGGATAATTTTCAGTGAAATTTTCCCAGAAGTTTATAATCTGGCCAAAATTTTACTAGCACTTCCAGTTGGAACGGCAAGCGTCGAAAGATCGTTTAGTCACATGAAGATGATAAAGACCAGGCTAAGGAATCGCTTGTCTGATGAAAACTTGACTCACCTTATGAGAATTGCCATTGAAGGCCCAGACTATTCTGGACATTTTTAAAGAAAAAAGTATGCGCATTAGACTGTAATTGGTATATTATTCTATTATAAAAGTTTGTGTAAAGAAATGAGTTTGGGGGAGGGGGAGATCAGAGGTTTGGGGGGGGGAGATCCCAGGGCTCCCCCCCCCCCCCCCCCCCCCGTATGAAACACTGCAGCCTACTACCATTGGTAAGAGAGCTGTCAACCCCCTTTCCTAACCTATCACTTATAGCCTTGGGGGTAGCATGTGAGGTTAGATTCTCCACCCGGTAGTGGTGTGACAGTCAGACAGACCACCTTAAAGTATCTGTCCAGGGCAGGCTGCCCTTCATTCAACATCTAATACTACTGCGTACTGCCCCTCACTGCTGTTAGGGCAAGCAGCCCTTCAGCTAATCACTAAGTGTGATACGTACACTCTGCCCTTGCTCAGGTCTTCTTACCTGGGCATGTGGTCCCTCACTTATTAACGACTGCTGGGGGCACTCTCCCCTTACTCGACAACCACTACCCAGGTTGTGTTCCTGGAGTCTACTTAGACTCCAGTGTGCAGTGAAAGCAGGTGAGATGGGAGTATACAGGACTCACCAGTCCTGGTTTACTGAAGCTGTGACAGTACCATAACTCCTCTCTACACCACTCTTGCCATATAGTCAAGTAGCTTGTGACTCCAAGATTTACTCCTATAAATGCGAGTGAGACACTCTCAGGGGTAACACAATTGAAAATTGGGGATGTTTGTTTGTAATTATGTGTGGACGTACGTATGTCATTTGTACTTTGACCCTCGCATATTTTTGTGTTCGCTCCGTGTTCGACCCCATCCCAAACTTCACTAAAAGGAATCCTCCGGTTTAGCGATCATTACCAGTATCACCCTAGAAAGCGAATTATTTACCAATTTGAATTCTATTGCGGGTGCAGTTAAAACTCAAAAACTTGTGGGAGCTCCATTTCTATTTGAGTTAGTGGCGGTGGTAAGTTAATACGCTATTTGTCAGTTATAAGCCGTATGCAACAGTATTTACTTGAAAATTCATTGCTCCACTAGACTAACCACGAAGGTTAAGTCTTGCATAGGTATGTCAGTTGTGTGAAAGTATTGTGTATTACAACTACTAAGAATATCCCTCCCCTGTTGCATTATCTGCTCCACATCCCTATTCACATGGAACTTCAAAAGTTGGCATTAGTAACAGTCGGTGTGCCTGGTGGAGGCAGCAACAGACACAAGTGAGAAGGAACATGTCCTGATCGCGTGACGGGGTAATTGAGTGAGTGCCATGCAGATGCATATGTGAGCCTGAGAACAGATAGGCAGTGAGTCTGAGAATACATCAGTGAGCCTGAGAATACATAGGCAGTGAGCCTGAGAATACATAGGCAGTGAGCCTGAGAATACATAGGCAGTGAGCCTGAGAAAACATAGGCAGTGAGCCTGAGAAAACATAGGCAGTGAGCCTGAGAATACATAGGCAGTGAGCCTGAGAATACATAGGCAGTGAACCTGAGAAAACATAGGCAGTGAGCCTGAGAATACGAACCTGAGAATACATAGGCAGTGAGCCTGAGAACAGATAGGCAGTGAGTCTGAGAATACATCAGTGAGCCTGAGAATACATAGGCAGTGAGCCTGAGAATACATAGGCAGTGAGCCTGAGAATACATAGGCAGTGAGCCTGAGAAAACATAGGCAGTGAGCCTGAGAAAACATAGGCAGTGAGCCTGAGAATACATAGGCAGTGAGCCTGAGAATACATAGGCAGTGAACCTGAGAAAACATAGGCAGTGAGCCTGAGAATACGAACCTGAGAATACATAGGCAGTGAGCCTGAGAACAGATAGGCAGTGAGTCTGAGAATACATCAGTGAGCCTGAGAATACATAGGCAGTGAGCCTGAGAATACATAGGCAGTGAGCCTGAGAATACATAGGCAGTGAGCCTGAGAAAACATAGGCAGTGAGCCTGAGAAAACATAGGCAGTGAGCCTGAGAATACATAGGCAGTGAGCCTGAGAATACATAGGCAGTGAACCTGAGAAAACATAGGCAGTGAGCCTGAGAATACATAGGCAGTGAACCTGAGAATACATAGGCAGTGAGCCTGAGAATACATAGGCAGTGAGCCTGAGAAAGACATAGGCAGTGAGCCTGAGACTAGATAGACAGCAAGCCTGAGAATACATAGGTAGTGAGCCTGAGACAAGATAGGCAGTAAGCCTATGAATAGATACATAGGCAGCGAACCTGAGAATACATAGAAAGTGAGTCTGAGAATACCTAGGCAGCAAGTTTGAGAAAACATAGGCAGCAAGCCTGATAGTGCATGCAAAAATAGATAGGCCCTGGGCCTCAGTGCAAGATTAAGTAGGCAAGTCTGATAGTGCAAGATCGAATGGCAGTGAGTCTGAGAGTGCACAGATAGAGTATGACGATGTGCAACTAGTTGGCAGCAAGTCTGAGTGTGAGGATGGGTAAGAATAAGAACAAATACTACTCAAGCATGACAATACACCAGTGGTGAGTCTGGCTGTGGCAAGGCAGCACACTGAGTGCGAGATAGGTGGCGAACCTGATAGTTGAAACTAGATATCTGGATGTGGGACTAGATAGGTGGCTAGAATGAGAATTGATAGGCAGTGAGCCCGAGAGTGCTCAAGAATACATTGGTGAGCTAGAGAGCAAGAATGCTTTAACAGCATTGGGTGTGAAAACAGATTGACAGTAACATGAGTGTGAGAATAGATAGAAAGTGAGCCTGATAGTGTGAGAATAGACAGGCAGCGAGCCTGAGTGAGAGTGAGAATAGATAGGCAGCGAGCCTGAGTGAGAGTGAGAATAGATAGGCAGCAAGCCTGAGTGAGTGCAAGAGAATAGATAAGCAGTTGATAGTGAGAGAATAGACAGGCAGCGAGCCTGATGAAGTGAGAATAGATAGGCAGCGAGCCTGAGTGAGAGTGAGAGAATAGATGACAGCAAGCCTGTGAGTGAGAGTAGACATGCAGTAAGCCTGATAGTGAGAGAATATGAGCCTGATAGCGTAAGACTAGACAGGCAGCGAGCCTGAGAATGATGGCCGTGAGCCTGATAGTGCAAGAATACACAGGCAGTGAGCCTGAGAGTAAGAAAATAGAGACAGGCAGCGAATATGATAGTGTGAGAATAAGTCCAGTATCAATAGCGTGAAGGGCAGCGTGCCCTGCATAGACACTATTAAAGGGCCCCTGGTGGACCGTCACACCTCTAGTAAAAATCTAACTACAATATGCACTAGAACCTCCTACCTATGCTCTATATAATGCCACACTGGCCATAGTGTAGTGTGGCTTATGAGTCCTAACACTAGTTCATTCTCTAATCTCCTCTCTCATCATGTAACCCCTATTTTCTCCACCTCCCTTCTCATGTAACACTCACATCAGCATAAATCTCAATGTACCTGCCTGATTCAGGAGTTTCTATGCTTTCGAGAAAACTGATCACTTTGACAGAGCCAATCTTGGCAATACCGTGAGAGGGTCTGGCCATTACTAAATACTGCAGATCCATTACTAAATACTGCAGATAGTTACTAATATGCAATGGACAATGATGATCATAAATTGTTGCATGAAGGTTAGAATAAGAAGAGTGGGAGCCGGCTATGCACCCCACACCTGTAACGAAGCCTATGCCTGACCATAATGAGGGTTGGCAGCATGCTCTCGTGATTTAAAGATAGCGACTGTGGGTAGAGTAACAGCATCAGAACTAGAGTCCAACTCTTAACCTAACTGCACTAGTTAAGCAAGGCAAATGGACCGGCAGCATGCCCATGCATTATCGAGCCATAGAATTCTTGTTTTTAGCCGATTACATCTGTAAGTATCTATTGTGTATGAAAGGCCATAAGCCGGGTACTGATGATTTCACAATGAGGTGGTGGCTTGATGATGTAGATCCTATATATCCAACCTAGCTAAGAAAGCTAATTATTTAGAGTATCTTAGGGGTTTTACCCACACTAATTAAGCCACAATTAACTACGTGATGAGTGAGTAAGTTAACGGAGATGTAGCCCACCATCACATCACCCGAACCCAGGTAAAGGTCAGCAGAGGACCAGCAAATACTGCGACCATGCGGCTAAGTGGTCACATGTGGTGTGTCACATGTGGAGCAATGGCACCCGGGCACAATTACATTAGTCCTGATAGCCACTGTTCTCAGTGCTTGTAGCCTAAGCCTAGCAGCTACCTGTTACTGCCTTGCCAGAATGGCTGATTCACCCGACACTATTAGCTCTCTAAGGATGACTGCTCATCAGTGGTAGTTTGTTGTTTTTTTAATAGTAAGGTGCTGGAGATATACTGTCTGTAATAGCAAATTTTTCTCGTTCTAACAGCCAATAATTACTTCAGACGAGAATGACTGACTACTCACTGAGATTGTCAACATCTTCCGATAGTACTGGTCTCATATACTGATTACATAACTTGACATACACATTTACATGTATATTTATTGTCACACAAACACTTGTGTCCTAGGTGACCACAACAAGCTAGCCAGAGCCACTAACTGCTGTGAGTGTTGGTGATACATTCTAGCAATGTAGACCTATTGGAACCAATACTTCCTTATATTACAAACACACTCTAGAGAACACTCACTTGCCATCATTACAGCAGTATCAGGTAACTCCATGATCATATGTTGACACTTCTTGAGCCATCATTCACAGCTGGTCTAAGTCAGAGACATCGAAAGCAGCTCCACCCACTCCATCCCACTACAAAGAAAAGCAATAGAAAAAGAAAATACACTGAAATGAATAAATGCAATCATGAAATTTCAACTCATATTCTGCAAGCTAATCCCCCCAAGAAATTGATAGAAACAGTTCGAGAGGTATAGAGCCACAGGGAAGAAATCTCAGCTCTATCTAAATGATAGACCTTATAATAAATAAAAATGCATTATCCTAAATTAGATAAACTTAGCGGAAGATATAGAAAATGCAACAGTTGCAAATCCCCGATGTGTGGACAGTGCACATTTCACATGGGCCTCAATTTGGTGGACCAGCATAAAGGAAAAAAAATTGCATTCATTGAAAATATCATATAAGAAATTGAACATCTGAATAATTCAATATTATCCAGGAAATCCCATCATATTGAACTACTGCACACTAACCACTGTCACTACGATAAATTTATCTCTAGCCAACTCTCAGATACATTTCTGAGGATCTCATGATTGATACTGATTGTAGACATGTTCAATACACCCTATTATCCCTACTATCATTAGGGCTCTTCCGGCTTTTCACCCAGGGGGGATCAAGTTAGACAGCAATCGATATTTTAAATTAATCGTGCAATATACTTTATAAGATGTAATTCTGTACCAAGACTTAGAATAAAATATTACCCCCATTCTCTTTTTTTTTTGTGTATTATTTATTTTTCCTACTAAGCCTTATACCTTAGCCACTTTCATCATGTATACCACTGTTAATTTAAAAAAAATACCAGTACATTAAAGGAAAAACAACAACACAATCTCACTAAGTACTAGGGAGGTTGGGGGGGAGGAATTTTATTAGGTACAGTGGCTGAGTGTTTACTGTCATGCTTGTAATCACAAAAAATCTTACCTGCCGATGACATGGAAGATGTATATAGATAAGAAAACCAAAAAGGAACATGTTTTGACTTTGTTCATGTTAAGTTATTGAATGTGCTTCATTATAATGTTTTCAGTAGGTAACAAATTAACAATTTCTAAATTTAATAGTACGGTGCGAAATTGCCCATTAAAATGTATGGGGAAAATAGCTGTTCAATTGAAATCGCACGGGGAAATGAAATAGTGCGTAACTAAGTGAAATACCACAGCAGCTAAGTGAAATAGTATGGATAAGTGTGCATGCGTGCAGCATTAACCTTGAAAACGTACCGTTCGAGAGATTCTAGTTGGAGACAATGTCATTGTGTACCACAGAAGCTCTACCCATATTAGATGGAATTTTTTCAACATTTTAGGATGAGTTGTAGGCTGAACACGAAATTCCAGAGGAAGCTAATGCTGAAATACGAAGATAGTGAGTGACTGATACAGTGTAGCTACAAGTGCAAATGATAAAAAAAAAAGCTGGCCTACTATTAGCGAGTGATAGCACGCGTAACCTGTGCTATTAGGGATCAATAGCACTCGTAAAGCATTCAAAATAGCACTCTCCGAGTACAATTTCAATTGCTTTACGAGTGTTATTGATCCCTAATAGCATGGTTACTCATGAGTATTGTACTCACACTAGTAATATAAAATGGTATTCGATAACCCACACTTTCAGCAATGAATTGGCAGCAGAAATGATTAGTTCAGACAGTTACATGCTTTACAAGAGGGGGAGGGGAGAGGTGCTTAAAGAAAACTCTGTTTTTTTTTGTCATGGCAAATAATCTGTCATTCACCATAGCTCTACATGCAATTCATTAGCTATCTATTCTATACACATCAGAGTATTTAGTACACTTACTTGTTATCACACAGCATAAGTGAATTCCTGCCGTTGTAGTCTTATCATCACTCACCAGTAGCACAAAATGCAACCTAGCCAACAACGAGCAACAAACCACGAGCAACCAACCACCACCTAATACTTCAATCTTGCAGGGTCACCAAGGACAACTTCCACAGAGGTCGAAGGTGAAACTGGCACCAAGAGCGCGCGCAAAGACATTGCGTGAGGTCAAAGGTGAGGGTCAGCCGTTCTGCACATAACGTCTTTCCTTTGGGACACCATCGGCCTCTCTAACTCTCTTTGTTACGGAGTCGTCACGAAGAAAAACTATACTATATAGGTCCCAATGAACGTATAAATCAGGCTGAAAACCCTTTACCATAAATATTTCACGATTTTCTTGCGTGTAGAAAAAAAAGTTATTTTAAGGTATTTTTTTTATATGGTACATATCAAGAAGACTTTGACATAAGAAAATGGGAAAAATGAGTTATTATGGGATTGAATTTTGTATTAGCACAAGAGAAAAATTTGGTGATGAAATGAGACAAGAAAATGTTATAATTTTATTTAGCACAAGGACAAAGACGATCACTCGAACTAGAATCTTCATAATCGTCACACTTACATTGAAGCCATTGGCGATCTGTACCAGCGTAGTCATCATAATTTCCAAGACAGACACAACAAATGTCTGAAAAAACTGTAGAATCAATCTTGTTCTTCTTAGTCCTTCTAGAACTGACTACGTCTTGTGCCTGCCTCTTTGATCCTCTTCTAGTGTCTTCATTTTCTACCATCACTGAACACATTGTAGCAACTGTGTCTGTTGCACTTTTGGCCTTTTCCTTTGATGCTTTCTTCGCTGCTTTCTCCATCTCTTTAGCTTCTTTTACTGCTTTTCCTTCGGCCCGCCATTTTGCCAATTCTTCACTTTTCCTTTTCTTTTCCTCTTCTTTTAATCTTTTCTTTTCCAAATTTTCCAGGTGTCGTTTCTCTTTGTTTTCAGCTTCTTCCTGTTTTTTCCATTCCTTCTCTTTCAATATCAACAGCAAAATAATCGGAATTCCGTTACATTTCAGTCCCGTAGCCGGAGTTTCGTTACATTTTTTCCGTGGGCGATAATCGGTGGCGGACGATAATCAAGGAATTTCGCTACTATGTGTGATTCATTGCCAGTATCCTTAACCTTGACAGTAAATACAAATTAATAAATTTGAAGAGAAATATATGAAGTGTCTCAAAAAAAAAAAAAATGAGTGAAAAAGGCTATGCAATTACTTGACGATGTCAAGAAAGAATATAACAGAACCAAAGATAGAGTCAATACCTAAAAATGACCTTAAAGGCTAGAAGTCCTTCTACGCTGGTTTGAAAATTCTAGATTTCATAAGCCTATAGGGAATCATATCCATTAAAAGAGTTGGTTACATCAGTCCGCTTATTTTCTCCCACCTGGCTCAGTTTTTTCTAACGCTGTTTATTACTGACGATGCTTTACCAACATATTTTGCCAGCACTTTAACAGCTCATTTCGACGACGCTTAACCAACCCAGCTCATGTATTATCCATGACTACACATGGACAAGCATATTATTAAGATAAAGAGCATGCCTACTATGCAGTGGTGTAGGAAGATGCTTTGGTAGAGGGGGGCTCCAAGGTCACGTGTTTTGTGGTTTAAAAGTGTTCCTGTGAGAAAACACCTCGATAGATTGTGCCCCATATAATTATGGGGGGCTCAAGCCCCCGGAGCCCCACCCCCACCCCTTCCTTATGCCACTGCTATGTACTTGTCTACAGAACAAGGAGCTACTGCTTGAGGAGGACACAGACAATAACAACTATTGTGATAGTTTGTCAAGTGAAGTGATCGCAAATTTGAAGCAGACAACAATACAGAAGTATCTTAACAATTAGTGACTACAATGCTAAAATGTGAAGGATAGTGTGTTCCAGTATGCATGAGAAAAAAGGCCAGTCTAGAAGTGGGTGGAGCTCTAATACTACACTTCAACTTCAACAAAAAGCCTAAGCAAGACTACAAGGCCATCATAAAATTATGTTGCTGTTTTTGTCTACCCTTCTCCTACTGTTGCCTGCTTTTGCTGTGGTTGCAATAACAAATGTCACAATAAGTTCAGAAATAGCCAAGGCCCTAGTGGGACTGCTATCTACATTTATACCTAAAGTTTCTTTTATTGCAGATCCCACTTTTATGATGAGAAATAAAATTTCCAAAGAGTCACCATATGATCTGGTCAAGGATACTTCAAATAAATGTCAGCAATTAATGCTTGAAAATTATGTGAGAAAGACGATTAATTAGTGACAGATATGGACTTATGTATTCAATGTAAATAAGTTTTATTTATTCATTGAGCATGCATATTGAATTCTTAACTTGAATGCTATACTCTATATTACTTATAGTATACAGCCATTCTTCCTTCTTTCACAGTTTATTCAAGACATAATGAGGAAGCTTAAAATTTATATTTAGTTAGCACCCTCAAGTCCATAAAATGAAAATTGAGACATTGTACATGTATGATTAATACAGATGTCAGAAAAGAAAGGACATTTCGAAGACCCTATACACATCAGCTCTAAAGCAATCAAACATTTTGTATATAATTTTAAATTAATCATATGTGATGTGTTACAATCATTCAAGTAAAATAACAGGTAATATATTTCATCAGCTCGTTTCAGCAATTTTTTTAATAAAAACATTTTAATACACTTAATGATCAATACATTTGATACGTTATAATATAACGCATCAGGTATATTATACCTAAGTTAATATAGACAACATTAGAAATTGTAGCATAAACAATTTATAAATAATTAGCTTGTGAGTTCCAAGCCTATTCTGAGGAATTTTAAATAATGGTGATTGCACAATTACATAATTCCCAAGCTGGAGAGATAATAAAATAGTATCATTAATATTTATTTAATAAACTTTAAGTGGAATTAGGTAATAAAAACATACTTTTAGCAAACATAGTCATTCATTTTGTAAATGTTGTTCATTTACTTCCTTGGTGACAAAAGTTACTGACAGGAAGGTTCATGAAACCCTTTATTTATAGGATTAATCTCATAGAATCAGTCCTAATTAAACAAATCTCAATAAAAATATGTTAAGATCCACCCATAAAACGTTGGTTAAATGTATCACCATGCAAAAAGTGTGATATACACTAGTGTATAACAATGATAATCTTCTAGTATACAACTGGAATACTCCTGGTATTCTTCAGGTATACACTATGTGTAAAAGTGGCTTATAAGTACCGTAATACGCCATTAGGTATAACAGTAGTATTCTCCAGAAATACACTAGTGTGTACACATGTGTATAACTGATGTATTACATTGTTATTTTGTGTGTATACTTGAATAATAACCACGCAGTACACTGGTATTACTCTGCTATACCACTGTGTATTAACTGTGTATTATGCTGGTATTCCTTTGTTATACCACTGTGTATTACATGGTTATTACTTTGCTATACGCCTGTGTATTACATGGTTATTACTTTGTTATACCACTGTGTATAACATGGTTATTACTTTGCTATACCACTGTGTATTACATGGTTATTCCTTTGTTATAACACTGTGTATTACATGGTTATTACTTTACTATACCACTGTGTATTACATGGTTATTACTTTGCTATACCACTGTGTATTACATGGTTATTACTTTGCTATACCACTGTGTATTACATGGTTATTACTTTGTTATACCACTGTATATTTTGCTGGTATTATTTAGCTACAATACTTTAAAAATAATTGTAGTAACAAAAATATTACCAAAAATTTGTGAATTACACACAAAAAATTAATAGATTTGTTCAGTTTGAAAATTAGTTCTTTGCTTCTTTAGGTAGGTCCACTTTCAATGGAATTCCAAGGGATCAAAGGACATTTTGTATTTATCCGACATCATTGTAGGTGTGACGTCGGTCCACTTTCTTCGGCAGTATACCTTCACCTCTCAAATTTCTGTAACAAAAATATTATGTGCATTATATAGAGCAAGAGTGCAACTACCTCAGTAGCTACATTGACAAAACACACACCCACACACAAATTTTTTTTTTAATAGCAAGTACCTTGTACCTTGTTTTAACATGCTCTTCATCTTGCACAGATGAATGTATTTCCCTCTCTCCTGTCTCGTGTCCTACGTGCCTATATCATATATACATATAATATCAGTCAATGTAGTTTTTAATACTCAAAGAAAGGAATTTTACAGACATCAATGGCCATTTTGTTGAAGAAATTGTTATTGATAATGTTGTATCAGTGACCCTTACCTATAAACAAATCCACTATTGGCCCTTACCTTAAACCCCTCTCTCTTACCTATGCACACAACTTTCTTAGCAACCCTTACCCATGAACAATATTTATTGTGACCATTACCTATAAACATATCTACTCAATTATTAAAAACATCATTTTAATCGAGTTTCACTTGAACTATCAATAAGAATGCCGCTATCTCATGTATATACGTAACCATTGTAACAAACTCCTTGTATAGCTCAATGACCCTGTACCTATCAACTCTGTGGCTGGGGGAGGAATCTCGGGATGGCCCTATCTCTATATGAAACACTGTCGATCTGTACCCAAAATGCCTCTCCTACTCATGAACATGCCCCCTGATAAATACATCTCTGTGATCAAGCATTCTCAATTATTGGCTATTTATACATATAAATACATCTCTCAAATCTTATTCTAAGAAACTTAGTATTCCTCACCAGTAAGTGCCATATCTTAGTGATCTTTACCTACATATATGATGTGAACCGATCTTTTTTTAGCAACCTGACTTAAACAGTTTTCCTTATAAATAAACATAGCTACTACACTTAGAGATCCTTACCAATGAACACATCTCTCTAAGTGACCCATACCATGTGAACACACCTTACCTATCCTTAGGTGACCTAACCTATGAACACATTTAATGACCCTTACCTATTTTTATGTGACCTAACATCTCTTTAGGTGGTGACGTAGCCACTAACAAATCTCTTTAAGTAACCCTAACTTGTGAACACATCTTAAACATCCCTTACCCATCATTAGGTGACAATTTACGAACACATCTCTCTAAATAACCGCTACCATATGAACGTGGGTACAGGGAGACTACAGGAATGGGTACAGGGAGACAATAGGAGTTGGTACAGGGAGTCTATAGGAGTTGGTACAGGGACTCTATAGGAGTGGGTACAGGGAGACTATAGGAGTGGGTGCAGGGAGACTATAGGAGTTGGTACAGGGAGTCTATAGGAGTTGGTACAGGGAGTCTATAGGAATGGGTACAGGGAGTCTATAGGAGTTGGTACAGGGAGATTATAGGAGTTGGTACAGGGAGTCTATAGGAGTTGGTACAGGGAGTCTATAGGAGTTGGTACAGGGAGTCTATAGGAGTTGGTACAGGGAGTCTATAGGAGTGGGTACAGGGAGACTATAGGAGTGGGAGCAGGGAGACTATAGGAGTTGGTACAGGGAGTCTATAGGAGTTGGTACAGGGAGTCTATAGGAGTGGGTACAGGGAGACTATAGGAGTGGGAGCAGGGAGACTATAGGAGTTGGTACAGGGAGTCTATAGGAGTTGGTACAGGGAGTCTATAGGAGTTGGTACAGGGAGTCTATAGGAGTTGGTACAGGGAGACTATAGGAGTGGGTACAGGGAGTCTATAGGAGTTGGTACAGGGAGTCTATAGGAGTGGGTACAGGGAGACTAAAGGAGTTGGTACAGGGAGACTATAGGAGTGGGTACAGGGAGACTATAGGAGTGGGTGCAGGGAGACTATAGGAGTTGGTACAGGGAGACTATAGGAGT